>Ga0256826_1000806_pt1 | contig 19453 bp, 18 predicted proteins | sample CV79metaG_FD_185975 | JGI IMG/M metagenome (GOLD analysis project Ga0256826, IMG submission 185975) | Hydrothermal vent microbial communities from East Pacific Rise, Pacific Ocean - CV79 | ecosystem: Environmental > Aquatic > Marine > Hydrothermal vents | place: Pacific Ocean: East Pacific Rise...
AGATAACCAAAGAGGGAAAAGCAGTCTACACTATTGAAGGAAATGGGAAAGTAGTTGATACAGGCTCTTATCTAAAGTTAACCGTTGAAGATAATGATAGAGCGATATTAACCTCTTTGCAGATGGCAAAAGAGAAGTTTGGGGAGCGTTTAGATGTTCAAGGAAGTATTGAGTTTAAAAAACGTGTGATGATGGTGAATGAGCGATATGATTTAAAGATACACTTTACAGATAAGACGATGAGAAGAATTCAAGAGCAAGGGGAGCGTAAGGGGATGAGATTATGATTCACTTTTAAGTAATATATAGACAGTTAAAAATATGTTTTAATATAATTATTTTTGTTATAATTTTGTTTTTACTCTTTAAGAGTAATTTTCATTTGAGGATAGTGGATTGAATAATCAAAGTTATGGAACTAGAGGTAATAATCAAGTAGGGAATTATGCAGTTAGTGTAATTGTTGTAGTCTTCTTATTTTTTGTCGTTAATATTTTTGCTACTCAATATGTTGCATATCATTTTGATTATCATGAAAACTTAGGAGATTCACTCTTTCAATCATTTTATAATCCTTTTGATTGGATTTTTTGGCAGCTTGATTATTTTGATCAGTATAGTATTTTTTTTAAAACGTTAAATATGACTATGATTTTTGTTTTTATTTCTGTTTTTGTGATCTTTATATTGATTAGACTTCTTGCCCTTAGAAAGAGTAAAACTCATAATGACGTACATGGAACAGCTCATTGGATGAGTACTCCTGATATAAAAAAAACAGGTTTATTTAAACAAAAAGAAGGTGTATATATTGGAGGGTTTGAAGATGGTTCAAAATTAGAATATCTCAAACATAATGGTCCAGAGCATGTTTTAGCTTTTGCACCAACACGTTCAGGTAAGGGTATAGGTTTAGTTCTTCCAACTCTTTTAGATTGGCGAGAGTCGGTTATTGTTCTTGATATAAAAGGTGAGAATTGGGCGTTAACATCTGGTTGGAGAGAACAATATGCAAATAACCGAGTTTTAAAATTTGATCCAACGGCATCTAGTGGTATGAGTGTAAAATTTAACCCTTTAGAAGAGATACGTATTGGTACAGATTATGAAATTGGTGATGTCCAAAATATAAGTATGATGATTGTTGATACAGAGGGTAAAGGGTTAAGAGATTATTGGGAAAAATCAAGCTTTTCTTTTATTAGTGGTTTGATTTTATATACCATTTATAAATCAAAATATGAGAATAAAAATTATCCAAATTTAACGGATGTTTATGAGGTATTAAATAGAGATGATATTAGAGACTTATTAGAAGAGATGGTTAACTCTAACCATAAACTTATCTCTCTTGTTGGGCAAGAAATGTTGAATAAAGCTTCTGAGGAGTTATCAGGTGTTGTTGGTTCAGCATCATCTTCACTTAATCTATATATTGACCCTATTATCTCAAATAATACTTCTGTGAGTGAATTTAAAATTAATGATTTAATGAATGATGATAAACCAATGAGTTTGTATTTGGTTCTAAGACCAGCTGATAAAAATAGAATTATGCCTTTGATTAGGTTAATAATGAATCAGCTTCTTAGACGTTTATTAGAAGAACTAGAATTTGAAGAGGGTAAGGTTGTTAAAACTTATAAGCATAGAATGCTTTTAATGCTTGATGAGTTTACGAGTCTTGGAAAACTTTCTGTATTTCAGGAGAGTTTAGCATTTATGGCAGGGTATGGAATTAAAGCATATATTATTGTTCAAGATGTCTCTCAACTTTATGAGGCATATGGCAAGGATGAATCTATTATGTCGAATTGTCATGTGCGTATAGCGTATGCACCTAATAAAGTAGAGACAGCAGAACTTTTATCTAAAATGACAGGAACTACTACAGTAGTTAAAAGTTATACCACCACATCTGGAGATAGAATTTCTGTAATGTTAGGGCAAGTAACCGAAAGTTTACAAGAGATTTCAAGACCACTTTTGACAGCTGATGAGTGTATGCGATTGCAGGGGGCGAAGAAAGGAAGTGATGGTCAAGTATTAGAAGGTGGTGATATGTTGATTTTTATTGCAGGACAAGCACCTATTTATGGAAAACAGATACTTTTTTTTAAGGACAAAGTTTTTTTAGATAGATCTAAAGTGGTAGCACCTAAACTTACTAACTTTGTAGAAAAAAGCTCTTTTATACATGAAGTAAAGTTGTGATATACCTTCTCTTTGGAATTTTAGTTGGTTATCTCTCTTGGGGATTTACCTTAGAGATGACAATATTATCTTTATCATTGTTTGTTGCTTATCTTCTTTTAGAAAAGCGATGGTATATTTTTTTATTTTCTTTAGGATATTATCTAGTAGGAAGTCGAGGATTATTTTTTGGAGTTGAACACTATTATGATAATCTACTCTATGCTTTTTTAAGTTGGGGAAGTGTGGCACTTCTTTCTTCATTAATATGGATATTAATTTGGAGTAACTCTTTTAAAAAAAGACTTTATTTATTTCCCTTGGTACTTTTTATTAATGTAGTCCCACCAATGGGTTTCATCTCTTGGATTAATCCATTGCCTACTATTGCTATACTGTTTCCAAGCTTTGGTTTTTTGGGATTATTATTTGAGTTTATGATTATTTATCTTTTGGTTTTTGCATGGAAAAGGTATCAATCAAAAGAGTATAAACGACTTGTTATCACGTTATTTCCCCTACTTCTCTTATCTTTTATCAAACTATTTTCTCCTCATAATACTCAAGTAAATACTAATCTTGGAATTATAAATAGTAGCATTGAGTATGCTCCTATTACATTTGATAAGTCAGAAGAGTATAAACGTATTAAGAAATTTTTTTATTTAGTTCAAGATAGCAATAATAGTAATGTACTTTTACCTGAAAATGCATTTGGAAATTATAGTAATCTTCAATCTATGGTTTGGAGTCGTTTGGATAGAAATAAAACCATTTGGGGAGGAGCAAATATCTATAATTATCAATATAGTAAAAATATTAATGCATTTATGCGTTTGGATTATAATAGTAGTGAGATACGCTATAAACAAAGAGTGCCTGTACCCATTGAGATGTGGAAACCTTTTTCAAACAGTGGAACTGAAGCCACACTTTATAAACAACCAATTGTTATGGTTGATGGAATAGAGACAGGTGTATTTATCTGTTATGAACAGCTTTTATCTTATCCTTATATTCAAACATTTTTTTATCATCCAAAGATGTTAATTGGAATATCTAATCTCTATTGGGCTAAAAATACAAATATTAAAATAATTCAAGAAGAGACCATGCAGTTATGGTCTCTTCTCTTTGGAATACCATTAAAATTCTCTGTAAATGAGTAAGTTGTTATCTCTGCATTCCTTGTGAAGTTTTTCTAACGACTTCTCTCTTAAGTCCTTTTTGATTAGATGCATTTAACTCTTTTTGAATGGCTTTAGATTTCTGTTGTAATATTTTAGATTTCTCTAAAGACTTTTCTATAATTGCTTTAACCTCTTTGAGTCCTTTTGATTTTGCTAAATCATTAAAGTCTGTAGAATTGGCTTTTATCTCTTCATTAGAGAATGAAGGATAAATGATATTTCTATGTGTTCTTTTTGCTGCTTCAAGAGCTTTGTTGTAGCCTACATTTTCTTTACCTTTTAGCACTTGTCGTATATCATTATCTGCTGCAATAAGAATGGTGCTATTGGGGTATTTTTTATCTAAGGCTTCTGTAACAGGGATAAGATTTCCAGAATCTATAGCAACAATAACTGTTTTTTGAGTAGCTTCATGAATGGTCGCTCCTGTAGAATATCCTTCAACTATAATCAGCTCTTTTTCTTGGTTTAGATTTTGATTACCTATAATGAAAAAGTTTCCTTCTTTTTTTCCATGTTTATTAAATCCTTTAAAGTTTACATTGATCTTTTGATTAGTCCAATGCTTACCATTAATATCTTTTAATGGCATAAGAAGATTTCCCTTATCATCTATTTTTAGATTATAATTTTGGACATCTTTTGATTTTAGGTATGGATGTTCATTGGTTGCTTCTTTTGCATTTTCAAATGTATCTTGTGCCTCTATTGAGGCAGCTTCATGTTCTGCATCTTGCTCTTTTTGTCTCTCTAATCTTTTACTTTGATTAATAAGCTTTTGACGCTCTAAATCTTCTTTTGTTAGTCCATTGGAAAACTCATAACCTATCGCTTTCCAATTCTCTTTTGTTCCTGTTTTGTGATTTTGTATAAAACCAGCTGGAACACCATCTGTATATCCTACATAAGCACCTGATTTTTGCCCTCTTTTATCTCCAATAACAGGAACTCTCTTAATCTTTCCATCCATGATAGGTTCATCATTAAGTATTAATCCTTGGGCTTCTATTGCCTCTTTGAATAAGGTACTTGCTTCTTGAGAAGAGATAGAAGTTGCACTTACTGCTCTCTGTTCTTGAGTAGCTATACTCCAAGTTATGAAGTTATTTATAGGTGAACCTTTTGGTGCGTACCATGATTTTTCTTTTTTGTCCCATTTTGCACCTGCTTTTTTTGCTTGGTCCTTTTCACTATACGGAACAACCAAATAGGTATTATCTGTATAAATATTTTTTGTAGAAGTTGTTTCTTCTCCTTTTAGTTCTTTATCATTTTGTATAATTTTATTATCAATTTTTGCTTCTTGAACTAAATTTTCATTTTCTATTTTTTGTTGATACTCTTTTTCTAGTGAAGAGTGAACATTTGTCAGTAATGATACTAACTCCTTTATTTCCTCTTGTACAGGTTCATCTATTTGATGATGTAGTAGAATATTTTGGGTTTTTATAATAGCGAACTGTAACTGTTCAAGTTCTATATCTTTTATTAAAGTAGGTAGAGCTGTCTCTAGTTGGTTTAATTTGAGTTCTTTATCTATCATTTGTGTTACTGCTCCTTCAATAATATTAGAGAAATCTTCTTTAGGAGTAATCTCGTTATCGAGAATCTCCTCTTGTATGGTTTCAAATTTTTGCTCTTCTTGGAGTTTAGTTACAAAACTTACAATCTTTGAAGCATCACTACAGGCTTTAAATATCTCACTTGGCTTATCCTCTAAAATAGAGACCCAATTTTCAATATATGCATGATGTTGTGAAGGATCAAAATCAATTCCTATTTTAGAGGAGAGCATATAAGAACCTATCTCTGCTCGTAATTCTTCTTTGGCATAACCCATTGAGCCAAATGGATGTGACATATCTCTATTTAATCTACTCTCATGACCTGTCCAATGTCCCAGTTCATGAAGAGCTGTTGAGTAGTAATCCATTTCACTACTAAACTGCTCTTTAAGAGGGAGTTGAATCTTATCTTTTGAGGGAGAGTAGAATGCTCTATTCCCTGCAATATGGGTAATATTTGCATTGGAATTGGTTATGATTTTTTCAGCTGCTTCTATGGGCTTAAATTCAGTTATAACTTCTTTTATCCCCAAGTCCTCCTTAAGAGATCTTAGTCCATCAATTTGTGAGGCATTAAAAACAGTTGCATAAAATACTTGAGGATTGGCTAATCGTATGCTCTCTTTAATAGGCTTATTATTCTCATCTAAAATTTTATTACCATCTGCATCAACTTTATCTACTTGTTTCGTAAATTTCCAATATTGAATTGCTGTACCTTTTTCTCCTTTTCGGACTTGAGCATCAAGAGATTGAGCTTGTTTGAATGTCATCCAACGTGGATCACCTTCCATTGCCATTCCTCTGATACTTAGGTTAATAAAATTGATTCCTTCATACTGTTTACCTGTAATAGGGTTGAAAGGTGCATTGTCTCGAATAGCTGAACCACTCCACGGTTTTATCCAAGGAGCAGTACCATTTTCTAGTGCTTCTATAATCTCATCTGATACTTTTTCAATATAAGAGAGCGTTTTATCTTGTCTTTTTTTCATCGCTTATATACTCTCTTCAATTGCTTCTTTTGCATCCTCTTCACTTAAAGCATTCTCTGCAAATGCTCCTAACTCTTCTGCTTCGGCTGCTGAATAGGTGATGGGTATAGAGGGAATTCTTGTTTGATTTACCTCTTTTAATAATTCTTTTTGAGTTTTTAAATCTATTTTTTTTACTACTTTTTCTTTATTGTCTTGAATTATTTTTTTATTTTTTTCTTCCATTTTTTTGAGTTCCTTTATTTCTGATTCTCTCATATATTGACCCTTGTAGATGCTATATAGGTCATAAGTTAATTTAACTTTTGTGGGGGCAACCAATGCTTTTTGATAAGCAATAAAAAAATCTTTGGGTAGTTTAATGATTTGATTATGCTCTTTTGTAGTTAGTATACGTCTTGCTCCGATGTAAGCACGTTGATATTTTTTAGTAAGAGGGGATATGATAATCCCTTTTTTACGACTTGCAGCGTGAATAAATTTTCCCTTTTCTAAATAGACTCCTACATGAGTTACAGGTATGCCTCTTGAGGGGTCGGTATTAAAAAAAAGAAGATCTCCTTTTTTTAAACTTCCAGTAACACTTTCACCTACTTTGGATTGTTGATAGGCTGTTCGTGGTAGGTTGATTCCAACTTTTTTAAAAATATATTGGGTATACCCAGAACAATCAAAACCGTTAGGAGTTTCTCCTCCCCAAACATATTTTCCTCCAAGGTATTTTTTGGCTAACATGGTTAACTCTTGTGAGTTATCAGCAAAAATAAGGGTTGTAGAAAGAGTGAAAACTAGGAGTACTTTTTTCATTAATACTCCAAGGGTTCGAGAATAATATCTTTTGTAGTAAAGATATTAAATTTATACCCTGCTCTAATTTCAAGGGTAGGTGCGATGTTCATGTTTCTTTGAATCATTTGTTTGGCGACTTGTCCTAATTCAGAGATTAATGCTCCTATCATTTTTTGTCTATTACTCTCTATATATTGATTCTGTTGAGTGGTATCAGCTGCGGCAATACCTCCTGTGATAGCTCCCATTAAGAGGGCTGAACCAAATATCTTTAAATAGTGGTTATTTACTTGATCATTAAACCCTGCTGCTCCTTGTTGATTAACACCATTCATCATTCCAATGTTTAGCGTCTGTCCATCAGGAAATATAATTTGATTAAATGCAATAAGTACTCTATTTTGTCCATATTGGACATTTGATGAATATACACCTATAAGTGTGGAACCTTGTGGAATAAGTAGATGTTGACCTGTTGCCGTATCAAAAACATTCTCACTTACTTGGGCTTTAATTTGTCCAGGAAGATCAGAGTTTATTTCAGTGATAAGAATTGAAGGTATGAGTGTTCCTGTCTTCATTTCATAAGGTGAGATAGGTTTGGTCTTTTTCGCATCAAGATAGTTATAAGATGGTTGTTGTGTCTTTAAAAACATCTCATTTTGATTTAAATGATTCTCTTTATTTGGTTGATTTACACCTCTATATGCTTTTGCAATTTGTGTGTATATATCTGATGAATTTGGAGGAATAATATTATTTAGTTGTCCCATATTTCCATCTCCTATTGATAAATTAGATAAATTTTTTAATTGTATTTTTGTAGGTGCTGAAAGAGCTGTTCTATAGAGTTCTCTTTTATATTTTTCTAAAGCTAATTTCTCTTCATTCAATCTCTTTTCAAGTTCGTTATCAGCACTTGAGGAATTTAAAGGATTTGTATTTTTTGTAAGAGGTAGAGTTTTTTCTTTAACCTCAAGTGCAGGTTTTTCTATTTTTTTTAATGTACTTTTTTCACTTGGTATTGTTCTTGATTGATAGAGTTTTGAGATGAAATCATTTGCTAAAAACTCTCCATCATTTCTAATCTTTCCTTGTTGATTCTCTTTATTGTGGGATTTTTCTGAACGTTTTACAGTAGCATAACCAAGTCCTAATAGAATAATAGTTAGAACAATAGAGATGATAATAATAGGTATTTTATTTAGTTTTTTAACCCCTGTTTGCACATTAACGGTATTACCTAGTCCAGTAGGTGATATATTTGGATTTAAATTTTTATTTTGCATAATAACTCTTTAATTCAAATATTTAATGTATCTAGAAGAGATATATTCATTTTGTGTATTTGATGTAACATTATTATTGTAAATATCTTTTTCTACTACTCTACTCCACTCTTCACCTTTAGTATTGAGTCTTGGAGACTCTACATAAACAAGAGAATTTTTATGATATTTTCTTGTAATTTTTCCTTTTGATGATGGTTTGTTTCGTGCATTTAATACGGATACAGTAACAATCGCTTTTTTTATTGAACCATTAGATTGATTGGAATAGTTTTGATAAATACGTTTTTTAAATCCTCTAGTGGTAAAGGCTGATATTGGTTTAGCTTGATTCGCCTCTATTTTATAGAGACGACTTAAGGTAGATGAACCGATGTTGTAAGTGGTTCTCATTATATCTTCATCAATAAAATCTATTTTATAGGCAAAGGGTATACGACCTCTTTTTTTAATGTAACTAATGCCATATCCTACATTACGTAAGGCATCTTCTATAACAGCATCATGTGCATATGCAGATGAAGTAAGTTGAAAGTAGAATATAGTTTTAGAAATAGGATAATAGTCTTGTATGAAAGTAAGCATATCTCTTGTAACTGTTTGATTTAGCTTGGTGTTATTTAAACTTACTTGAGACATAAAATGCCCCTGCTCTTCATTATTTAAGAGTCCACTACATCCATTTGTAATTAATAACGCTAGAGTTATTAATATGGTTTTTTTAATAATCTTCATCATCATCTCCCCATAAGTTACTAGATTGTCTTAATCCTTTTTTTGTTATTGTAATTTTCTCTTGATTACTACCAACACCTATAATTAGAATACCTTTTTTAAAGAGTTTATCGACGATATAGTTATTCTCTTTGAGTCGATAATTGACCAATTGATTATTATCTCCTTGGTCTAAAACCATGAAAATTGGAGCTTCTTGATATTTCATACTATTAGGCATCTGTATATAGGTTTTTATACCATCGTTGTAAACACGTATTGGTTTCCAAGAGGCTTCACCTGTAATACTATATTCAAAGTTAAGATTATTTATGTTTTTTGAAAGATATGTAGTAACTTTTAAACTTTTTGATTCTTTTTGAATCTGTTTTTCTTCTTTGAAATGGTTGTTGTAGGCATCCCACTTTTTATTAATTTCATCCTTATATTTAAATCCAACAATAGGCATATATTCATGTTTTCGAGAAAAAAGATTCATATGATAAGTACGTTTATTCGTTGAGACAAAAAGAGTCGTTTCTAAACCTACATCCGTTGTTTTGACTAAAAGATGAGATATTTGGTTTTTGCCATCACCAGATATTGAAGGTGAAGTCATCCATCGTGTAGTATCTCCTACTTGTACATCTTTTATGGTTTCTCCAACTTGAAATTGAATATCGGTTATTTTGAGTGGAGCAACAATTACTCTTGGCATGGTTGATCCATATAAAAAAGATACTGAACCATCATTACCTCTAAACGATTTATTACCATTATCTAGCCATTCTTTGGCTAGGTTAACAGAGTGCCATTCCCTTTGTGAAAGCTCTCTACTATTGCTAGACAATAAATCATCAGCCATAGCTTGACTACTCAATAGTAAAGAACTACTTAGTATTAATCTCCTCATTATCAACTCCTTATTTTATAATTTTTGAAAAGTTAAACTCTTTAATGTACAATCCAATAGGATTTTTCATAATTTCTGCTTGTGTAGTTGGTGGAACAATAAGTGTTGTTATAGAAGCTTTAAAACTATCTGTTCTTATTGTCATACCTCTTGGATCAGATACAATCTCTTCCCAGTCAACTTGATAGGTGTTTTCATTAATCGGTACAATAGAATTAACTTTTACCCTTACAGTCTCTTTGGTAAGTCTTTCAAATGGAGAATTCTCTTTATAGTAACTATTGACCATATTATATGCAGGATAAGATGGTGAGAGATAACGATAGATTTTAAAAATCATATTTTTTTGGATTTTGGCATCCCCATAAATAGTTTTAAAATTTTGAATAAACTCTGCTAAACTATATTTAATAACTCTTTTATTGTCTATATGGCTCTGTTGAGCATAGTTAATAGCTTTGACTGCTCCTACTTTATCAACTTCTACCACGTAGGGAACTAATTTATTTTTAGACCCAATGTAGATTAAACCTAATACTGATATTAAAGTAATAAGTAGAGAAATAAAAGTAATTATCTTCCATGTTTTTACTTGTTTAATTAGACTTCCGTATCGTATATTCCACTCTCTACGCCCATCAAAATATGGGTTTATATTCTCTTTGTTGTCATTAGGCAATTAAAATCCTTTTACTCATTTGTATTACTCCTTGGAATCCCTGATAGATAAGAGCTGTCCTCTTTACTATCATTACTATTTTGTTCATCATTTGCTGCTTCTCCTCCAATGGTTCCAGATAGTAAGTCATCGTTAGAACGGTTTGCACTGGAATCACTTGTATTAGACGTTTGGCTTTGTGGTATGGTTGAATTAGTTTCTTGATTATTAGAGCTATTTGAAGAGAAGAGTTTTCCTGTGGCTGTTCCACTTTTATTACCTGAATAGAGAGGTGAAAATCCCATGGCTCCTTTAATCGCTCCACTCATTGCACCAACAGTAGCTCCTGCTATCCCTGCTGTAGCTGTTTGAGCAACCTGCTTACTTGTTTTCATAAAGTTTCCAGAATCAGAACCGTTGCTACTTTCAGAACTTGAACCACTAGAGGAGTTGTTTGCACTTTGAACCTGTGCCATACTTGCCATTGCTCCACCTATTGCTCCCGATCCTGCTCCCATCATGGCGGCTTTAGTATTTACTGCAAGGTTGCCATTGGTTCCAAGTGTACCATTTGTTAGAGATTCAACAAGACCTGATACCATACTCACCAATGCAGCAATAAGAATTGAAATACCAATCATTGCCATAATAGAATTGTTATCTCTACCGACATTGGCTACCATGATTGTAATAGTATTTAATGAAAAACCCAGTATTAGTTTTATAAAAAAGAGTTCAAATCCTGCTTTAAAAACAGCAATAATTGCATTGACTCCCATTGTTCTCGTATAAGATAATCCACCCAATGCAAGTATAAAATAAGCACCGACAAGAAGAAAATAAAGTTTAACTAATACAGTAAAGAATATAGCAGTCATTAAAATAAATGCAAGTAAAATAATTAATCCTGCTATCATTAATCCAACAGAGTCACCAAAGCTGTCATACCATGACGTACCTTCCCATATTGTACTTACAATATTAAATCCTTGCTCAAGTATTGCATCAGGGGTTATTCTTTGAGGTAAAGCATTTATATTATCAGCAAGTCGTCCAAAAGATTGAGGAATGGTATCAAGCCAAGTGGTGTATTGAAACATAGTTAAGAAAAATCCAATGATGATGACTTTTTGAATTACTGTTGCTAAAATCTCTGAAATCTCTGTTCCTTTTAACAGTAACATCCCAAAGGTCCAAACCCAATCAATAGTAACCAATAGCCAAAATAGATTTAATGCATATGGAATAATTGCAGCTATCCAAATATTTTTTGCAGTATCAAAAATAACTAATAATCCTTGTGCTTGGTTATTGGTAGAGACCTCTGCAAAAAGTAAGAGAGGAAAAATAAGTAGCAGTAAAATTCTCATTCTCTTTTAATATCCTATAGGTATTTCATCACCAATAATTGGTTTGTTATTTACTTTCTCTTCTTTGGCTTTTTTCTGTAGAGCATTAATCTCTTCATCTGAGCTCTTCTTTAAATACCATCTATCACTTACTAAATCATCTCCTTTAATATTAAAGACATGAGAGAACATCCCTTGTACTATCACCTTGTTATCACTAACTTCATATGTACCACTTGCACCAGAGTTAAAAGAAAAATTCTTTTTTCCAAGTGTTGCGATAACATATTTAGAATCTAATTTAAAAGGTTTATTCTTCTTTAGCACGATATAACTACCCTCTACCGTTCTATTTCCACAGGCATTGATGCTTATGATGAAAATAGATAGTGTTATGGTTAAAATAATATTTTTCATTTTTTTCCTTAATATCCAATTGGTGTCTCATCACCTATGATTGGTTTAATTCCCTTAGTAACTTTAGTTTTACTAATTGCTTCTTGGAATGCCTGTTTTTCATTTTTGCTTAACATAAATTCGCTTTGTAAATTAATTTGAGTCATAATAGTATTTCGCAATTCCTTTAATTGATGAGTTTGATGAAGTGCAATTTGTGAAGCTGCTTGTATAGCTGCTTTTTGTCCTACTGCTGATAAACTTTTTTGTTGGAGGTACTGCATCGTTGCTTCATCAGATTGCATATCAGATGCTTGTAGGTTCAATGATTTTAATGCTCCATTAAGGGTGTCACGTGTGCTGGTGTTAAACTGTTGATAGGTTGTAGTAAAATTAAGGGTTCCATTTTGAGCTTGATTCAGATAGTGATTATATCCCTTAAATAATTTATTAAATTGTTGATCATAATTTGCCATTGTATAGCTAACTCCATCTCCAAATTCTAATGCTTGTTTTAGTCCCAATACACTCTGTCTAAACTCATTCCATTGTCTAGGAGATAGTTGACTAATATTTTGAAGCATTAATTTATAACTTCTAAATTGATTGTTGTATGTTTCTACCAACTTTGCATACTGTGCAACTTGTTCAGCATAATCTAATCCATACGCAACTCCATCAGCTGCAAATTGTGCTAATTGGGTTACTTCTGATGAAAAACCTGTAGCAATATTCCCTACAGCACCTGATTGTGCTTGTTGTGATAGTGCAAACAATAGAAGTAAATTGATGGTAATTTTTTTCATTTTTTTCCTTTTATAAAATTAATAACTCTAGCGTTATTACATTAGATGTTTATACTCTACACCTCTGTAGTGAAGCCAATATGCCACCCATTTTTTACCATATTCTTTATGGAGTTGTTTTATTTTTTTTAGCTCCTCTTTTCCACTTGCTCCGACAAAGGAGAGAGCTACAGGACCAAGGGCTAGGTTAAAGAGTCTTGTTCCCATTGGACTCTGATAGTAATACTCTTTTTTGGGTGTGGCATTAACGATAATTCTGATTTGTGTGTCATTGAGTCCAAACTGTTTGTAGTAGTCGTAAGGACCTAATTGATGCTCTGAACCTTTGTTGTACGCATTGGGATTGGGGAGTAGTATCTTTGTTGGACAAGACTCTTGGAGAACATCCAATATTCCTGAGTTAGCTGCATCGGATAGCGATTGTGTTGATAAAATAACAGCACAGTTTGCTTTTCGTAGTACTTTTAGCCACTCTCTGATTTTTTCTTTAAAAACTTTATGACCAAGCATAATCCACGCTTCATCTAAGAAGAGAAAAGTAGGACGACCATCAAGGTTATTCTCAATTTTATGAAAAAGATAGAGTAGTACAGGGATTAGATTCTTATCTCCTAGATTCATAATCTCTTCTACTTCAAAACAGGAGAAATCACTTAGGGTTAACTTGTCCTCTTGTGCATCGAGAAGGTAGCCCATAGATCCCGATATAGTGTAGTGTTCTAAAGCATTAGTTAATCTATTATCTTGAATATTTGATACAAAGTCTGTTAAAGATTTTGATTCAGATACTCTATGAATATTCATAGCATTGTGGATGGTTTTTCGATTTTCAGGAGTCACCTCTACACCTTGTAGAGTGAGAAGTGACTCAATCCATGTCTCAGCCCATGACTGTTCATAATCAGAATGAATCTCTGCTAAAGGTGCAAAAGAGAGCGTGGTCTCATCTTTCCCACCAATATCGTAATGTGTTCCACCTGTCGCAAGAGTTAAGGGATAAAGAGAGTTCCCTTTATCAAATGCAAATATTTGTGCATTCTTATATTTTTGAGCTTGACTTGCTAAGAAGGCAAGAAGCGTAGATTTTCCTGATCCAGTTGGTCCAAAGATTAGGGTGTGTCCTATATCATCTATATGGAGGTTGAGCCTAAAAGGTGTTGACCCCTGTGTAACAGTATAGAGAAGAGCTGGTGATTGAGGTAAAAATTTCTCTGATTGGTTGTACTTGTCTCCTGCCCAAACACTTGATAAAGGGATGAAATGTGTGAGGTTATAGGTACTAATAAGAGGTCTTCTTACATTTTGAATTGTATGAGAAGGTAGTGTTCCTATCCATGCTTCCATTGCATTTATATCTTCTATTCTAGCATTGAACCCAAGGTTATTAATAATTCTAACTACCTCTTTTAAATTAAATTCTAGTACTTCCCTACTCTCATCCATTAATACTATATTTCCTGTGTAGTAGCCATATGCAAGGAGTCTAGAATTTGTTTCTGCCATGGCTGAATCAATATCATTAACCATCATATTGGCGTGTTCATCTATCTTAGTTGTAGGAAGTCCAAAAATTTGTTCTTTCCAGCCTTTTACTTTTTGTAGCCACTTTCGTCTATATTTTTCTAAGTCTTTTAGAGCTTCATGTTGGTCCATAAATATAAAGCGTGTATTCCAACGATAAGAAGTCTCAAGGTTACTTAATTGTTCAAGCATATTTGGAACACTCTCTTGAGGAAAACCATCAATAGCAACAACTCCTATATACTTGTCCCCAAGTTTAGGGGTAATACCTCCCCAGAGTTGGTATGTGCCGATATAAGTATCGAGATATGAACCTAGTGGTGGTACATTGATAGGGTGAAACTCTGTTGTTAATGTAAAGTTTAAAAATTCTAAAAATTCATCTCTTGTATGGATTTGATTGTATTCATCTTCATACTCTTTTGGTAACATACGATGAATTTTTACAATATTTGAGGCTAGAAGTTGAAACTCGTCAAGTTTACTTTTAAATGTCTGTAACATTTTTTCCGAGAGATCGGTTTTATACTCTCCTGTGCCATCTTCAAACATTATATCTGCTATTTTACCTTTGGCTTTATTGGGTGGTGTATAGGTTAATACAATTGAAAATAGAGATTCATAATGATTACCTTTCGTTTTAAAGTAGGCTCTTCTTTCATTATCAATAAGTTTGTTTACTGCATTGGTAAAATGATTTTCTTGAATAGATGGATAATCACTAATTGGTTTTCGTATAGCGTCCACATGAATGACCCAACCACTCTGAAATCTTGAGAGTAATGTATTCATTTTTGATGCAATATGATTTCTCTCTTGTGGTGTTGAAGAGTTAATATCAGGACTTCTGTAATAGAATCCTGCTGAGATTGAACCATCTTTGTTTAAATAGATACCTTTATCTATGATAAATCCATAGTTTAGTAAATCAGGCAGTCCCTTGACTTTTGTTCTGTAGTCACTCATTGCTATCATCTACATCTCCTCATAAAATGGTGTTGAGTGAGCTGGATAAAAGTCTCTATATTTTAATTGTCTTAAATAAATTTTTGACATCATTGGATCTACTTTTGCCATCATACGAAGTAACATTGAAAGAGTTGTCCATAAAAGTACACCTATAATAAATGTTTGCCATGTTAAAGCAATAAAAATCATTACAGATGAGAAAAGACCTACTATTAACATAAGTTCTCTTTCTCCTCCCAACAAGAGGTTAGGCTTGTTGAGAGCTGAATGAACTTTTACCGATTTTAATTGGTTTTCGTTATGCATTACTTTTTTATCCAATAAGTGCAGCACCAATACCAAAGGCACTTGCTAAGAATGGTACAGCCAGTACAATTAATGCAATGATTAATACTAATATAACTATGGTTTTTAGAAATTGTCCTATTTCTCCACCAAAAATAAGCATTGCTCCTGCTGCTACAATTCCAATAACTGATATTGAAAATGCTACTGGTCCTGTAACAGATGTGACAATAATGGTTAGTGGTCCTTCCCAAGGCATTGCTCCCCCTGCCCCTGCTGCCATTAGTTCAGGTGAAAGTACCATTATTGCTAAGAGTGCAAATAATATATATCTGATGTTAAATTTTTTCATAGTTGTCCTTTTTTGAATTTAATAACGCTAGAGTTATTAATTATGATTTGTAACTTTTTTAATGATGTAATCTTCTTTTGATTTATCATAACCTGTGACTTCAATAACCTCTTTTACCATTCGACCTTTTGTAGTCTTTTTTATAAATATGATTATATTTATGGCTTCGGAGATTAGTGTTTGCATGGGGGCATGAGTAGCTTCTGCTATGAGTTGTTCTAATCGTATTAGCCCTGCTCTAGCAGAGTTTGCGTGTACGGTTGCTATCCCTCCACTATGCCCTGTATTCCATGATTTTAGTAAATCTAATGCTTCTGCTCCTCGTACCTCCCCAACCAAGATTCTGTCTGGTCGTAATCTCATGGTTGCTCTTAATAGAGTCAACATGGTAATTTCGTTGCTTGTTCTTAGTATGACGTTATTTTTTGCTGCACATTGTATTTCTGCCGTATCTTCTATGATGACCACCCTATCCTCTGGTGTCTGTTTAACTATGCCATCTATAATGGCATTGGCTAAGGTTGTCTTACCTGAACCTGTTCCTCCAACTATGAGAATATTCTTTTTTGTCTGTTCTTTATCATTTGGATTATAAATGGCTTGTTTAATAAGTTGGTAGTTCTCTTTTGTTAATATCTTTTGATGATAGTATTCCTCAAGGGTAAAGATCTTTGAGGCTTTCTTTCTAATAGTAAAGGTTGGTCGGCTTACTATGGGTGGTAGTAATCCTTCAAATCGACTTCCATCTATAGGAAGTTCACACTCTAGTATGGGATTTTCTGCTGTTATGGTGGTATGTAGATAACTGGCTATAGTCCCAAGTAGTGCTTTGGCTTTTGACTCTTCCATCGTTCCTACTTGTTCTATTGGTTTACCTAACTCTTCTACCCAAAGTGTTCCATCACTATTGAGCATTATCTCTATTACATTTGGATTTTCGAGGGCTTTTAAACAGGTAGTTCCTATCTCTCTCTTTATTTTTACAATTAATCTATCTTTCGTGTCTGATTGTTGCATACGGTTAGGTTGTTCCGACAAAATAAAGCCCCTCTCTTTTAGAAATGGATTCTACTATAAAAAATAATAAATAACAAGTTTTAATAATAAAAAATATATATTTTTTCTTTTATTCTCTATTAATTCCCCACAGTTTAATCATTCTGCATTTTCTATTTTTATCATTGTTATAATCTTTACTTTTACTAATGGACTTTATTGTGTTTATTTTATTGACTATTTTTAATTTAAAATTAGATAGATATTTTTTAAGTATTGAACGCTTTATATAATTGAGTATGTCATTGTTAATAACGCTAGTATTATTAATTTAATAATTGTTAGTTTGTTAGAATATTTCAAGAAAGAGAGTAGGGTTTTATTTTTACGTATGGGGCTTCCCTTGCAGGTCGTGCTTGAATCTCTCCACTTCGTTACAAGAGGAGTACTTGGTACATCCCAGTCCCTGTTCTAATCACTAAGCCAAGAGCAGCTAGGAAACACTATCGTGGTTTTTTATGACTTGGCATTTAGTGCCTCTCTGTATTGTATTTTATTACAAAATATCTTTTTATTTTTTATCAGTTAGAAAATTGAGTTTTCATATCTAGCTTATCTCATCCACTCTTATTCATTATCCCTATCTCCTCTCTTTATCTTAGAAAAAACCTCTCCGTTAATACTGACTTTGGAATAAAAAATATTTTATTTCAAACTAAGTATTTTTTCTCTCTTCATCTTTCGTCAAACAGGGATAACGAACTGCGATTGGACGAGAAAATCTTGTTTTGAGCTACTTCAATTTTCTTCCTTTAAAATAAAAAAGGCAGGGGATTCAAACAAGCTCTTATACAAGAAAATTTACTTTTTAAGGATTTATTATGAAGAGTTTTTTTGCGATTATTGATGGTAGTGAAGATGTTTTATATTTAAAATGTCGAAACTTATTTGAAGCGATTAAGGATGTTAAACGATATTTGGGTGTTGTGGTTCTTGATGATACGATTGAAATTATAGGTATGGAGGATTAATATGTGTGCGAGTAGGGTAGTTTATTGTGTAAGTTGTTTATGTGACCATGAGCATAGTTTGATTAGTGATGAGTGGATATGTCCAGCTTGTGATAATCCTGCTTCTAGTGGAATATTAGAACTAATGGTAGAGAGAGAAAATTTAGCCAATGAGAATAAAATGTTTGCGAAGAAGTTTCATGAATTGGGTTATTCCAAAGAGCAGATTAGTAGTATTGCTTATGGTAATTTGGTAGAAAATAGAGTTATTCTTACAAGAGAACTCTACAATACTATTGATGCGTCAGCTAATCGTTATCGTAAGCTATATAAAGAGGATATATGTACGAGTGGAGATATAGAGGCGTATGGAGAGAATGAGTTTAATGGAGGGATGGCAGAAGCATTTGAAAAGAGTAGGGCATTATTAGAGTTATCATACAAAGAACAAGCTTATATTATTCTCTATGCTGATGAGTTTAAAGAGGATGTGTGGAGTGGATATATGGAGGCGTTAGGGTTAGAACAGATTTGTAGAGGTATAAAACTTATTATCTCTGCAAAGGAGGTGCTTTATGATGAGTAGTAAAGAAGTACTATTTAAAGTCCTAGAGGGATTTGAACCTCATGACCTTTTACGGTACTCTAAAGATGCTTTTTATGAAGTCGTGGGTCAATATTTTCCTAATCTTACAATCTTAAATATGGAGTTAGACTTTGTGGTAGTTAAGGGAGAAGTGATGATTGAAGCTAAAATAATTGAGTATGAAGAGTGTTAATAACGCTAGAGTTATTAATCTGTTAAATAATATGATTAGGGAAGTAGATTTCCCATTTTACCGTCATTGGGTTTTGAGTACAGACAGTATTTCAAAGCCCACAAAATAGGGCAGTTGATAGGTATTATTTCTTATATTACCGTCTTTAGGGAAGTAGATTTCCCATTTTACCGTCATTGGGTTTTGAGTACAGACAGTATTTCAAAGCCCACAAAATAGGGCAGTTGATAGGTATTATTTCTTATATTACCGTCTTTAGGGAAGTAGATTTCCCATTTTACCGTCATTGGGTTTTGAGTACAGACAGTATTTCAAAGCCCACAAAATAGGGCAGTTAATAGGTATTATTTCTTATATTACCGTCTTTAGGGAAGTAGATTTCCCATTTTACCGTCATTGGGTTTTGAGTACAGACAGTATTTCAAAGCCCACAAAATAGGGCAGTTGATAGGTATTATTTCTTATATTACCGTCTTTAGGGAAGTAGATTTCCCATTTTACCGTCATTGGGTTTTGAGTACAGACAGTATTTCAAAGCCCACAAAATAGGGCAGTTAATAGGTATTATTTCTTATATTACCGTCTTTAGGGAAGTAGATTTCCCATTTTACCGTCATTGGGTTTTGAGTACAGACAGTATTTCAAAGCCCACAAAATAGGGCAGTTGATAGGTATTATTTCTTA
>Ga0256826_1000807_pt1 | contig 19440 bp, 17 predicted proteins | sample CV79metaG_FD_185975 | JGI IMG/M metagenome (GOLD analysis project Ga0256826, IMG submission 185975) | Hydrothermal vent microbial communities from East Pacific Rise, Pacific Ocean - CV79 | ecosystem: Environmental > Aquatic > Marine > Hydrothermal vents | place: Pacific Ocean: East Pacific Rise...
CTGCGTTTTTATGATCCTGATAGTGGAACTGTTCTTATTAATGGTGTAGATATCAAAAGCTTTACAAACCAATCGCTTAAACATCATATTTCATTAGTAACACAGCGAATATATATCTTTCAAGATACTTTGGCTGCAAATGTTGCTTATGGTGAGGAAAATATAGACAAAGAAAAAGTTCTAAAAGCACTCTCCCTTGCTGATGCGATGAGTTTTGTAGAGGAATTAGAAGAGGGAATCGAGACACAGATGAGTGAGGCTGGAACAAACCTCTCCGGTGGACAACGCCAACGTATAGCAATTGCTCGTGCTATTTACAAACACTCTTCACTTATACTCTTTGACGAGGCAACTTCAGCACTTGATAACGAGAGTGAAAAACGTATTCAATTAGCTTTAGATAAATACACAAAAGATAAAATTACGATGACAATCGCACATAGACTCTCAACAATAGAGCATGCAGATAAGATACTTGTTTTACAAAAAGGAAAAATTGTCTCAAGTGGAACACATAGCGAACTGCTGGAGACTTCAGAGGTCTATCAAAGACTAGCCGGAACATTTGAACAGTAACTTTAATCGCTTTATTAGTCTTTTTTAGAGATAATCGCAGTAACTAAACTAAAAAAGATGGAATACAATGTTAGATTTTACAAAATATTTAAAGTACTCAAAACCTGGACCTCGTTATACTTCATATCCAACAGCACTAGAATTTAGTGATGCTTATGCTTACGAAGAGTATATTAAAAAACTAGAATCTCAGGACTCTTCTCGCCCTCTGAGTCTATACTTCCATCTTCCATTTTGTAAAAATGCCTGTTACTTTTGTGGGTGTAATGTTGTCTTTACTTCTAAAGAAGATAAGATGCTTCGTTACATGGAGTATCTTAAACGCGAGTTAGAAATCCTTTCAAAGCATGTTGATTGTAAACGTAGCGTAATTCAGATGCACTTCGGTGGAGGAACTCCTACCTTTTTTACAGCGGCACAACTAAAAATAATTATTGATGAAATAAAGTCTTACTTTCCAAACTTTATTGATGGTGCTGAGATATCTTGTGAGATAGATCCTCGTCATATAAATGAAGATCAGATGAGAGTTATGAGTGAAGCTGGCTTTAACCGTGTAAGTTTTGGGATTCAAGACTTTAACGAAAAGGTACAAGTAGCTGTTCACCGTGTTCAGCCTTATAACATTACTAAAGATGCGATGGACTTAGCTCGTAAGTACAATATGATTTCGGTAAATGTTGACCTTATTTATGGCCTTCCATACCAAACACTAGAGACTTTTAAAGAGACACTTACTTTAGCCCTTACTCTTAATCCTGATAGATTTGCAGTCTTTAACTACGCTCATGTACCTTGGCTCAAAAAGACTATGAGAAAGATAGATGAAACTACTCTCCCTTTACCGGATGAAAAACTCGCAATCATGCAGTACACTATAGACTTCTTAACATCTAATGGTTATAAAATGATAGGTATGGATCACTTCGCAAAACCTGAAGATGAACTCTTTAAAGCCATAGAAAAAGGTGAACTTCATAGAAATTTCCAAGGCTACACTACTAAGGGTGGGGCTGACCTCATAGGTGTTGGACTTACATCGATAGGTGAGGGAGTAGACAGCTACAACCAAAACTTCAAAGTGATGGCAGAGTATGAAGAGGCTATAGACGCTGGAAAACTTCCATTTGAACGTGGTGTCGTGCTCAGTGAAGATGATCAAATTCGCCAATATGTAATTATGGAACTTATGAGTAATTTTAAGTTAGATATACAAAGATTTAATAAGCTTTACAGTGTAGAATTCAAAACTTACTTCGCAGATGCGATAGAGGCACTTAAGCCTTTTGCAGAGGATAATCTAATCGTAATGGATGAAAATACGATAGAATGTTCTCAAACAGGAACACTTCTTATAAGAAACATTGCCATGGCGTTTGATGCATATATGCATCAACACACGGGAAGTAAAAAAACTTTTTCAAAAACGGTGTAATAATGAACAAACCATTAGAAGATATATTTAGTTTTGATGCAATTCAAGATGATTGTGTAAAGTGTGGTAAATGTATACCCGTCTGTACTATTCACAATGTAAACGCAGATGAAGTAACATCTCCTCGTGGCTTTATTGACTTACTTGGTGCTTATAAACACGGAAATCTTGAGCTAGATAAAACTGCTAAAGATATTTTCGAGTCTTGTTTTTTATGTACTGCTTGTGTTGAGGTCTGTCCAAAGTCTCTTCCTACAGATATGATAATAGAACAAGCTCGTGCAGATATAGCTAAAAAGTTTGGTATAGCTTGGTACAAAAGAGCTTTTTTCTTACTACTCCGTCATAGATGGTTGAATGACCTTGCCTTTAAACTCGGATGGGTATTTCAAACATGTGGATTTAAAATAAAAGCAGACATAGACTCTATGCACTCGCGTTTCAACTTACCAATGCTTAAAGCAGATAGACTCTTACCCAGTCTACGTAAAACATCGTTTTTAAACGCACACCCTGAGAACATAGACAATGGTGGTAAACGCAAGGTAGCTGTATTTATTGGATGCTTAGGAAACTACAACTTTAAAAGTGTGGGGGACTCTCTTTTAGAGATTTTAGAGACTCTAGAGATAGATGCTTTTTTAGCTAAAAGTCAAAAATGTTGTTCTGCCCCTGCATACTTTACTGGTGACTTTGATACGGTTGATTATAATGCGAAGTTTAACATCGAGTACTTTGAAGGTTTCGCATCAGATGTTGAAGCTATCATAGTTCCAGAAGCTACATGTTCGGCAATGCTAAAGATTGACTATGAACACTATTTTCATGACCAACCAGAGTGGAAGGCTCGTGCAAAATCTGTTATGAGTAAGGTCTACATGGCAACAGAGTGGTTACAACACCATACTGACTTAGAGAAGGTTTTAGCGACTAAACAAGCTCTTCCAAACATAGTAACTTACCATGATCCTTGTCATGCCAAAAAAATGCAGGGTATACATGAAGAGCCTCGTAACCTCATAAGACAAAACTACAAAATAGTAGAGATGAGTGACCCTAATACATGTTGTGGTTTTGGTGGCATCACTATGCAGTCTGAGAAGTATCACTTCGCAAAAGCAGCAGGTATTCCTAAAGCTGCAATGATTAAAGCAACTGGTGCAGAGATAGTCTCTGCCGAGTGTAGTGCATGTCGTATGCAGATAAACAACTCAATGGGTGTAGAGAGTACAACTATCTTTAAAAACCCTATAGAGCTTATTGCTGATGCTCTAAAGGCTTAAGATGGAACACTTTGTTTGGAGTCTTAACCCTATAGCCTTTTCACTTGGTCCTATCACTGTATTTTGGTATGGAATTCTCTTTGCACTTGCTATCTTAGCCGGACTTCATTTTATGAAGTGGGTTTATACACAAGAAGGTAAAGATGTAGAAGAGTTGGACTCTATGTTTCTTTACATAGTCATTGGGATTGTCGTAGGTGCCCGACTTGGTCATGTTCTTTTTTATGACCCCTCATACTACTTTGCAAATCCTGAAAAAATAATAGCCGTTTGGGAAGGTGGTTTAGCCTCTCATGGTGGTGGTTTGGGTGTTATACTCGCACTTTACCTTTTTGCTAGAAAATACAAGCTAAACTATCTTTGGTTACTTGACCGTGTAGCTATTCCAACTGCAATGTTCGGTTTTTTTGTCCGTATGGGAAATCTTATGAACTCAGAGATAGTAGGAATCCCTACAAATATTTCCTGGGCGATTGTCTTTAGCCGAGTAGATATGCTCCCCCGACATCCAGCACAACTCTATGAGTCATTTTCATACTTAGTTATTTTTATAGTTTTAACACTTTTATATAAATTTAAAAGAGATCACTTTAACAATGGTTTTCTTTTTGGTCTTTTTTTAGTACTTATTTTTACTGTACGAATCTTAGTAGAGTTTGTAAAAGTAAAACAGGCAGACTATGACACGAGTTTTCTTATGATGTCTACAGGGCAGGCTCTAAGTGTTCCATTTATACTTATTGGGCTTGTTTTAATGGTTTGGAGTTTTAAAAAGTAGTGCAAAAAGCTATACTTATTTACTTTATTTTTGTAAATGTAGCTGCATTTGTAGTCTATACTTTTGATAAGTACCGCTCTAGGGTAGGATCTTCTCGTATTAGTGAAAAAGAGTTACATACTTTTTCTATGATAGGTGGGTTTTTAGGGGCGAGTCTGAGCATGGCTCTTTTTAAACATAAAATTTCTAAACCATCATTTTTAATCAAACATATTTTGATTATGATAGTTTGGATTGCAGCTGTTTTATACTATTTCTTAGAGATTAATCAACTTAACTTTTTATAGCTCTTTATCTATTACTTGGGTGAAGATCTTTTGCCTTATGGACAGAACGCTTCCAAAAGAATGTAACTATCCAGTATGCTAAGAAAGAACTTACTACAGAGTAAAAAAGTGCACCGGTGTAAAGAGGTATGAAAATATCGTCTATATTATCTGTAAACCACTCTATTGTTACCTCCACATGTGCTATCTCACTTCCAAGAAAGAAAGATCCAGTATAGTACTCTATCATATAAATAGGTGGCATAGTAAAAGGGTTGGTTATCCAAACCATAGCAATTGCTATGGGTACATTAAAACGAAACAGAGGCATAAAGAGAAGAACTGCTGCCATCTGCATAGGCATAGGTATAAATGCGATAAAAAGACCAAGTACTACACCTCTAGTTATCATCTTTCTGTTTGGAAAAAGAAACTCTTGTGGAATCTTGGATTTTTTTATAAACTCTTTAAGTTTTTCACTTGTAGTCGTTTTTTTAAGGGCTTTTCTTATCATTATTTTAATGTCGCTTGTGGTTTGTCGAAGTAGTACCCTTGGGATTTATCTACTCCAAGGTCTATAAGTTTGTCATTTATCTCTTTTGTCTCAACAAACTCACCAATAGTTTTTATGTTCATCTCTTTAGCAAACGCGACAATAACTGAAGTTATAAGTGCTGAGCGTTTATCTTTAGTAATTTCTTTGATAATACTACCATCAATTTTTATATAATCGGCTTGAAGACGCATAAGGTGCTCAAAGTTTGAGTAACCTGTACCAAAATCATCTATAGATATACGACAACCAAACTTTTTAATCATGATAATAAACTTCTCAATCTCATCAAAGTTTTCTATACTTTCACTCTCTACTATTTCAAATATTACACGATCAGAGATGTCATATTTTTTAAGAGTGTCAACAATATACTGATTGATATTTTTATCTAAGATATCTTCAATTGTTATGTTGATAGAAAATTCATAGTCATTATCTTTAAATGCTTCAAAACTTTTTGTTAATACAATTTTTGTAAGTTCTTTATAGAGTTTTGCTTTTTTTGCGATGTCTAAAAAGTAGTAAGGTGTGATGACATTACCATCTTTATTTATAAGCCTTATGAGTGTTTCATACTTTTTATGTGTAGGGTCACTATTGTCTATTATTGGTTGATAGTATGTAGTTATTCTATCTTCTGCAATAGCATCTTTAATCTCTTTTATCCATTTAAGATTGTTTTCATACTCATCATTTAAGGAAAGCTTATCGCTGTAGGACATAAAAGATTTTGCCTCTTTTCTTGCAGCAACAATAGCCATATTCGCAGTAGAAATAAGATTTTTATCCTCTTCATTAGATAAACCGATAGTGACACTTAAAGATATAAACTGCTCATCAATCACAATAGTAGAACCATTACAGCGTTTAAGTAACTCTCTTGCAGTCTCTTCAAGTGTTACTAAGTCTGTAACAGAATAAATAATGGCGAATTCATCACCGCTAAATCGATAAACTCTTGCCTTTGGATCATCTTTTACATTTTCAAATAAAAAGGTACTAAATTTAGTAAGAACTTTATTCCCAAACTCTTCACCATACAGGTTGTTAATATGACTAAAATTATCAATATCGAGTAGCATACAAGATACATTAGGCATTTTACTTATATCTTTTATGAGAGCATTTCTATTTTTAAGACCGGTAAGTGTATCTACATAGAGAAGCTCTTTAAGCTCATTTTGGTGTTGAATAAGTCTTGTTATATCGTGACGAATAGCGATAAATTCAACTATCTCATCATCTTTATTCAAAATTGGTGAAATTGTTGTGTCAACCCAGTATCCAGAACCATCTTTTCGTCTATTTTGAAGAGTTCCATGCCATGTCTTTTTATTTAAAATAGTATTCCATAATGAAGCGAATAGCTCTTTGTCACTGTTTTCATGCCGAACTATATTATGACACTCCCCTATGACTTCGCTCTGCACATAACCAGTAATTCGATAAAAGTTTTCATTTGCAAATGTGATGACACCGTTGATGTCTGTTTTAGTAACTATGAGGTTATTGTCTATATTTGCTTTATAACTCTCAAGGTATGAAATGTTGTTGTATAGCTCTTTTGTGTTTTCTAAAAGAGCATCATGTTTTATACGTAACTGCGCATCAGCATTTTTATCTTTTTCTTGTATAAAGTATCTTATTAGAAAATAAATTCCAGCAAGTGCAACATTAATGTTAAGTATAAAAAAGATCTCTTTTGATACTTGTGACATCTGCAGATGAACAGTTTTCATAAGCCAAGGGTCTATAATAGCGGAGAAAATAATGAGACCACTAAAAGAGTAAAGCCAGTAGAGTGATTTCTCTCCTTTATCATGAATAAGAGCAGTAATAGGTGCAAAAAAAGCCCAAATAAAGATATAACTACTCTGTGAAAATCCACCTAGAGACCACATTAAAAGAAAAGGAAGAATGAGGATAAGGGACATCTGTGATATCTGAATAAAAATAATATCTTTTGTTTTACTAAAATAAAATACGATAAGAATCGATGCTACTGTATAAAACATAGGTATTGAGGCTGATAAATGATGTCCTAGACTAAAATATATGAGAGACCAAATAAAACCTACTGGTCCTATAATAATAGGTACCATTGTGATAGATATTTTTTTTAATTGTAATGATTCGCTGTCAGTAGACTCTATCCCTAAACGTAGGATTTTGTGCACAAGTTGTTTAATAAATTGAATAATTTTTTCTTGCCTGGTTATGAAATTTTTTACAATTATATCACAATATTATCAATGGTTTCTTACTTGAATAATATTGTCTTAGAATTGTGACTTCCTTAAACAAAAGAATAATATGGTAAAATTACATATATAAAGAATCAAGGTTGAAAATGTCATTTGAAAAACTAGGAATAATAAAGCCACTTCTAAGTGCAATTAAAGATATGGGATATGAAAACCCAACAATAGTTCAAACAAGAGCAATTCCTTTAGTTTTAGCAAAAAGTGACATCTTTGCAACTGCTCAAACAGGAACAGGAAAGACTGCCGCATTTGGTCTGCCACTTCTCCAGCGTTTACGTAAACCTATAGAAGGTAAAGGTGTTCGTGGTGTTATTCTCTCTCCTACTCGTGAACTTAGTATTCAAATTTATGAAGACTTAGAAAACTATGCTAAAAATATGAAAGTTAAAATCATGATTTTAGTTGGTGGAAAAGATTTAGCCAAACAGAAGCAGAAACTTAAAGAGGGTGTAGATATTATCATCGCTACACCAGGGCGTTTAATGGAGCATACAGATAGTGGTTTAAGTCTTAAGGATGTCGAAACATTCATCTTAGATGAAGCAGATAGAATGTTGGATATGGGTTTTACGAAAGATATTCGCAAAATTCACCCACTTCTTCCTAAACGCCACCAGTCACTCCTTTTCTCAGCTACATATAGTGAAAAGGTACGCAAACTCTCAAAACTTATTTTGACAAAACCTGCGTTTATTGAAACTGCTAAGAAAAATACTACGGTTGATACGATTAACCAGATTGCTTACTTAGTTGACACCAAACGCAAGGCTGAACTTCTTGCTTATTTAATAGGTTCAAGAAATTACCCTCAAGTACTAGTTTTTACTAGAACAAAAATAAGTGCTGACGAATTAGTGATTGAGCTTAGAAAAGATGGTTTAAAATGTGGTGTTCTTCATGGAGACAAAACAAAAGCTAATCGTCTTAAAACATTAACTCAGTTTAAAGAGGGCACTTTTAAAGTACTTGTAGCAACCGATATTGCTTCTCGTGGACTAGATATCGAGCATCTTCCTTATGTTATAAACTATGAACTACCTTCTATTCCTGAAGATTATGTGCATCGTGTTGGTCGTACCGGTCGTGCTGGTCGTGAGGGCGAAGCGATTTCACTTATTGATATTTATGAGAAGTATGATATTAGAGATATTGAAAAGCTTATTGGTCAAAAAATTCCTCAAGAAGAAGTTGCAGGTTTTGAGCCAGATCCTAACATAAGACGTAAAGATGTAAGTGAAGTAAAACTCAAAGCAGAACATAAACGTGCATCAGGGAAGAAAGAACGTAAGTACAATAAAAACACATCAAATGTACCTGTTACAAGAAAACAGATGAAAGTTACAAAGAAGAAAAGAAAAACAACAAAACGCGACGGTTAGACTTCTTATTTTATATATAAAAGAGAAACTTCTTTTAGAAGTTTCTCTTACTAAGACTGTTAACTAAGCGATTACTTAAACCATTTGTCAGCTAAAACTTTTAAAAGACCTACATGCTCAGCACGTACTAAAAAGTTTTGTGTGTAGTTAAGTAAGTGTGTGTTCTGTGGTGCAACAGCGATACCAATTGGATCGTATGTTAAGTTTGTAAAAACTGAAACAAACTTGTCATCAGGATTGTTTGCGATAATCGCTTTACATACAGGATACTCACTTAAAAATGCAGCAACTTCATGGTTTCTTATCATTGCGATTGCTTCTTCTTGCGTATTAACAGCTACTGCTTGAACATTTGGCATAGCAACTGTTACAAACTCTTCACTTGTAGAACCTTTGGTAACAGCCATTTTATTTTGAGCTTTGTTTAACTGCTCTTTACTTGCTGTTGCTAAATCTGGCACTTTTGTTACAAGACATTTTCCACTTGTTATGTATGGTCCAGCAAAAAGAACTTCTGTATTTCTTTTAGGAGTCATAGTTAAGTTTGAAATTACTATATCAACTTCACCTGTTGCAACTGCATTTACAAGTTTGTCTAAAGGAAGAATCTTAATAGTAAGCTTAACACCCATTGTATCTGCTAAAGATTGAGCAAGATCTATGTCAAAACCAACAGCATCTTTACCATCATCTATTGAACGAGTCATTGGAGTCATATTTCCTGATGTTCCAAGAACTAACTCACCTTTAGTAACTATACTCTGTAGTTTAGTCTCTGACTTTGCTGGAGTTGCTCCTGCACCATTACATGCACTTATTCCTACTACTAGAGCGAGTGCTAGAGCGATTTTAACTATCTGTTTCATCATTATATGAACCTTTTAAATTTAGATCTGTTATTATATACTAAGTTTGTTATTATATCATTAGTAAAAAACAATAAAAGAGTAAAATTTGAGTGCAATGAAAGAGATATATTTAAGAGATTATGTGAAACCTGCGTTTAGTATTGAAAGTGTTAATTTAACTTTTGAGTTAGAAGAAGAACAAACCGATGTAACGAATGTAATGAAGTTTACAAAACTTGATGAGACACAAAAACATCTTCGACTCGATGCTATGGATCTTGAGCTTTTAAAACTATATATAAATGATTTAGAGATTGATGAGAGTCGTTATATTATAGAAAATGAGAGTTTAACAGTTCTTAATGTACCTGCTTCTTTTACACTAAAAGTTGTAAACAGAATTTATCCACATAAAAATAGTGAACTTGAAGGTCTTTATAAATCAGGAAGTATTTTTTGTACTCAAAATGAGCCTGAAGGTTTTCGTCGTATAACTCCTTACTTGGACCGTCCAGATGTTATGAGTGTGTTTACTACTACTGTTGTAGCAAACAGAGAGAAGTACCCAGTTCTCTTAAGTAATGGTAACAAAGCACAGTGTCATGATAGTTTTGATGAACGTCACGGTGTAACTTGGGTAGACCCTCATAAAAAACCTTCTTATCTTTTCGCACTGGTGGCTGGAGACTTAGGAAGCATTAGCGATGAGTATACAACAGCTAGTGGTGAGAGAATAGAGCTTAACATTTACTGTGACTTAGGCAATGAGTCTAAATGTTATCATGCTATGAAGTCGCTTAAAGAAGCGATGCTTTGGGATGAAGAAAAGTATGGTCGAGAGTATGACTTGGAGATTTATAACATAGTAGCAGTAGATAGTTTTAACATGGGAGCGATGGAGAATAAAGGTCTTAACATCTTTAACTCAGCTTATGTTTTAGCAGATACTGATACCGCAAGTGATGCAAACTATATGGGGATTCAGTCTGTTATAGCCCATGAGTACTTTCATAACTGGACAGGAAACCGTATAACATGTCGTGATTGGTTTCAGCTTACTCTCAAAGAGGGGCTTACCGTCTTTCGTGACCAGTGTTTCTCAGCAGACTTAAACTCTAGCGAAGTACAACGAATAGAAGATGTAAAAGGTTTAAGAGAGCGTCAGTTTGTAGAAGATGCCTCTCCTACAGCACACCCTATCCAGCCAAAGTCTTACATATCTATGAATAACTTCTACACTTCTACAGTTTATGAGAAGGGTGCTGAGGTTATTAGAATGATACATACTCTTTTAGGTGAAGAGAATTATCGCAAGGCTACTGACATCTACTTTGAAGAGTTTGATGGTCAAGCTGTAACTACCGATGACTTTCTTTGGGCTATGAGTGAGGCGAGTGGTCTTGACCTTAGTGCATTTAAAAACTGGTACCATCAGAGTGGAACACCGAAGTTAAAAGTAGATGAAAACTTTGAAAAGGGTGTCTATACTCTAAACCTTACTCAGATTGTTCCTACTACTGTAGATGGTAAAACTCAAAACCCTTTTTACTACCCTCTAAAAATTGCACTGCTTGACGATCAAGGAAAAGAGATTCTTCATGAGACTCTTATTGTCTCAAAAATGCAAGAAGAGTTTACTTATGGGGGTTTAAAAGCTAAACCAACTCTTTCAATAAATAGAGATTTCTCTGCTCCTATAGTTGTAGAACAAGAAGGTGTTGATTTTTCATTTTTGATGAAGCATGATAAAAATAGTTTTATCAAGTATGAAGCAGCACAAGCCTTTGGTGTTGAAACCTTAGAATCTATAATGAATGGCGAAGATATTAATCCTGCGTTTATAGAGTCATTTGGTCATCTTTTAGATTTAGACTTAGATCTTTCTTATAAAGCATTACTTCTTGAACTACCATCAGTCTCAACACTTATGCAGCGTCAAGAAAAAGTTGATTTTGAGCCAATATATGAGGCAAAAGAGAAGTTATCTATAGCATTAGCTTCTACTTATAAAGAAAAACTTTTAAAATTATATACAGCTCACCATGAAGTTCATGCTGCAATAAATAGTATAAGTATGGGAAAACGCAGCTTGAAAAATAGAGTACTTAGAATACTCTCTGCTTTAGAGACTGAGGAAATAGCACTACTCACACAGACTCAGTATAAAAGTTCTAAGAGTATGAGTGATAGAGTGATAGCTCTTGATATACTAGAAAATATTCATTCTAATTTTTCTCAAGTCGCTCTAAGTGATTTTTATAACAAGTATAAAGATGAAACTTTAGTGATGAATAAATACTTCTCTATTTTAGCTGCTTCAAATAGAGTTGGAACGATAGATAGAGTACAAGCTTTACAAAATGATCCTGTATATGATGAAAAAGTTCCAAACTTAGTACGTTCACTTATCGGTGTATTTGCAAGAAACTATAAACACTTTCATTCAAAAGATGGTCATGGTTATGCTTTTGTTGCAGACAAAATAATAACTATAGATAAAATAAATCCGCAGATGGCTTCAGGGCTTGCAGGAGCGTTTAAAATATATAGTCGTATTAACGAAACAAATAAAACATTAATTGAAAAAGAGTTGAAACGTGTCATTTCTACACAGGATTTATCGAAAAATACATTCGAAATCATAAGTAAAATATTAAAATAGCTAATGTGATAAATTTGTAATTATTTTTTGATAAAGTTTTTATAGAACAAAAAATAAGGATACTCATATGGCAAGATTAGTTGTTTTAGGTGGAGGGGTTTCAGGTCATACTGCAGCCACTTTCGCAGCAAAATGGTTAGGTTCATCTCACGAAGTAGTAGTAGTTACACCAAACTCAAAATGGAACTGGATTCCTTCAAATATTTGGGTTGGTGTTGGTGAGATGACTCAGGATGAAGTAACATTTGAACTCGCACCTGTATATGCAAAAGCAGGCATCACATACAAGCAAGCAAAGGCTGTTTCTTTAAACCCAGAGGGGAATGAAAGTAGTGATAAGCCATTCGTAACTGTAGAGTATACAGGACAAGATAAAGTAGGTGAAACTGAGAATTTTGAATATGATTACATCATAAACGCGACGGGACCAAAACTCAACTTTGGTGCTACTGAAGGTCTTGGAGATGGTACACAACTAGGTGAGCATACTGTTTCTGTATGTACAGCTGACCATGCGGTTCATGCATCTCACGAGCTTAAAAAATGTATAGAAAAGATGAAAAATGGAGAACGTCAAAAATTCTTAGTTGGTACGGGACATGGTATGTGTACATGTCAAGGTGCTGCTTTTGAGTATATTTTCAACATTGAGCATGAGTTAAATAAAGCTGGTGTTCGTGATATGGCAGATATGAAGTGGATCTCAAATGAGTCATTTTTAGGTGACTTTGGTATGGGTGGTCTTCATATGAAAGTTGGTGGATATGTAGTAAGTTCTAAACTTTTTGCAGAGTCACTTTTTGCAGAGCGTAATGTTGATTGGCTTATTGGTGCACATACCTCTAAAGTTGAAGCTGGAAAAGTTGAGTATGAACTACTTGATGGAACTAAGGGTGAAGAAGAATTTGACTTTGCTATGCTTATTCCTCCTTTTGCAGGTGTAGGTCTTAAAGCGTATGGTAAAGATGGTTCAGACATAACTGACACTATTTTTGCTCCAAATGGTTTTATGAAAGTTGATGCAAACTATAATGCAGGTGCTTACGAAAACTGGAAAGCTTCTGACTGGCCAGAGACTTACCAAAATCCTACATATGACAATATGTTTGCTTGTGGTATTGCATTTGCACCACCACATATTATTTCTAAACCTATGAGTTCTCCAAATGGAACTCCTATTAATCCAACACCACCAAGAACTGGTATGCCTTCAGGTATCATCGGTAAGGCAGTTGCACAGAGTATTTGCGATAAAATACTAAAAGGTGAGAGTGCTGAACTTCACCATGCTTCTATGGCTGATATGGGTGCTGCTTGTGTAGCATCTGCTGGTAAAGGTATATTTACTGGAACTGCAGCTGCTATGACTGTTTATCCAGTTGTGCCTGACTTTGAAAAGTATCCAGGAACAGGTCGAGATACTGACTATACTTTTGGTGAGATCGGACTTGCTGGTCACTGGATCAAGCATATACTTCACTATCTCTTTATGTACAAAGCAAAACTTAAAGCCGGTTGGACTTTAATCCCAGAATAGAAAAAATAAAAGGAAAAGACTTATGAAACAAGAAGAAAGAAATTTTGAAAAAAGCGATCAGTTTAACTTAACAATGATTCCAGGCTCATTTGCAAAAAAAATGAGAACTTGTGTAATTTGGCAGTTTATTAGATTTGTTATTATTAACATTAAGATGATAATTGTAGTTGGCAAAAGTCACTAACTTAAAAACTCCGGAGTCTATCTCCGGAGACTTTGTACTAAGGTTCAACAATGATAAAAGAGATTATAACTTACCCAACTCCTTTAAGTGTTGCACACTCAACTGATGTAAGAGTATTTGATGCAAGTATTGTTACATTACTTGAAGATTTAAAAGAGACTATAGAAGATAAGAACTTAGATGCACTCAGTGCTTTTCAAATAGGTAGTTACTATAATATAGTAGTTCTTAAAGATACTGATGGCTCTTTAATAGAGATAGTAAACCCGCGTTTAATAGGACACAGTGGCTCAACAACAACTGCCGAAGCAACAGCATACTTTCCTGATATGACAGCAGAAATTAAAAGATATGAAAATATAAGTGTTGTTTACCAAGATAGAACAGGTAAAGATAGTCTTTTAAAAGTGAGTGGGGATTTAGCTATAACACTTCAAAGAAAGATTGATTACACCTTTGGAGCAACATTCCTCCATAGAATGTCCCAAACACAAAAAGAACAGTTTCAAAATAGACTTGAGTTTGGTGGTGATATAGAGAGTGCAGACTACTGCCCAACCACCTTTAAACGTGATAAAATCATAAAACTAATTAATATAGTTCTTATTGTTATGGCCGTAGCTTTTGTAGGATCATTTTTTGTGAGTGAAGCAGAGCTTCTAAGTACAATTTGGACGTATCAACTCTATACCTCTTTTGGTGTACTCGGACTTAATATAATCTACTTTTTTTATGCTCAGTATGAGGGGAAACTCTACACCTCTTGTAGCTCATGTCAACTTGGAAATATAATAGGAACAGTAGTAATATCTTTAGTGAAATTGAGTTTACTTATGGTCCTCTCATATCTTTTTATAAATCCATCATAGGGGTATTGCATGCAAGAAAAAGTTCCGGTACTTATAGCATCACATAGCACTTTTGTTGCATCAAAAGAACTCATTTTAGAACAGTGGGTCTCTTATAATGCTCCAAAAAGTATACTTGAACTTCACAAGATAGATCGTGAGTACTTTCTTGAGAAATATGCAAGCGGTGTATTTGACTACTTTATGGGAGTGATATCTGGTGATGTTATGATCGGAAATTGTCCTGTTATGCAAGAGCTATTAACATACTTGAAAAACAGAGAAATTAGTGCAGATGAGCTTTTTGAAATCTGTAGCCACTTTCGTCGTTCGATGATTGACTTCTCTTATGATGCGAAACTAAATTCCAAAGCTCTTTTTGATGAAATATCTTATATATTTGATGAAAATTTCAAAGGTATTTTAAAATTTTATACAGATACCATTTTTCAAAAACTAATAGATGCAAGACAGGATGCTCTTCGTGCTAGTCAAGCAAAAGAGTACTTTCTCTCAAATATGTCTCATGAGATTAGAACACCTCTGAATGCTATTTTAGGTTTTGTAAATCTACTTTTAGATGATGAAATAAGTAAAAAACATAGAAACTATCTTGATATTATTCATAATAGTGGAGAAAACCTTCTCAGCATTATTAATGATATTTTAGACTTTTCAAAACTAAGAAGTGGTGAGTTCACTATAGAAGAAAAGGTTTTTTCCCTGCACGAAGAGTTGAGTCATACTATGGAGTTGTTTGTAGCGAGTGCAAATGCTAAAGATATAACTATAACTTCATTTATTGACCCTGAAATTCCAGTAGAACTTTTTGGTGATGCCTTACGAATCAAACAAATACTCTCTAACTTTTTGAGTAATGCTATTAAGTTTACTCCTACAAGTGGTGTGATTCGTGTAGAAGCTTCATATCAGTCGGGAATGCTTCAAATAAGTGTAAATGATACAGGTATTGGGATCTGTGAAGAAGATATTAAAAAGATTTTTGTTGCTTTTGCTCAGGCACAACATAATCTTTATGAAAACAGTGGAGGGACAGGTCTTGGTCTCTCTATTTGTCATCAACTTGCACAAAAAATGCATGGTGATGTGAGTGTAACATCTGAAGTAGAAAAAGGAAGCACATTTTTCTTACATATTCCAATTATGACAAACACAGAACAGCATCAGTTCTTTGAAAATATAGAAGAATTCCAAAGTTTAAAAATGATAATGTATGCTCAAGATAAAGAAGTTAGTTTTAAACATGACTCTTTTTTGCGATATGCAAAAATATTTGAAATGAATATTACAGTAGAAGATAATTTTGATAGTGATTTTGATGTAGGAATATTTGTATATGAAGATTTGACCCCAGAGTTAGAGTCTATAATAGAAAAAAGTGATAAAAAATTTGTAGCACTGATGAGCAGAGAGTATGATATATATGACAATGATAAGCATGTAAGTAGTATGTGCTATCCTCTATACTGTTCAAAAATCCATACAGCATTTGATGAACTCTTAAACCCTATAAAAGATACGGAATATGCTAAAAATATCTCGACACAGTTTAAGGGAAAAATACTTGTTGCTGAAGATAATGAAGCCAATCAAGAACTCATAAAAATTATTCTACAACGCTATGGCCTAGAGTATGATATAGCAGATAATGGCCTTGAAGCTTTTCATCTTTTTAAAGAAAATAAGTATGACCTTATACTAATGGATGAGCAGATGCCAGTTATGAATGGTAATGAAGCAGTTGAAAAAATCATAGCATATGAAGAGAGCAAGGGAATAAGTCATACACCTATCTCCGCTTTGACGGCAAATGTCTTAAAAGGGGCAAGAGAAAGAGGACTTCTAAGTGGATTTGATGCATTTTTAGGAAAGCCGATTGTTCTAAAAGAGTTAGAGAGAGTTTTTTCAACATATTTAAAAATAGATATAGGTGTTTTACGACAGGAAACACAAAGTAGTGCTACTAGTGACTCAGGTGAAATAATAATTGGGCTTGATACTGCAAAACTGATAGAAGAGTTGATGTTGAGTGAAGATGAGTTAATTATGCTGTTAAAGCTATTTATTAAGAAGATGCATAAGACTCTCCCTAAATTAGCAGAAGCTATAAATATGAAAGATTACAAAAAAATCGCACTACTTGCTCACTCTATTAAAGGCTCTAGTGGTAACTTTAGAATAGAGATACTTCAAGAAGTCTCAGGTGAAATAGAAACAAAGGCAAAAGAAGAAGATGGTAGTTACGAGTTTGAAGAATCTTTAATGCTCATTGAACGAAGAGTAGAAAGTATAAGAATAGAGTAAAACTCTACTCTTCTATAAAATAACCAATACCTGAAGCATTTTGAATAATATCGCTTTCAAGTTTATTACGTAGTCTCCAAACTAATGTTCTTACACTATTCTCAGTAGCACCATTCTCATCCCAAACATAGTTCATTGCTTGCTCAAAACTAACTACACTACCAAGTTGTGCAACAAGTAAACGTAAAAAAGCATTCTCTTTCTTTGTAAGTTTGATCTTTTTACCCTTATAAAAAGTTTCACAAACACTAATATCTAAGTGATAGTCATTAGCAAATGGAACGATCGGCTTATCTGTTGTACGTTTAGCATAAAGAAGTTTCTCTAAGTTTAGTTTATCAACTTTGAGTGTATCTATATCTTCTTTACGTTCACTCTCTTGTTTGAATTTAAAGAGTGCCATCTGTATCGTAGCATGAAGAGAACCTGGTTCAAAAGGTTTTACTATATAACCATAAGGCTCAGTGAGTTTAGCTTGTGCAATAATCTCATCATCACTATATGACGTAAGATAGATAAATGGAATGTTATAATCTTGTTTAACAGTTTTTGCCAGCTCTATACCATCACTACTCTCATCTAGAGATATATCAATTATCACAAGATCTGGGTTTGTTGTACTAAGTTTTAGTTTTGCTTGAGTCGCATTATCACACACTGCCACAACACTATAACCATGTTTTTGAAGCGATAGGTTCAGGTTTAGAGATGTTATCTCATCATCTTCTACGATTACAATTTTATCTTTTATCATTTTTTTGCCTAGGTTAAATCATATATCTATATTGTGATATATTATATATTATAATAATCAGATAGTACCTGTTTTTCAGTCTGTAACAAAATTTAATATCACAATTGTTACAAAATGATACTTGTTCTATCTTTTACCTCAGACAATAGTAAAGTATAGTAAAATGTTTAGAAAGAAAATAAAGGGAATTATGGCTTATTTTATTTACATACTAAAGTGTTCTGATGATACACTTTATACAGGAATAACTACCGATATTGAGCGTAGAGTCTTTGAGCATAATAGCTCGCCAAAGGGTGCAAAGTATACAAAACTTCGTCGTCCCGTGGAGCTTGTTTATAGTGAGGAGAGTGAAGATAGAAGTAGTGCTTCTAAACGCGAATATGCCATAAAACAACTCTCTCGCAAAGAAAAACTGGAGTTAATTAATGTTTAAAATGTATATTGATGGTGATGCCTTTCCTAACTTATTGAAACCTATTATATTAAAACAGATTGAGCGTTTAAAAATACAAACTATAGTTATGGCTAATAAAAAAATAAGTATAGGTAAAAGTCAATATGTTTCTTATTTGGTAGTAGATGCAGGGGCAGATGAAGCAGATGACAAGATAGTGGAAGTTTTACAAGAGGGTGACTTAGTTATAACTGCAGACATCCCTCTTGCTGATAGAGTTATCACAAAAGGGGCACATGCAATTGACCACCGTGGAGAACTCTATAGTGTAGATAATATAAAGCAGTACCTTGCAATGAGAAACTTAATGGATAAAATTCGTGAAAGTGGAGAGATAACTAAGGGGCCAAAACCATTTTCATCTAAAGATGCAGAACTTTTTGCAAATCAGATAAATGCTTTTCTCTCGAAACATTATAAGAAATAACTCAGGCTGAGAGATCTAAACTCGGAGTTTCTTCTTGTGTTTTAGATTCTAAAGAGTTTTGAGAAGCTTCTTTATATGTAGAGTTACCTTGGAGCTCTTCTTGTGCTTGTTTTGTTATCTCTTGAAGTGCTTTCATCTCCATAACTTTTGCACTTGAGGCAACTGAAAAGTCTTGGGGAGAGGGGTTACCGGCAGCAAGTGCTGCTGCTGCAACTTGACGAGCATTTTTTACAGTCTCCTCTGGAGATGAGCCTGAGGGCATAGAGATGGAGACCTCTCCACCTATAGCATACATACGACCATCTGGACCTTGTTGGTAAGTGTAAGAAGCCGCTCCTGCAAGTCCACCACCTACCGCTTGGTGTGCAGCCTCATGTGCTCGTACTTCACTGTCACGAGAAGCTAAGTCTTTGGCTAAACGCTCTTCATCTTCACTGAGTTCCTCAGGGGCACTACTCTTTTTAGATTCTTGTGTCTTCTTCTCTTCTTGTTCTTTTTCATGCTCTGCTTTTTTTGACTCAAAGCGAGAACGTGAAGCAGGGTCTTCTTCAACAACTAAAATCTCTTTATCATTAAGTTGTATGGAGTAGTTTGAACCGATATCGTAAAGTGTACTTGAACCTATCTGCATAATCTCTATTATAGCACTAAACTGCTATAATTCCTTTAAGAAAAAAATTAGGAATATTTAATAATGACAACATTTGAACTAAAAGATGACTACATAGAACTTTTTAAACTCATCAAAGTACTAGATTTAGTAGACACAGGTGCACAAGCAAAGATGATAGTAGCTGATGGATATGTAGAGCGAAACGGAGAGAAAGAACTTCGTAAACGTGCAAAGATTAGAAAGGGTGA
>Ga0256826_1000808_pt1 | contig 19435 bp, 17 predicted proteins | sample CV79metaG_FD_185975 | JGI IMG/M metagenome (GOLD analysis project Ga0256826, IMG submission 185975) | Hydrothermal vent microbial communities from East Pacific Rise, Pacific Ocean - CV79 | ecosystem: Environmental > Aquatic > Marine > Hydrothermal vents | place: Pacific Ocean: East Pacific Rise...
GCAGGGTCTCCACCCGAAAGCTTAATAATATCCATTGTTGCCATTGCTAAACCAGCTCCGTTAACCATACAACCAACATTACCGTCTAACTTAATAAAGTTAAGATCATGCTTTCCTGCTTCAACTTCTGCTGGATCTTCTTCCGATAAATCTCTTAATTCTGCTAAATCTTTGTGTCTATACAATGCATTATCGTCAATATTTACTTTTGCATCTACAGCTAATATTTTGTCATCAGAAGTTTTTAATACAGGATTAATCTCAAACATTGATGAATCTGTTCCAACATATGCACTATATAAAGCTGTCACAAATTTTGTCATTTCTTTAAAAGCTTTACCACTAAGACCTAAATTAAAGGCTACCTTTCTTGCTTGAAAAGCTTGAATTCCTACTTTAGGATCAATTTCTTCTTTAAAAATTAAGTGTGGTGTTTTCTCAGCTACAGTTTCAATGTCCATTCCTCCTTCAGTAGAATACATAATAATATTTCTACCTGTTTGACGATTTAACAAAACTGACATATAGTACTCTTCTGGTTCAGAATCACCAGGGTAATATACGTCCTCAGCAACCAAAACTTGATTAACTTTTTTTCCTTCTGCTCCTGTTTGCTTAGTTACTAAAGTACCACCTAGAATTCCTTTAGCGATATCTTTAACTTTATCAATTCCTTTGGCCAAAACAACACCGTGCGAACCTGTTTCGTTTACAACACCTTTACCTCTACCACCTGCATGAATCTGAGCTTTTACCACATACCACTCTGTTCCTGTTTCTTTAGTTAATATTTTTGCTTCAGAAACAGCCTCGTCAGGACTCTTTGCTACTTTCCCTTCTTGAATCGCTACTCCGAAACTTTTTAAAACTCTTTTTGCTTGATATTCGTGAATATTCATTGTTTTGTTTATTTAAAAATTAATTTCATCAAATTTATGTAAAATCTATGACATATCTAATCTACATATCAAGATTTAATCATATTTTATTGAATATTTCATGTTTTTTAAAACATATTTTACAATTCTTTAGAGAGTGTAAACGAAAATGAACTTCCAAAATTAAGTTGAGATGTAACCGATATGGATTGATTATGAGCTTCAAGTATATGTTTACAGATTGAAAGTCCTAAACCTGTTCCGCCATGCTCTTTCGATCTACTTTTATCAATTCTATAAAACCGTTCAAAAAGCCGAGGAATGTTATTCTCTGCAATACCAATTCCGTCGTCGGTTATATCTACCATTATTTGTTTATCCATATTCAATAATGAAATACTTGTTGTTCCATTATCTTTTCCATAAACAATTGAATTAACAATTAAATTTAATAATACTTGATAAATTAGTTTTTTATCTGCATCCACAAATAATTCTGTAATTTCGGTTGTCTTGTAGTATAATCTAATATTCTTATTTTGCGACCGGTTTTCTTGCATCTCAATAATCTCTGTTATTAAGGCTACAATATCAAACCTAGATTTAGAAATCTGCAATTGCCCTGATTCTAATTCACTTATAGAAATTAAATCTTCTACAATTGTTATCATTCTATCAATACTATTTTCTGTTCTCTTAAGAAATTTCATATTAATATTAGGGTCGTTTATTCCTCCATCTATTAATGTAGAAACATAACCTTGAATTGTAAATATTGGAGTCTTTAATTCGTGAGACACATCCCCTAAAAATTCTTTTCTGTATTTTTCTGTTTCACGCATTCTTGCAATTTGATTAATCTTTTCTTGCGCCCATGCATCTACTTCTTCATTAAGATTTTCTGAGAAACTAACATCATCGAGTTCCTCTTCAATTTTTTTTGAATCGGTATTTACCTTTCGAATAGTTTTGTATATCGGTTTAATTATTTCTAAAAAGAAATTGTTTAATAGAAAGTTTGACACTCCATAAACAACAATAAATGTAATCAAAGAAATAATAGCAGAAACTTCTACAGTCAACAACAATCCCTTATCAGAAATTAATACAATTGTAATAATCTGAATTAGAGCTACAATCAACGAAATTAGAATAATTATTTTTTTAGGATTATTTGAATTCATACACTACATAGAAAAAAAGGCCGGTTAAAAAACCGACCTTTTAAATTATATTACTAAGATGTTTACATTTCCCATAAGTCATGTTCAAACTTAAACATCCAATCTTTAATCTTTTCAGCCTCTAAAAGTAAATCTTCACCTGTTTTATAGTCCATTAATTGTCTATTATCAAACACATTGGTTACTCTATAAATATGTGATGCAAATTTTCTCTTAAAAAAGATATCTTCAAAAGTTCTTCTTTCGGCATCATTACTAGGGTTAAACACTTCCTGTTTTGCAAACAGGGGTCTGTAAGCTGGGAAATACGCCCAAAACAAAGTTTTTGCTGTTAGCGCTTGCTCGTCTTCAGAAACAGCATCTCCTCCTTTTACAAAATATCTTACAGGACATAATCCTATAATTCTATTTTCCATTCTTGCTCTTTGTTTATCGAAAACCCATTCCTCTTTCATAAGCATACGCTTAACTTCGTCAGGTCTAGGACTACCAATAGCAATATTGGTTGTAAATTCACCAGTAATAGGATCCATTTCTTCAGACTCCGTTGTATCAACACCCAAACCAATCAACATTTCATCACGAGTCAATGTTTCACCAAATTCATTCTGTAAATCAAACTTGTAAACAGTAATTCCTTCGTTTTGCACTCCATCTACTAACAGTTGAGTTAAACTTACTCTATCATCGGTAGGCTCTTTTGGATAATACAATGAATGATTTTGTTTCTCTTTTAAATCAAGAAGTCTCCAAACTACTTTCGACCAAGAAACATCAGCCTCTCTTAAATGATAGTAAGGTATTGGTTTACGAGCAGGAACATGTTCTTTCACATAAATACCATCTAAGACATTTTGCGACATTACAGACCCGAAAGTACCAATTACAATAAATAAAATTATACTTACCTTTTTCATTTTTTCTTGATTTAAAAATTTACTTAAGTTTTAAAGATATATCTCTTAGCTTTCTTGCACTACCAGCAACCTTACATTTAATTTTTTCAAATGTAACACGGCTTCCTCTTTTTGCTTTTTTAATTAAAGCTTTCTGCTTTCCGGTTAATTTATAACTTCTAGAAGTTTCTGATTGCTCGTAACCTCCAATATTAACCGATACTGTAAAACCTTGTACAATTGCAGTCATTTTAAAGTCAAAATTTTCCATTTCAGCAAGAACATTTCCTGCCACAGCCAATTTACTTTTTGCAATAGAACCTTCGCTTTTACCTGCAACTTTTGCAATTGGATTAGGCACTTTTTTAACTCTAAATTCTTGACCTGGGAACGATTTCTTATTTCCAAACTCATCGGTTGCAGTTACAACAACTTTAACCTTTCCACGTTTAGAAACCTTTACAATCCATTCACCTTTTGCTTTATTTTTAGCTCTAATAGATCCTCTTCCTGCAATATGTGCCGATATACTCTCAGCAGCATAACCTGGTACAGATATAGAAACAGGATTATCAACACCCATATAAAAAACATTCATTTTAGTAGGAGAAATTACGGCAGTAGGTTTTGCAACCTTATACTCTGCATAATAATTATCACCAACTTTTAAAGGATAAGAAGTAGTTATACCTGTTGAGGTGTTTTTTACTTCAATAATCGTAGCATATTTTTTGTCACCTAAAGAACTGCTCTTTACTTTATATTTACCTACTCCATCAATTACATTTACAATGGTTGTGTCAGCTCCTGGTTTAAATTTAATATTTGTGCTATCAGAAGTGTCTAATTGATCTGCAGGTCCAACAATTACTTTAGGTTTAGAAGTCGAAGACCATGCTGCCACAAATAAATCGGCCTCATAATCGGTTCCTTGAACTACATAAGTAGATTTTGGGACAACACGAGCCTCTAATTTATCGAATTTCATGTCACTTTTTCCAATATAACCACCTACTTTAATTAAAGCAATTCCTTCTGCATTTCTAATTTGATTCTCGAATTGAGATAAAATTGTAACAGTAGCCGCTAAAGTATTATGTTCAAAATTAGACGAAGCCCAATACTTTTCTTCAGGATGGTCTCTATCATAATCTTCATTGTCTTCAGTATTAATACCGAAATTTCCTATCTGATCTAAATCCGTTTGAGAAACACCAATACCTTTTAATGTAGTAATTAAAAATGAACGATAATCATCCATCATTTTTCTAAATTCAGGTGCTCTACCACCTTTACCATCAACTGCAGTTGTCTCACCGGTTGAACTACTATTTCCTAAGAAATAATGTCCAGGAAGATCATAATTATCGACAGCATGTACATGTGCCAAATTTACAGTATCTCCGTAATTAGAATTTTCAGGCTTATCACAAAGGTTAATAATGTCTTTTTTTAATGTGTCAATAAAAACAATTACTTTCTCTGTTTCTTCCTGTATAGCATCAGCTGCATCCTTATACTTCTGTACTTTAATTTTATCTTGAGCATAAGCAAATTCAATATCATTGATTCTTTGCTTATTAGTAGCCTCAAAATTTTCGTTTGTTCTCTCTAGACCTTCATTTACTGTAATAAAGGCGTGTAATATACTTTTCGAGACATTCAGCGCAAGCATCGCTGTCAAGAAAAGGTACATCATACCAATCATCTTTTGTCTCGGGGTCTCCGGACAATTTGCTCCACCACTCATATCTAATTATATATTAGTTATTGTTAGTGTTGATGTTCATTGCAGCTAACATATTACCGTAAACTGTATTTAATGCAGCTAAGTTGGTACCTAATTGAGCAACTTCTTCTTTATATCTCTTAGTATCCTCAACAGAACCACTTAAGCTTTCCATCATCTCGTTGATACCAGAATATATTTTCTTAAAGCATCTAACTGTTCGTTAGAATTGGATATTTGCATTTCGTAAACTGCATTTAAAGCTTCTAAATTTTTATTCATATTTTCTAACTGATCACCATATGTTTTATTTCCATCAACAGCCATCTCGTTCTCTTTATTAAGAGATTCTGTTAACTTAGCATATGTATCGGCCAATTGTGTACCCGCATTAGTTACACTTCTATTAGATTCTGTTAATTGATCTACAGACTCGTTATAAGTAGAAGCAAAACCTGTCATTGAAGTTGTTGCAACTTTTACTTTTTCAACATATTCGTTAGTTACTGCTGATGCATCAGAAAGATCGGATAGCTTACCTGCAGTATCGTTTAATTTTGTAAGACCATTTCCTAAATTCTGGAATAACTCTGGACTTAATTCACCTTCTTCTAATAAGGCATCAAATTTTTCTAATGCTGAGGATGATCCTGTAGAACCAGTATGCTGTCCCATAACCTCATCTTCCATATCTTCAATTCCCGCTAACTGAGGATAAACTAATGACCAATCAAATTCTTCGTGTAAAGGTTCAAAAGCTGATAAGAAGAAAATTAAAATTTCAGTTCCCATACCAGCTGTAAGCATATACGATGCACCTGGCCAGTGTTGAATTTTAAATAAAGCTCCCGCTAAAACTACAGCTGCACCCCAACCGTAGACATAGGTCATAATCTTTTTGTATTTTTCACTTTGTACAAATTCGCCAACGCTAAATCCCATAATGTAATTCTTATTTTAGTTAGTAATAAATAATAGTTAATATTCTAATATATTTGCGATCCGGTACCGCCATCATTAAAATCATGTCCAAGGAATTCTCTAACACATCTAAAACCTATGTAAGATTTTGCAGTGTCTTCGTATTCATATGTTCTTGTTCCACATTGCATATACGCTGCAATATCTTTCCAAGAACCACCTCTAATCGACTTACGTTTCTTTTCCGGTAAATCTCCAGGAAGTGTTTCGTACTCATAGTCTGGATTTAAATCATCTGTATAAGAGTATGCTGCAGGATTCCAAGCGTTCTTTGTCCACTCAGCAACATTTCCTGCCATATCATAAATTCCCCAATCGTTAGGATCGTTATTTGCAACAACTACTGTATGCAAACCTCCATCGGCAGGATAGTTACCACGCATAGGTTTAAAGTTAGCAATATAACAACCTTTATAATTTGTTGCATAAGGTCCACCCCAAGGGTACATAGAGTTTTTCTGTCCACCTCTAGCAGCATATTCCCACTCCGATTCGGTTGGTAATCTATAATCTTGAACCGTAGGTTGCCCATCTTCTCTTAAAAAAGAGTTCATTAATAAAGTTCTCCAAATACCAAATGCTCTAGCTTGTCGCCAAGTAACACCAACAACAGGATAATTATCGTAAGCAGGATGCCAAAAATATGCTTTAGTCATAGGGTCGTTAAACGAGTATGTAAAGTCAGAAATCCACACAAGTGTATCTGGATAAACATTTATTACATCTTTCATTATAAACGAAGATCTATCTTTAATTTCTACTTTTTCGCCTTGAGTTGCTCCTTTTGAATAATCTGTAACCTCACCATCGTACTTTTCAGTCTCATAGTTCCATGCAGACCTATTTTTTCCATCATCGAAATACTGCTTACGAGCAGCTTGTTTTAAATCAATCCAGTAATATTCGTAATTTAACTTTCTAGTATCAATTTGTTTCTGTCTGTAGAATCTTTCATTTTCAGGAAGGTACATTTCTTTAAGCGCCTCACGAACATCTTCATCTTCGCCATACCAATCAATTTTCGAATACCAATTAATATAAGGGGGGTCATAATCCTCATCAAACTCATTGGTCATATTTAAATAAGTTTCCTCATCTACTTCACCAAGTAATTTGTAAGCAATTGAATCTCTAACCCAATACACAAATTGTCTATATTCGTTATTAGTAATTTCAGTTTGGTCAATCCAAAAAGCCTTAATCGACACTGTTTTTTGCTCAGCTGTCATTGCCCAAGTAACATCTTGGTCGTTGGGTCCCATTTGATAAGAACCACTTCTGCAAAATTGCATTCCATAAGGTTGTACCGCATAATAAAACGGTCTGTTTTGAACACCAGTCAATTCTCCGTTACCAAAATTGGCACAGCTAGCAAGAATAACGACTAATGATCCTAAAAATAATAACTTTCTCATAAATACCTCCTAATATATATGTAAGTGTTAATTTACTTCAATTTATAAAAATCTCACAGACTTATAGCTCGTTCTACCTTTAGAACCACTAAGTGAGAAACAATATTTTAACATCACGCCTAAAGAACCCATTGAGCCCAATTCGTTACCTAAAGAGGTTATATCATAAGATATTCCAAATGTGATGTTATTTTTAAGTGTGGCTCCCGCCATAATAGCTATATCATTATCAAATCTATAGGTTAAGCCACCCCAAAACATTTGGTTATACATAGCTGTAAGATTTATTGATGTTTGTGTGGCTACAAAGTCTGATTTTACAAATAACGATGGGCGTAATTGAATTAGACCATCAGGTAAAGTATAGTAATAACCTGCAGTAAAATACATTGTTCTAGGAAAATAATTTCCTTCAGCCCCTGCATCAGTTGTAAACTTAGGCTGTGTTAAATGCGTCATAGACAAACCAGCATACATCTCATTATACTTATCAAATGTAGTATGATAGAATGCTCCAATATTTGCATCAAAATTCATATGAGACTCTTGTTTTGGAACTATAGGGTCATCATTTGGTCCTGCATTTGGACTATTTAACATATCTGGGGTTTTCCAATCTCCACTAATTTTGTTTTGCAAAAGGCCAATCCCAAGACCTATACCTAAATCACCATCATCACCCACTTTAAGTCGGTAAGCGTAGTTTCCATTAAGATATAAGTTGCTATTGTACCCATTATTATCTTGTAATATATTTAAACCAACTCCAGAACTAATATTGTCCATTGCCATATCACCCGAAAAAACCATTGTAGTAGGTGAATTTTCAAAACCCATCCATTGATTGTGGTAAATTCCTTTTGCACAAATACCTCCGTTAGCCCCTGCAAACCCAGGGTTTACAGCCATATGATTAAACATATTAAAACTATACTGTGGGTCTTGCTGTGCGTAAACCGATGATAACAAAAAAGTTAATAATGCTAAGTTTAGTAGCTTCTTCATACTGTTCTGTAGTGTTTTTTATATTATTAATACTTTAATTAGCAGGTAAAATAAGTAAAAAAATTAATCACTTACAAATTTTATTAACGATTTATTGTTAATAAAACCACCCTACTGTTAATAATTTTTAACAAAATACGTTTTAAATCAGTTGTTTACAAGCGATTTAAAACGTGTAAAAATTATTTAAACCATAAAGATAACGTTAATTACTAAGAATTTATTGCTTTTCTTTAATTATTATCTCTACCTGGGTATACCTTTAGAGCCTCTTCAAGTATATTTATTGCAGATTCTAAATCTTCAATTTTAAGAACATAAGCAATTCTAACTTCCTGTCTTCCCAAGCCTTCCGTAGAATAAAAGCCATCAGCAGGAGCTACCATTACTGTTTGGTTATTATACTCAAAGTCTTCTAAAAGCCATTGTGCAAATTTACTTGAGTTATCTATAGGCAACTTTACAACGGTATAAAAAGCTCCTTTAGGAGTAGGGCAAATTACACCATCAATTTTATTTAATGCCTCGACCATAAAATTACGTCTAGCTATATACTCATTATAAACCTCTTCAAAATATTCTTTAGGTGTATCTAAAGATGCTTCGCCAACTATTTGACCAAAAGAAGGAGGACTTAAACGCGCTTGAGCAAACTTAATTGCGGTCTCGTATACTTTTTTGTTTTTAGTAATTAAGGTTCCAATACGCACTCCACATTCGCTGTAACGTTTCGAAACAGAATCCATCATTATCACATTATCTTCTATTCCTTCAAGATGCATAGCCGAAATGTGTTTCTCTCCATCATATACAAATTCACGATAAACTTCATCTGAGAAAAGATATAAATCGTGCTTCTTTACAATGTCTCTTAAATTATTAAGCTCTTCTTGAGAATATAAGTATCCCGTAGGATTGTTGGGGTTACATATAACTATCCCTTTGGTTTTATTCGTGATTAATTTCTCAAACTCTTCGATAGAAGGTAAAGCAAATCCGGTTTCGATATATGATGTAATTGGTATAACTTTTACCCCTGCTGCCGTTGCAAAGCCATTATAATTTGCATAAAAAGGCTCTGGAATAATAACCTCATCGCCTGGATTCAGACACGAAAGGAAAGCAAACGATATTGCCTCTGAACCTCCTGTTGTTATCATAACTTCATTCTCATCAATATCTATTCCTATATTATTGTAATACTTAATAATCTTCTTGCGATATGATAAGTTTCCTGCTGAATGACTATATTCAACAACTTTACCACCCCAATTCTTAATAGCATCAAGTGCTACTTCTGGAGTTTTAATATCTGGCTGCCCAATATTTAAATGAAAAACTTCTCTTCCTTTATTTTTTGCTATTTCAGCATAAGGAACTAATTTTCTAATTGGCGACTCCGGCATTTCAATACCTCTATTCGAAATTTGTGGCATAATATTATTTTTTATCTTTTATTTTACCAAGCCTATTTTGTTTGCTTGGCTAGTACTTTCCCTTTTATTTCTAATTTTACTAATGAGTTAGAGGCATTTGAATAAACACTTATGGTTTTATGAAATGCTCCAATCTTTTTTGTATTATAACTTACCCTAATTTTATCTTTCCTTCTTCTTTTAATTGGTTTAGTTGGTTTACTAGACAATGTACATCCTCAACTCGTTCTTACATTTGTTATTAGCAACGGCCCTTTCCCCTTATTCTTAAAAACAAATGCATGTTTGGCTTTACTATTATAAGCTATTTCTCCAAAATCGAAAATAGATTCTTTAAATTCGATCCTAGGCAAATTATCATTAATTTCTTCTTGAGAAAAACTCCCTAAAGAAATTAGCAACATTATTAGTAGTATATAGAGTCGTTTAACACGCATAAAATAAAGTTAACAAAGTTAATTTAAAGTCGATAATTATTTAAAACAAAAATACTATTTTTAAACAGCTAAATAAACAGATTAAGGATGTGTTTAAATTTATTTAATTATTGATTAGAAGCCTGCCTTTGCAACGATTCGTGAAGATTAAATTTTTCTCGTATACCTTTCTTAAATATTTTTACTTTAACCAAAGGCACAGGATCGTATCCTACAGTTCCCCAAGGATGACATTTGCCAATGCGTTTTATAGCCATTAAACTCCCATTGGGCACACCATGTTTTTGAATTGCCTCTGTAGCATATGTAGAACAAGTTGGATAATGTCTACAAGCAGCAGGGGTAAACGGCGATATTCCATATTTATACACTCCTATTAATAGGACTAGTGGTAAAGACAGAATATATTTAATAATTCTAAGCATAAAGCAAAGGTATTATTTAATTAAATTTTTATCAAGACAAAAGTAAAAAAGCTTAAGAAAGCTTAACTTTGATTTTTCTTAAGTGTAAAATAATCAATAATTAATGCAACGAACAAAAACATATTTTATTTCTGACGTACACCTTGGGCTACCCAACCATAATTTAAGCCTTGAGCGAGAACAAAAACTTGTTACTTGGCTAGATAGCATAAAAGAAGAGACACAGGCTCTTTATTTATTAGGAGATATTTTTGATTTTTGGTACGAATATAAATATGTTGTTCCTAAAGGTTACGTTCGATTTATGGCAAAAATAGCAGAGTTTACCGACCAAGGTATCCCTGTATACTTTTTTACAGGAAACCATGATGTTTGGGCTTTTGATTATTTTGAACAAGAATTAGGAATGACAATTATTAGACACGCAACAACGGTACAAATCTCAGGAAAGAAATTTCATCTCGCTCATGGCGATGGTTTAGGGCCTGCCGATGTTGGTTTTAAACTTCTTAAATGGTTGTTTACAAATAAATTTGCTCAATTTATGTTTTCGAGAATACACCCTAATTTTGCATTATGGCTGGGAAACTCATGGTCTCGTAAAAAAAGATATTCCGAAAAAATAGACAATTTACAATTCGAAGGACTAGAAAAAGAATGGCTAATAGCATACGCTAAAGATATCCTCACTAAAGAACCCATAGATTACTTCTTATTTGGTCATAGACATATTGCGGTCAACCTAATGATAGACAAGGCACAATTTATTAATCTTGGTGATTGGATTCACAACTTCACCTATTCTGTTTTCGATGGTAAAAAATTATCCTTAAAAAGATTAAACGGGGAAAGCATCCCAATAATAACAAGTTCTGTTGAGTAATTCTAAAAATTGGGAAGTACTATTCAAGGTATTGTAATAAGTTCAAACAAGGGCTATATAAGGTCTATAGTAAGTTTTATTAATTGATTTATATATAATAGTTATGTTTTCTTAAAAGTTGAACATAAATATGTACCTTTGCACGTCTTTTTTAGAAAAAAATATTTGCTTTCTAAAAAAGCTTAATTCATTAATATTTAAAATAATATGTCTGTCAATAAAATTAGAAACATAGCCATAATCGCTCACGTCGACCATGGAAAAACGACTCTTACCGATAAAATTATTTATCAATCTAACCTATTTAGAGATAATCAAGAACAAAAAGATTTAATTCTAGATTCTAATGATTTGGAACGTGAAAGAGGAATTACAATTCTTTCTAAAAACATCTCTGTAGTTTATAAGGATCATAAAATTAATATTATTGACACTCCTGGTCACTCCGATTTTGGAGGCGAAGTTGAGCGTGTATTAAATATGGCTGATGGTGTACTTTTATTAGTCGATGCTTTTGAAGGCCCTATGCCTCAGACTCGCTTTGTATTACAAAAAGCAATTGAAATGGGATTAAAACCAATCGTTGTTATTAATAAAGTAGACAAAGAAAATTGTAAGCCTGACGAAGTACAAGATTCTGTTTTTGACTTAATGTATAACCTTGGTGCTACAGAAGACCAATTAGATTTTCCTACTGTTTATGGATCATCTAAAAATGGTTGGATGAGTGAAGATTGGAAAAACGAAACTAAAGATGTTACTTATCTATTAGATGAGATTATCGATAAAATTCCTTCTCCACCTATAGAGGAAGGTACTACTCAAATGAAAATTACATCGATGGAGTTTTCTTCTTTTAAAGGAAGAATTGCCATTGGTAGAGTATCGAGAGGTAGTATAAAACTTAACCAACAAGTCTCGTTAGTTAAACGTGACGAGTCAATTGTAAAAGGAAAAATTAAAGAATTATTTGTATTCGAAGGACTTGGAAAAAAAGCTGTAAATGAAGTCCCTTGTGGTGAAATTTGTGCAGTTGCAGGAATCGAAGGTTTTGAAATTTCTGATACTATTGCTGATTTAGAGAATCCAGAAGGCTTACCTCCTATTCCTATCGATGAGCCAACTATGAGTATGCTATTTACAATTAACGACTCTCCATTTTTTGGTAAAGAGGGTAAATATGTAACATCTCAAAGAATTAGAGAACGATTATATAAAGAAACAGAGCGAAATCTAGCACTTCGTGTCGAAGATACCGATTCTGCAGATAAATTTATTGTTTATGGTCGTGGAATTCTTCATTTAGCTATCTTAATTGAAACCATGCGTCGCGAAGGCTATGAGTTCCAAGTTGGAAAACCAATTGTTTTAACAAAAGAAATAGACGGTAAAAAACATGAGCCAATTGAAGAATTAACTATCGATGCTCCTGAATCTGTTGTCGGTAAAGTTATTGAATTAATGAACAACCGAAAAGGAGAAATGGTTTCCATGGAACCCAAAGGAGATATGACTCGTGTTATATTTAATATCCCTTCGAGAGGGTTGATGGGCTATCGTACTCATTTAATGAATCTTACCGCTGGTGAAGCCGTAGCTGCTAGTCGTTTCTTAGAATATCAAGCATGGAAAGGCGAAATTCCAGGACGTATATCTGGAGCTTTAATTTCGTTAGAACAAGGTAAAGCAATTCCTTTTGCTTTAGATAAATTACAAGATAGAGGTATCTTCTTTGTTCCTGCTGGTGACGATATATACGAGGGTCAAGTTATTGGAGAAAACAGTCGACCAGACGACTTAACCTTAAATATTACAAAAACTAAGAAAATGTCGAACATGCGTTCTTCAGGTAACGATGCAAAAGTAAAAATTGCTCCTCCTGTAATAAAATCATTAGAAGAATGTATGGAATATATCCAAGCCGACGAATATGTTGAGGTGACCCCTATTAGTATTCGAATGAGAAAAATTCTGCTTAAAGAACACGATCGAAAACGTGCAAATAAAGAGTAAGAAAAAATAATTACTTCTAAATAATAAGGGATTCACTAAATTGGTGAATCCCTTATTTATTTTTAAAGATTATATAAAGGAATAAATTCAAAATACTCAAGTATTTTTCTTATTTAAACTTAAATATTCCTTATCCTTCTAAATATGTGAAAAGTTATCTGTTTTACTCAAAGCAATAATTTTTTATTAAAGAAGCCTTATTATAGATTAGACCGCTACTTTTCGAGATTAAAAAACAAACTAAAATTTCCAAATAATTCCTTCAAATTATTATTAACTCTATTTATCAAAAAATAAATAAGGTTACTCAAACTTTTACAACAAACTTTACCCTCTCAAGATTTTAATATTAAATATTAGCTTGTTTATCAAAACATTAATAAAATTACATCCAATATTTAACCCTGTTTACATAAGAATAATCCAGAATCTAAAATTCATCATAACAACAAGTCTATTTTGCCTATAAAAAAGCGTCAATACTCAATAGATTAACTCAAGCAAAACATTTTATTATATATTTCGTTAACTTTACTATTGTCATGCCTCGTGCATAATTAAATGCTTACATATTTATAAGCTATAACTTTATGTATTCACCAAAAAATAAGAATTATGAAATATCTTGCAATATTAACAGCCGTAATATTTTCTCTATTTAGTTGCAATAAAGAAGAGTCAACAGAAGTCACAAAAAGCAACCCTACTACCATAGATGAATTAAACGTAAGTTCTAATTTTTCATGGTCGTCTTCTGACGAAGGCGTTTTACACGTAAATATGGAAAATATTTCAAACGGAAATATTTCTACAGAAGGTGAAATTCTTTTACTAATAGATGATAAAGATAAGGTCTTAGCCCGATCTATCATTAGTAATAGTCAAACAACATTTAATATAAAGTTACCTGTAAATAATGGAGAAAAGTATTATTTACTTTACCCCAATTCGGCAAATAAGCAAGCGCTAACAAGTCTAAGCGGGAATGTAAACATGCAATTTGCACCTTCCAATGAAGATAGATTTTCTGCTGACAGAAGCACATTAGTATACGATAAAGATGCTGCATATAAATATTTTAACCCAAGCAAAACTCTAAACCGATCCTTAAATGATTTAGGACCTAATTTAGTACAAAATGGCGAATTTACAATCGATAACATGTTACTAGACTCTAGACATTGGACCGAACTAAGAGATCCTGGAAAATGGTATTATACCAATAGCCAAGCCACCCACCCTACAAATATTGATGGAGATTTAGTTTACCACAACTACTCGTCTAGTTACGAGGTAATTGAACAATCGTTTGCTGTACTAGGGGGCTCCGAATATTCATTTTCTATGGATTTTGGTTACACAAGTAGTACTACACATCTTAATCTTTATCTAGATAATTTTAATGAAAACGGAGAATGGATCGGTGAAACTTACGTAACAACATCGGGAAACACCGTTAGTTCAACAGGAACAATCTTAAATAATGCAACTTCGTTTCAATTTTATGTCGGTTTATATGGAGGTTTATGGGTCGATAATATCACATATAACAGTGTCGATGTTAATCCTGATACAGATGGTGATGGTGTAAATAATATTGGTGATGATTACCCGAATGATGCAACAAAAGCCTATAAGGTTTTATACCCAACAACAGGAATCCAGACTATTTCTTTCGAAGACTTATGGCCATCGAAAGGAGACTACGATTTTAATGATTTAGTGATTAGTTTTAATGCAGAGTACAGCCTTAATGCTCAAGGGAAATATGTTGCCGCCACATTTAATGTAGATATAGACGCTGCAGGCGGAAGTATTCCGCTCGGTTTAGGAATTCAATTTTTAGACGGAAACAAACAAGTCCATTCTCAGAATTTATTTCAAAGTATTACAGGAACTTACAGTACTCTAGACCCTGATGTTGATAATTGTATAATTGTTTTTAATAATAGACATACACCTATGCCTGTAACATACACCAATACCTCCACAAATTTAACAGGAGATCCAGTAACCGTAAGCTGTAATTTAGAAATGAATCCTAATTTTACGGGCGTTGCTTTACCTAATATATTTGCATTCTATACCAATGAAAGAGGTCGTGAAATACATTTACCACTAATGCCTTCTACCCCTGCTGCCAACTCTAATTTATTTGGAACGTTCGACGATGACGGAAATACAAAATATAGAACAAATACAGGTTTACCATGGGCTATCGAAGTGGTTCAAAACACAAAAGTATACCAACAACCTTTAGAAAAAGTAGTGATAACAGAAGCCTATAGTAAATTTATTAATTGGGCTAATACCAACGGTAGTCAAGATGCTGATTGGTACGTTACAAAAAATACAAGTAAGGTATTCTCAAAAAATTAATCGTTAATTTCTTAATAAAGTAGTTTAGTTAGTTATTCTCCAGTGAAGATATTTACTGGAGATTTTTTATTGTATTTTTACAAAAAATAAATACTAGAAATTATGTTAGTTAAGGGTAAATTAACACAAGCCATTCAATGGAACGAAGAAAAGTACACTTTGGAAGTAATCGACCAACGACTTCTGCCTTTTAAGTTTAAAATAATTGAGCTAAAAACAAGCCAACAAATTTTTGATGCTATAAAAGACATGGTTGTTCGTGGAGCTCCCGTTATTGGAGGAACAGCAGCTTATGGAATGTACATTGCTTTTTTAGAATCTTTAGAGAACGGGAAAGTTAATATTCAGAAATTAAAAAACAAAGCCATTTTCTTAAAATCGTCTCGTCCAACAGCTGTTAATTTAATGTTTGCCGTAGATTCTATTTTCAGAAAGATATCAACCAACACCAAAGCAAAAGAGGTTCTTTCTTGGGCCAAAGCATATGCACAAAAAGATATTGACGATTGTCTACAAATAGGCAAAGCCGGTTTACCCTTAATCGAAGACATCTATAATAATAAACAAGAAACCGTAAATATTCTAACCCACTGCAATGCGGGTTGGTTAGCCACAGGAGAGTACGGGACCGCAACTGCTCCTATATATTTGGCACACGACAAAGGCATCCCTGTTCATGTTTGGGTAGACGAAACTCGCCCCCGCAACCAAGGCGCAAACCTAACCGCTTGGGAATTGCAACAACACGGTGTACCATTTACCATTGTTGCTGATAATACTGGGGGGCATTTAATGCAGCACAACATGGTAGATATGTGTATTGTAGGTAGTGATAGAACGACTGTAAATGGTGATGTCGCCAACAAAATTGGGACTTATCTTAAAGCCTTAGCTGCTTACGATAATCGAATTCCATTTTACGTAGCCTTACCCTTGTCTACCATAGATTTTGATATGAAAGACGGTATTAAAAACATCCCTATAGAAAAAAGAGATACCGAAGAATTAACTCATATGAGTGGTATAAATGAAAATAAAGAAATTCAACGTATTCGGGTTTTTCCAGAAAATGTTCAGGTTGCTAACTATGCTTTCGATGTAACACCTGCAAAATATATTACAGCATTAATCACTGAAAAAGGAATTGTACAAGCCGAAAAACAAGCCATTCGTTTATTAAAAAGTTAACAACAAAACTATGAGAAAAGATATCGCTTACTATATGCGCCGTTTATATAGACAGAAATTAACAACCACAAGCGGTGGAAATATTTCTGCTAAAAATAAGAAATCTATTTTTATTACTCCTTCGGGTATTGACAAAGGAGAAATGCTCTCTGAACAAGTAGGAGAACTTGATTTAAATGGAAATATTATTAAATCTTCGCACAAACTAAGTATGGAAACCCCCATGCATCTAGCAATTTATAAAATAAGACCAGATATTAAAGCTATCGTTCATGCACACCCTCCCTATGCTACTGCATTTGCATCATCAAATAAAAAATTAGATTCAAATTTAACCAGTGAAGGAAGGTTAGTTTTAGGGGATATTGCTTTTGCAAAATATGCTCTTATGGGAACACAAGAGTTAGCAGATATTGTTGCCCTATCGGCTAAGGATTCTAATATAATTATGATGGAAAATCATGGAATAATAGCATTAGGCAAAACCCTATTAGAAGCTTTTGATAGATTGGAAGTAATGGAGTTTACAGCTAAAATGAATTTTATAACAGAAACGTTAAACATGCAAAAGAAATTGACGAAAGAACAAACAAATAAGATCGACATTATGAATCAATAAATTACTTTACCTTTGTTTATTATAAATCACATAAAAATAACTTATGAAAAAGATTATTCTTTTAATTCTCACAATATCAAGCATAATTTCTTCGGCTCAGAATATTGAAATTACTCCTATGGCAGGCTATTCTTTTATTGGAAACATGAACTTTTACCAAGGTAAAATACATATGGACGATAATTTTGCATATGGATTAAAAATTGGATTCTCTCCCCTAGAAAACTCAGTATTAGAATTCTCATATCAAGGAACTAACACAAACGCACAGTGGCAACCTTATTACAATTGGAGCGCAGATTATCCTAGCAGAGATTTACCATTAAGTATTAACTATTTTACATTAGCATTACAGCAAGAAAGAATGCTTGCCAACGATAAAACTTATGGATTTGGCGGCATTGGTATAGGAATGGCTTATATAAACCCTAATGATACTTCTGTAGATGATTTATACAGTTTTGCTATTAGTATAGAATTAGGTATAAAAATACTCGTAACCGACAGAGTCGGTATTAGAATGCAAGGCAGTTTACAAATGCCTGTTTATTTTGATGGTTTAGGCTTTTATGCTGGGATTGGTTCTGGAGGTAGTAGCGGAGGACTAAGTCTTAATACAGGAACCTATTTTGTACAAGGTGGGTTTTCTGGTGGTTTATTCTATAAAATCTCTAAATAATTTATAAAACTTGAAAAATCAAACTTATTATTGGAAATCCTTTGATGGAGGAGAATTGTTTGGCCAATCATGGATCCCTGATTCAGAGCCTAAAGCTGTAATTAATTTTGTACATGGTATTGGTGAACATACCGACAGATATCAAAATTGGATGCCTTTCTTTGTAGATGCTGGATATGCTGTTTTTGCTATCGAATATCGTGGACATGGCCGTTCGTTTGGAAAACGTGGATATATAAAAAATTACAATGAATTATTAAATGACATTGATGTTCTTTTAGAGCAATCTAAAAAAGCATACCCTTCTTTACCTCATTTTTTATACGGACATAGTCTCGGAGGAGGAATGGTTACCCATTATGTGCTAAAACGCAAGCCCAACATTAAAGCTCTAGTCGCTACGTCACCATGGCTAAGCTTAACTGTTGAACCTCCAAAATGGCAGGTTTCTCTAGTTGAATTTTTACATAAAATAGCGCCTACATTAACAATCGTTTCCAATATCAAAACTAAAGATATTACGCATAATAAAGATATTGTAAAAGCATATAGCGATGATAAAATGGTTCATAGTAAAATTAATTTAGAATTATTTTTATCTGCTTTTAAAAATGGGAAATGGAATATAAAACATGCTAAAGAAATGCCTGTCCCATTCTTATTAGCTCATGGTTCTGATGACAAAATTACTAATCCCAAAGGTAGTGAAGCGTTCTATAATAATAATCCAAAAAAAACCAGCTTAAAAATTTGGGAAGGTATGTTTCATGAATTACACAACGAACCTATTAGAGAGGAACACGCTAAATATATTATCAATTGGTTAGATGCCTTGATTTAAATTATTTCATAGTTTTTATTATCTTTATTTTAAAAATACAGAACGTTTACATTTTTGCCCGATTAATCAATTTCATTATCAGAAAGTATGGAATACATTAAGCTACTTCATTCTAAAAATAGGTTGTTTTCTACTTTCAATTTGATTTTTTGTAAACAATAGATGTGACAATAAAAGGAACAAATGAATTTTAGAACAGAAATCCCCATAAAAAAATATCCTTTCGAAATAAATCATCAATCTAAAATCTTATTTCTAGGCTCGTGTTTTTCCGATAATATTTCTCAAAAACTAATAGATGGTGGATTTTCTGTAACAGCTAATCCTTTTGGAGTTTTATATAATCCTATTTCTATAAAAAATGCTTTCGATATTCTTATAAAGAATAAATCTTTCGAAGAAAAAGACTTAATCCAAAACCATGGCTTATACCATTCGTTTTCGCAT
>Ga0256826_1000809_pt1 | contig 19432 bp, 20 predicted proteins | sample CV79metaG_FD_185975 | JGI IMG/M metagenome (GOLD analysis project Ga0256826, IMG submission 185975) | Hydrothermal vent microbial communities from East Pacific Rise, Pacific Ocean - CV79 | ecosystem: Environmental > Aquatic > Marine > Hydrothermal vents | place: Pacific Ocean: East Pacific Rise...
TTATCTGAAGTGTGACAAGACTCACATGAACGAGACTCTTTACTAATAGTATGTGGTTGAATAGGTGCCATATCTATAGCATTTTGTCCCTCTTCTCCCGCACCCTCTACATTTGGAACCTTAAATATATGGTTTTGTAAAAGTGCTTTTCCATCTTTTCCTATAACAGTTATAGTTGTCTGACAGCCTGGGACAACAGGACTAACTCGTCCCTCACCATTTTGTGCTAAAGCCGGATCTTCCCATCTCAAATAACTTCTTGTTTCTGTAACTTTTCCAGGAACAAGATACTTTTTAAGATCTCTCATTCCACCTGTTGTACCATGAATATCTTGATCATGTGAAGCTTTTACATAGTCAACATTTTTCTTACCCTCAGAGTAATCAATCTTAACATGGCATCCATAACACTGAGGTGCCCAAGCGGCATGACAAGTGTAGCACTCTAGCTTAGAGGTATGAGCTTCAATAACATCCATAGCTATAAGAGCTTTTTTACTTAAACGTTCTTCCTCTTTTAAAAGTTTAAGAGGTTTAAGTACTATGTCTTTTCCAGAAGCTAGATGCATGATGATTTCATTGCCTTTTTTTACAGCTTTTGGAAGTGGATTTCCTCGAGCAGTCAGTATAAAACCATCTTCTTTATCAGGGACATAACCCTGTTTAAGATACTCAGCTAGATTTTGTGCAACACCTCTTGCCTTACCTACTTTCTCTCTCGTCTCAAACTCATCAGAGTAACCAATAGGCAGTTCCCAAGGGTAAGAAGAGGTAGTTCCATGACAATCTTGACACTCTATCTCAACAGCAGCTAGATTTGCTCCACTTAAGAAACCATCTCCGTGAAGGTCATTTGAAGTATGACAATCTTGACATAACATACCTAGTTGGTAGTGAACATCCTCTTTCATATGTAAATAGCGTTTAGTATGAAGTTTTGGTTGGCCATGTCCCTCATCATCAAAAGTAGACTGATACTCAGTCTCCATAAGACCCTGATATGAAACGCCAATGCGTTTACCACGGTTATGACAAGTTGAACATGTCTCTACGGGAACACCTGAGTAGTTCACATCATTTACACTAACTTTAACTTTACGGGATGATTGGATTTGGTGAGTAAGCATATGACCGCGTTTTTTCTTTGTAGTACTTTTATCATTCCCCTCGTAATAACCTTCATTTGAGTAGGGAATATGACAAGATGCACACCCTATACCTCTAAAGTCTCCACGTTTTGAGCGACCTTTAGAACCGGTATGACAACGAAGACACTCTTGACGAAGATATGTAAATACTGCTAAAGATGGATCTTTATGAACCTCTTCTAGAGTTGGTGCACCTGGGAGTTCGTGCATCTCTTTGGGAAAGGCTTGAGGCTCCATAGTTGCTAACTTTTGCATATATTTTCTATATGTATCAGTTCCTAAACGCTTATTTTTGTCTTTTGGATTTTTCGTTTTGTAATTTCCGGCTGTATGCTCATAGCCCTCTTTTGCACCAAAACTCCACATAGCACCCTGGATTTTCCCCTGCTCTGTCATCATCAGAGAGTTCATCTGTGAACCTACTTGATTTGGATGACACACTCCACAAGTATTCTCGTTTATCCAAGAACTTGCAGGTGCTGGGTAGTACTCTTTAGGACCTTTGTTAGTTTTAAAGTACTTTACAGTTCCTTTATGTGCATATTTTTTCGCCTTAGACTTTGGGTTTCCACCGTGACAGACTATACAGTCATTGCCTTTGTGTCCAGCCTTGTCTGCTACTTTTAAGATAGCTTTCATCATACCGGATTCACGATCACGAATATCTTCGATACCTTTATGACAGACTATACACTGGTTAGATCCAAAGACAAGAGAGCTTAAAAATATAAATAAAAGAACTATTTTTGTCATTAAATTATTTACTAGCTTTGTCTTTAGAGATTGCGTCTAAAACACCATTAATAAACTTTGGAGACTGCTCAGTTCCAAAAGCTTTAGTAATCTCAACTGCTTCATTTATAACAACAGCAGAGTCTAACTCTCCAAAGAGAATCTCATACGTAGCTAAACGAAGAGTAGCACGCTCTATTGAACCTAAGCGCTCAAAGTCCCACTCTTTTAAATGCTCTATTATCTGCTTGTCACAAACATCTATGTTTTCCATAACACCTGCATATAAATCAAGTGCAAAATCTTTCTGCTTGTTACGGATTTTTTTCTCTTCAAGTATCTCAGCAGTATGCTCTACTGTGTTACCATTTCCTAAGTCAAAAGCGTATAAAAGGCTTACTACAGCCATACGTGCATGATGTCTAGTTGCCATTATATCGCCTCATAAAGGTCAAGCATCTCAATAACAGTTGTCATCGCTTCAAACCCTTTATTTCCAGCTTTTGTTCCAGCACGCTCAATTGCTTGCTCGATAGTATCAGTCGTTAAAAGACCGAAAGATACTGGTTTTTGGTACTTAAGACTCATAGTTGCTATACCCTTTGTAGCCTCAGCAGAAACATAATCAAAGTGAGGAGTCGCTCCACGGATAACTGCACCTAAGGCACAAACTGCATCATATTTACCAGATGCTAAGAGTTGGTCAACAACCATTGGAAGTTCAAATGCACCAGGAATTAAAACATGAGTGATATCATCCTCTTCTCCACCATGGCGTTTAAATGCATCTTCTGCACCTTCAACAAGTCTATCAACTATAAAATGGTTCCATCTTGTACTTACTATCGCTATCTTTTTTCCGTTAATTACTTTTAACTTACCTTCAACTAATTTCATTCTATTTATATCTCCTGCTTATTTAATTTGTCCGTAAAAGGAACTAGTCCCTTTTACTCCGCTTAGACCGCTAGGGTCACTAAAGTGAAAATTAGATTTCTCTAATTTTCTTTATTGTTTTTATTAATTTATCTAAATCTTTAAGTTTTAACATATTTGGTCCATCGCTAAGTGCTATGCTTGGGTCAAAATGTGTCTCAAAAAAGAAACCATCTACGCCAATAGCAGCTGCTGCCTTAGCAAGATGAGGAACCATCGAACTATCTCCACCTGTTTTGCCATTCTCTGCTGTTGGCATCTGAACAGAGTGAGTTGCATCAAAGATTACTGGTGCAAACTCTCTCATAATGACTAGGTTTCTCATGTCAACTACCATGTTTCCATAACCAAAGCTATTTCCACGTTCACATAAGTAAACACCATGTTTTTGAGCATTTTCATAAGTTGGCTCAGAGCATCCTCGTGTCTGAAGAATCTTCAGCAGTGGGTACTTCATCGCATCTGCACTCAAAAACTGCCCTTTTTTAATATTCACTTCACAAGATGTTTTTGCACAAGCTACAAGCAAGTCAGTTTGACGACATAAAAATGCAGGAATTTGTAGCATATCTACAACCTCTGCAACTTGTTCTACTTGAGTAGACTCATGCACATCTGTAACGATTTTATATCCAAAATCATCTTTTACTTTTTGAAGTATTCTAAGTCCTTCATCTATTCCGAGTCCACGAAAAGAGTCTAGAGATGTTCGGTTTGCTTTATCAAAACTAGATTTAAAATAGAAGTCGATCGTATCGTCATTGTGATACTTTTCTAACTCTTTAGCTATTTTAAAAATATTCTCTTGACTCTCTATAACACAGGGTCCTGCTAAAAGTTTCATATATATTCCTCTGGCACTAAATGCCGACACCCCAATGGCTAAAGCCTAAATGGAGGTGTAAAAAAAGTAAATGATTATAGCATAATGCTTTTAATCTCTACTTAGCACGAGCAACCATAATACCTGCAAAAATAATTAACACTATTCCAAAGCTCGTGCTTAGCGAAGGGAGAGCATCACCTAGCATCAAACCAACAAGTACAGAAAAAAGTATATTTGTGTAAGATACAGCACCAACGATTCCTGCTTTTGTTTCGCCATATGCCTTTGTCATAAGCAACTGTGAAATAGTTGCAAAAACTCCCATCGCTATGACATAAAACCAAACAATACCCTCTGGAATCACAAACTCACCTAGTATAAAATCTAGCTCAGGCATCGTGATATATGGGGAAATCATAAAAAGAACTATCGGTCCTATAGTCCCTGTAAGCATAAAAGAGAGAACTATTGCTCTTGTATCATAAAGATTACGTAACTCTCGTATAGAAGTATAGGCTAGTGCTGCACCTATCCCTGAAAATATACCCAGTAGATCATACTTAGAAAATCCCATACCAGTAGGTTGAGTAATAAATATTATGCCTATAAAGCCTACAAATATTGCCATCCAAGCCTTTAGAGAAAGCTTTTCACTAAGAAATAAAAAGGCAAATATAGCAGTAAAGATAGGTGATGTTTTTGAGTAAGTCATTGCATCACCAAGTGGAATATTTGCTATATTGTAAAAAAATGCAAGAAGTGCAGTAAAACCCATAAACCCACGAAAGAAAAGTAAAAATGGCTTACCTCCTTCTTGAATCATTGGTGTTTTTATTACTGCAAAGCCTACCAAAATCACTCCAGCAATATTTCTAAAAAAAACAACTTCCAATGATGGCATACTTAGAGATGCAAGTTTAGCAAATGCACCCATTATTGCAAATGTAAAGGATGCAATAAGCATATATTTGACACCTTTATTCATGTTTTTAATATTCATATATTCTCTCTTAGTATTGAATTATTAGTATTTTTAAATGAGATTATACCAATTAGTTATTATTCTTCTCATATTTTAATATTTATTCAAGTCTCTAAAAGGTAACATTACAGAGACATTTTAATTCAATAGGTATGTATAATGCAAGAATATATTTTAAAAAATGATGATTTTTTAGTATCACAGACTGATGAAAAGGGTGTAATTATTTTTGCCAATGCTGACTTTTGTAAAATTGCTGGCTATACAATAGCAGAGTTAGTAGGCCAACCTCACAGTATTGTACGGCATAAAGATATGCCAAAAACTGCATTTAAAGATTTGTGGGAGACTGTAAAAAGAGGTGATATATGGAGTGGCTATGTTAAAAACTCCACCAAAAATGGTGGTTTTTATTGGGTTTTTGCAACTGTATTTCCAAAATATGATTTAAAGACTCAAGAAAAGTCATATATTTCATGTAGAAGAAAGCCTTCTCTAAAAGAAATAGAAGATGCACAGAACTTATATAAAACTTTAAATTAGGAATCAAATAATGAACACTTTACAAAAAAATATAAGCTTAACTTTTATGTTTTTTATATTAATTCTGAGCTTATTTTTAACTACTAATACATCTGTTCACATTAGTATAGCTCTTGTTATTTTGGCTCTAACTCTATTTTTACAACAACAAAAAAGTACTAATATCACTCAATCAAATTTATTAGTAGAAATTAAAGAGTTAATGGAATTTAAAAGAAATAAAATTAATCTCAACAATTCTACAAATGATAGTGTAGAACAAAACTTAAACTCACTTATAAAGATCTATCAACAATCAGTTCTTTCAGATACTCTTGTAGCTGGAGAGATGGTTTTACTCTCAGATAGAGTAGCAAAAGGTCACTATTCATGTAGAGTTGAAGCAGATACTAAAACTCCTTATGTTCATGTCCTTAGGAATAGTATAAACAATATGATTGAGTCTTCAGAACAAAATATTGACAATGCGATAAGAACACTTCAAAACTTTTCTGCAGGGACATTTGATGCAAGAAGTGAAATAAAAGTTGAAGCAAAAATGGCTGAACTTCTTACAAACATTAACCACCTAGGTGCAGCACTTCAAAATATGCAAGAGAGAGATAAAGAGTCCAAGCAGACTATTTTAAACTCATCTAAAAAGCTGAATCTAACTATTGATAATATTACAAACAGTACAATCAATGAACTTAAAGAGATGATAAGCTCTGCAGTTGAGCGTATTCACAATATATCTTATCAAGAGAATGAAATGGTAGAAAATCTTCGTACTCTTGTCTTAAATGCCAATGAAACGAAAGAGATACTCTCTACAATAGGTGATATAGCAGAACAGACTAATCTCTTAGCACTTAATGCAGCTATTGAAGCAGCTCGTGCTGGCGAGCACGGTCGTGGTTTTGCTGTTGTTGCAGATGAAGTTCGTAAACTTGCAGAACGTACACAAAAAAGCCTTAGTGAATCAACAGCAACTACAAATGTTTTAATCCAGTCAATTTCTGATTCTTCTGATGCTCTTAATACAAATGCTACTGAAGTAAATGATATTTCAGAAGATGTAACTCTAATTAGCAAAAAAGTCGATGAGATTATACACGACCTTAATACTTTAACGACTGAGTAGAACTGTTAACCTCCCAGAGGTATAATAACCATATTTTTCAGAAGGATATCTATGGGCAACCTCATAATTTTTGCAATCATTGCATATGTTTTTTACACTGTATTTAAAAGTTACGGTAAATACACCGCGTACTCTCAAAAAGCCTTTAAAAACTTCTCTGTTTCTCATGATTCACTAGCAAAAAGTGAACTTGGTCTTTTTGTTGCACTTGTTGCTAAAGTAGCTAAAGCTGATGGAAAAGTAGATGCACTTGAAGCACAACTTGTTGGTATCATGTTTGATGATATCAGTGCTGTCTTTCCAGAACCTGCTAAAACTAAAGATATACTCAAAGATATTTTCAACCAAGAAAAAGATAGAACAGACAACATAAATGAGATCGCTCATCGTCTTGGAGAAGCTCTTAAACGAAACAAGGCTCAACAGCAACAATTTATGGGATTCTTAATCCAGTTGGCATTTATTGATGGTGAAGTTAGTCAAAGTGAAGAGGATATTTTACAAACTATTGCCCAAGCTTTGGAGTTTGATCCTAATGCTTACCATGCTATCTTCGATCAGTTTGAAAAGATGATGCAAAATGTACAGCCTAAAGCAAACATCGAAGATGCCTATGCACTTCTAGGTGTAAACGCCAATGATGATATGAAAACAATCAAAAAAGCCTATAGAAAACTTGTTCGAGAGTACCATCCTGATATCATTGCTTCACAAGGAAAAAGTGAAAGCTACATGAAAGAAGCAACCCAAAAAACACAAGAGATAAATCAAGCATACGAGATGATACAAGCAGCAAGGGAGTAAATACTCACCTAATCTCTTAAGAAGTCCTTCTCCCAAAAAAATTCTATCCAATTTCTAGCTTCATTCACCCAAAAATGAGGCTTATACATCGATGTCTTTTTATAAAAAAGTGTAGCTGATTTGAATTCAATATCTTTGAAAGTAGATTCTAAATAACTCATAATCTCCTTGAGTGTTTCGCCACTATCTGCTATATCATCAAGAACAATAACTCTCTTAACATCTGTAAAATTGCATTTTCCAAAAAGACTTATCTCTTCACGCTTACAAGACTCATCATAAAGCTCTGTTCTTATACTTTGAACTTCTCGTATGTTTAAGCCCTCTGCTACTGCATGACTCAAGGTTAATCCACCTCTAGCAATGCCAACTATAGCTTCTGGTTTAAATGACTCTATTTGAGTTATTAAGCTATTTGTATCGTTTTTAAAATTATCATATGAATAGTACTGCTTCATCACATTCCTTAATGTTCTTTTCTAATTATAATTAATAATGGAAACTAAAATTTTATGTTAGTATACTCAAGATATATTTAATCAAAGGCTTATAAATGGTAAAAACTGTTTCAAAAATTGTATTAATCGGTTTAGCAATTGCAACTATTACAGGATGTTCTGAAAAAGAACCCCAAGCAAAACCAACAGCATATGTTCCAACATTTGAGTGTAAAGTCGAAAATGTACTCGCTCCTAGATGGACTTGTATTCCCAAAGTGACTGGATACTATGCCGGTGTAGGAATAGCTGATAAAAGTGCAGCAGGAAATGCTCATATGAGGAAAGTAGCTGTTATGAATGGTCGCACTGACTTAAACAACCAGATTCAAATACAAGTAAAAGACAAAATGACTGGATACACTGGTGTAACTGGTAATGGTACAAATGAAGTAGTAGACAAGGTAACAAAAGCAGTAACTTCTCAAGTCGCTAAAATCAACCTCAAAGGTTCAAAACCTGTTGATATGTGGATGGCACCTTCAGGTGCTATGTACATGCTTGTTACCGTTCCAGAGTCTACTGTAAACAGTGTAGTAAAAGATAGTATCAAAAAAGCTGTTGCATCAAGCTATAAAAATGATGATGCAAGATGGCAACAGTTTCAGTCTCAACAAGCTTTAGATGATTTAGACAAAGAATTCCCAACAGACTAACCCTCTATTTACTCCCTCAAAAAGGGAGTAAATCACACTTTCTTCTCCTCACTCATTATTATTTAGATATAATTGCAAAAATATAAACAACTCTTTTTTAAGTTATAAGGTCTCTCATATGAAAAAAATCGCAATTATCGGTCGTCCAAATGTTGGTAAATCTTCACTATTTAATCGTTTAATCAAAAAACGTGATGCTATTACTGCCGAAATTGCGGGAACAACTCGTGATGTTAAACGCCGTACTGTTACTTTTATAGATAGAGAAGCTATGCTACTTGATACAGGTGGTCTTGACAAAGGGTGTGAGCTTTTTGACAAGATCAAAGAGATGTCACTTAAGGCTGCCTACTCTGCGGACATCATTCTCTATATGGTTGATGGAAAAAGTATTCCAGAAGATGAAGATAAAAAACTATTTTATGAACTGCAAGCTATGGGTAAAGATATGGCTCTAGTTGTAAATAAAATAGACAATGATAAGATGAAAGAGAAACTTTGGGACTACTATGAGTTTGGAACTGATGCTATTTTTGGTATATCTGTTGCACATAACCGTAATACAGTTGAGCTTTTAGAGTGGATAGCGAGTAAGATTCCTGATGAGGACATTCTCAAAGAAGATGAAGAAGTAGAAGAAGAGGATGAATCTATAACTATTATAGAGCCTGAACTAGATGATGAAGACTTTTTTGCAAATGTAAACAGCCATGATGAAGATGATGATGGTTTTACATATTGGGATGAAGATGAGATGGATGGTATCATCACAGATGACACTATTTTTGGAAATAATGACCGTATCAAAGAGTTTGATGAAGAGGACATAAACCACATTAAAATTGCCATTATTGGTCGTACTAATGTTGGTAAATCTTCACTCCTAAATGCTCTTCTAGGTGAAGAGCGCTCAGTTGTGAGTAGTGTAGCTGGAACAACAATTGACCCTATTGATGAGACTGTTGAGTATGGTGACAAACAACTTACATTTGTAGATACAGCAGGACTTCGACGTCGTGGTAGAATTTTAGGTATTGAAAAGTATGCTTTAATGCGTACAACAGAGATGCTTGAAAATGCAAACATGGCATTAATAGTTCTCGATGGTAGTGCACCATTTATGGATCTTGATGAGAAAATCGCTGGTTTGGTTGATAGTAATCGTTTAGCTTCTATTATAGTTCTAAACAAGTGGGATATTGCAAATCGTAAAGATCATGACAAAATAATCAAAGAAGTTCGTGAAAGATTTAAGTTTTTAGCTTATGCACCTATTATCACACTCTCTGCAAAAAGTCATCTAAGAGTTGATAAACTCCATGATATGATTTTAGAAATAAATGAAAACTATTCTCAAAGAATACCAACAAGTAAAATAAATGAAATAATAGAAAAAGCACTTCGTCGTCATACACTTCCAAGTGTGAGTGGTCAAGTTATTCGTATTTACTACGGAACACAGTATGAAACTCGTCCACCTAAAATAGCAATTATTATGAATAAACCAAGTGGTCTTCACTTTACATATAGACGCTACCTTACAAATAAAATGCGTGAGGCATTTAACTTTACAGGAACGCCACTTCTGTTTAAAGCAAAGAAAAAAGGGGAAAAGTAAAAGAGAAATTCCTCTTTTACTTCTTTTAATCTAAAATGGTTTTAAAACAACCATTGCAACTATTATCAACATTAATAAAGTTGGAACTTCATTATACATTCTAAAAAATTTACCACTTCTACTACATCTATCTTCAGCAAACTCTTTACGTAGTTTTTCTAGTGACAAGAAATAGACAATCAAAAATGCTACAAAGAGTAATTTTACATGTAACCATGTATTTCCTGCAAATCCTATCTCATAAATAAGATACGAACCACTTAAAACGGTTGTCCACATAGAAGGCACACCTATATACTTAAAAAGTTTATACTCTTGTACCTTTACTACTTCAACAAAACCAGTATTATCTATGTTTTCAGCATGATAAACATAGAGACGGGGAAGATAAAAGAGAACTGCAAACCAAGAGATAAAAGAGATTACATGAAACCAGAGTACCCATTCATACATAATTATTTTTCCTTAAAAGTTTTTTTCTAAATAGATAGTGTTATAGTTAGAACCACCCTTAGTGACACCATTTACAAGTCCAAAAATACCGGAGCGATGCTTGAGTGCCCACCCGATATATGTATTGTTAAGAGGTTTATAGTGAATCAATCGACCAAAATCAAAATCAGCACTTATATCTAAGTAATTTAAAAAGTATGACTTAGCATCTCCTGGCTCACCTTCTAACTGCTCAACTGATAAAATATCACTAGTATATGAAGCACCCTCACCAAAACCAAATCGTACTCTATTATCTAAAAAATTAAAATTCCAATATAGCTTCACATAAAGAGTCATCTCATATACACTCTTACTTGATGCCAAACTATATGCACTGTCATCAAATCTTGATAAACCAGATTTTACATAAATATCCATCGGCCAATTAAAAGCACTTCTCTTTAAGAGATAAGCAGCATCAACTCCTGCGACATTAAAATCATACTCAGGACTCTCTATCTTTCCTGATAAAACATCTCCTAAAGTACTTGCTGTTGCTTTACCATAAACAAAACGAACAGAAAAGTCATTATTTTCTTGTGCAATTAAGTTAAGTGCTAGTAAAAAGAGTAGAATAATTTTCAATTAATTTCCTTAAAAGTTTTTCTCTAAGTAGATACAGTTGTAGTTTGAACCACCATCATAAACACCACCATATGTTCCATGAAAGCCTGAACGATGTTTTATGAGATAACCAATATAAAGGTTTCGCATACTCTTCACCCGAATAAGCCTACCTATATCAAAGTCAAAACTAAACTCTAGATAGTTCAAAAAATTGGCTTGATTATCATCTTCGGCTATAGCTTCTTGTGCTTCAACCCAAGGAACACGTCCAGCATATGAACCACCCTCGGCAAAGCCTATGCGAAACTGATTGTCAAAGGCATTAAGCTTATAAACAAGTTTAAAACAGAGAACTGCTTCAAGAAAATCATCTTGATGATAATTCTCATCAAAGTAACTCATCCCAGCCTTTGCATAGATATCAAAAGGCCAGTCAAAAATATTTTCTACTAGCTTATAACCCAAATCTAATCCATAAACATTTGTTTTATAATTACTTGTATTTAAGCCTCGAAAAGTATAAAGTTGATCAAAATCACTAGCGGATGATGCACCCCAAAGAGCACGAACAGAATAATCATTTTCTTTTACTAGTTCAGCACTACTAACTGCATTAAAAAATAAAAAAAATAAGAAGAGAAATCTCAAATAGGTTCCTTAAGTAAAAGGGAGGAAGTTTATATGTCCGAGAGGACATATAAACTTATGCGTCTAAAGTTTCTAGGTCTTTAACTGAACCTGTTTGATGAGAAACAACTTTATCATGTAGACGACGTAGAGCCTTAGTGCCTTTGTCAATAGCCAAATCAATAGCTGCATCTAAAGAGTCATCATGTTGAGTAATTATTACTGGTTGAGCATGAGCGATTTTAATATCAAACTCTACCATTACACCTTTTTTTTCTGCTGCTACTACACAGTTAATACTTGTAATATCTAAACTATATTTTGTAAATGCTTCAACAGCACCTTCTAAATGTGCTTTTGTTGCATCGTTTAATGTTATGTCTTTTGAACGAATTTGTAAGTTCATAATGTATCCTTTTCTTGAAGTACCTTCTAGTACCTCTATATATATTTGCATAATAACAAAATAAAGCTGAGATTGGTATAATACGACAAAAAAATCTAGGAAATTATTATAATGAGAGTATTAACAGGGATTCAACCCTCAGGTGATTTACACATTGGGAACTATTTTGGTTCTATCAAACAGATGGTTGATGCACAAAAAGATGCCAATACTTTTGCTTTTATAGCCAACTATCATGCGATGAGTAGTGGTAACGGTGGAGAGAGATTAGCACAACTAACTATGCAAACTGCAACAGACTTTTTAAGCTTAGGAATTGACCCAAAAAAGTCAACATTTTGGGTTCAATCTGATGTAAAAGAGGTTCTAGAATTATACTGGATACTTTCAGCATTTACACCTATGGGACTACTAGAGCGTGCACACAGTTATAAAGACAAGACAGCTAAAGGAATCAGTGCAAACCACTCACTTTTTTCATACCCTGTTTTAATGGCAGCAGATATTTTACTCTACTCCCCAGAGATAGTTCCTGTTGGAAAAGATCAGATTCAACATGTTGAAATTGCTCGTGATATCGCTACAAAGTTTAACAATGAATATGGTGACATTTTAACAATTCCAGAGTTTAAAGTCCAAGAAGAGGTTCAAACCGTTCCGGGAACTGATGGACAAAAAATGTCAAAATCTTATAAAAATACTGTTAATATTTTTGGTGAAGAGAAAAAACAACTTAAAACCATCAAAAAAATTGTTACTGAAAATGTAGCGATGGAAGAACCTAAAGAGTTTGAGAACTGTAATGTTTACAACATGGCGAAACTATTCTTAGAGGGAGAGAATCTCAAAGCACTTGAAGATAGATATACAAGTGGAGGAGAGGGTCATGGACACTTTAAACTCTACCTTGCAGAAGTTATGTGGGAGTATTTTAGAGACTACAGAGAAAAACGTGACTACTATATGAATAATCAAGATGAAGTTAGAGAAATATTAAAACAAGGTACAAAAAAAGCATCTGAAATTGCCCAACCTAAAATGGAAGAGATAAGAAAGGCTACTGGTATTTTATATTAAATAAGTATTTTAAGAAAATATTAGATATACTTTTATCTTATATACAACATAAGGAATAAGTATGAAGTTAATTTTAATCTTGGGAATTTTATTATTTAATTTACAAGCGAAGTCTTTCTTTAGCAATGATGCTCAAAAAGAGAGTAGTATTTACATCAGTAATCTAAAAGAGTTGATTATCTCAACACAAAAGACAAGGGGACTAACAAATACTTATCTTAATGGGAATACAGCTTCTCTACTTTTAGTTTATAATAGCCGAAGCAACATCAAAAAAGCAATTGGCAAAATGGAATCAACTACTTTAGCTACAGATGTAGTAATTAATACTAGAGCTTCAGACATATCAAAAGCACTTATTAAACTTAACTCTGTTGCTTTTAAACAAGATCCTAAAAAAACTTTTAGTGACTATACACAACAGATTGAACAAATTTTGATGTTAGCACAAACAATTAGTCAAAGAAGTACAAAAGATCTTAATCCTTTTGGAAAAGAAGCATCTGTAATTATGATGGAAAGTATGCTTCCTCTAACAGAATATGTAGGGCAACTCCGAGGATATGGATCAGGTGTAGCAGCCAAAGGAGTTATTGTAAAAAGTGATATTGAACAAATCTACCTCCTTGTAAATGAAGTTACTACTTTTAATGATACTTTACAAGAACAGATGAGTGGACTTATCGCTAAATACTCAGCTGAGTTACCTAAATCTATATCAGATGAAGTAAGTAATATAGATAAATCTGTTCAAAAATATCAATTTCTTGCAAGTAAAAAGCTTTTAAAATCACCTAAAGAAATAGATCCAGACCTATACTTTGAACAAGGAACTGAATTAATTGATACGATTATCAAAGCATACAATAGTTGTAATAGAGCTATTTTAGAAGATTCAAAAGGTTGGATATAGAGTTATTTTATTAATAACTCTATTTTAAATGTAGTGTAGATTTCGTGATATAGTGCTTTTTAGACCAATTTATCCCTTCAAGTTTAAGAAGCTCTCTTACCTCATTATTTACTAAACGATAATTCAACTCAACCTCAACACTCGTTGCACCTGCAACTTTAATTACTTTTAGAACTTTTTCCCCTTTCGCAGGAATACTCATATCTTTACTCTGTTTTTTTGCAAGATGTGGAATTGTCACCTTATCTCTTTTTCTTGTATAATGCCTTGTTAAAGATATCTCTTTTTGCTCAATAGTTTTTGAACCTTTTTTAAATAGAACTGTTACTAAGATCTCACGAGAACCAAACCCGCTAGGTATATTATGAGGTTGAGGATTTCTAATGTTTATAAATAGATTTGAACCTTTTTCTGAAAGTTTTAATCTAAGAGCATTAAGCCATAAAACACTTGAGTGTGCACCTATAAAACCATGATCTCTTACATTTCTCATTTTTGCTTTACCGTTGTACATCTTATATGTAGCTGCAACATCTCTTCTCTGTGGCCCCATATGACACTCTACACAATTTTTAGAGCCTTTTTTATACTCATTTTGCATATTAGAAAAAACTAAACCTTTTACACTTGTATCATTTGCATGACATACAAAACATAATTTATTTGGATTTTTATCCATAAATTTATGATGAATAGTTTTATGATAAGGAGATTTCGCATCCTTAAATGGTCCTGTCATAGTTCCAGATTTTGTCCATGTAACTCTATTTATACCTCGCATTGAAGCATCTCTATCATCATGAATCTTATCAATGTTATGACATACTACACAGTTTATTCCTTCACTAATAGCATTATCATGTACTGCCTTATCTACTGCTGATCCTCCATCTAATCCCATAACAGCATCTATCTCATAATCCATATCTGTACTAGTAACTGAAATACGAGGATTATGACATGTTGCACACTGAACTTTTACACTGTTCAAACTTTTACGAGTTTTACGTGATACATAATCAAGACTTTTTCTAAAGTACTCATCTTGTTCATAATGACTTTTTGAATGCCAGGACTCTTTCCATTTAGTGACTATACGTAAATGACATGATTTACAACTCTGTGAATCTTGAAACCTCTCATCAACTTTTACAACCTTGGCAGATCCAAAAAGTGAAGTTAACCCAAATAGCAGTATTAAAATAGCTCTCATATCTTATCCTCTATGTTTATCTAACCAAACAATAAGCCCTTTTTGAGCATGAAGTCTATTTTCCGCTTCATTAAAGATAATCTCTGCATGAGAATCCATAATCTCTTCTGAAACTTCTTGCCCGCGATATGCAGGAAGACAGTGTAAAAATTTTGCATCTTTTTTAGCTAAACACATCATTAAACTATCTACCATAAAACCATCAAAATCTTTTATTCGCTGCTCTTTTTCATCCTCTTGTCCCATAGAAGCCCAAGTATCAGTTGTAACAACTGTAGCACCATGAATAGCCTCTTTAGGATCATTCATAACCTTAATAACAGCACCACTCTCTTTGGCAAAAGTAAGAGCATCTTCTAAAACATCACCATCAACTTCATAACCCTTTGGCGTAGCTATACGTAGTTCAAATCCAAGTTTAGCTGCTAGCATAAGCCAAGAGTTCGTCATATTGTTTCCATCACCAACATATGCAACAACGGCATTTTCACTTACACCATACTCTAGCATTGTCATATAATCAGCAAGTAGTTGTACTGGATGATAGGAGTCAGTAAGACCATTTATAACAGGAACTCTTGAGTTAGCTGCAAACTCCTCTATCATAGAGTGCTCAAAAGTTCTTATCATAACCATATCGCACATACTACTTATAACTTTTGCAGTATCTGTTACAGGCTCTCCACGACCAAGATGTATATCACGGTTTGAAAGAAAAAGTGCATGACCACCAAGTTGAAACATTCCTGTTTCAAAACTTACACGAGTCCTTGTTGAGCTTTTCTCAAAAATCATACCTAAAGTCTGCATCTGGAGTTCTTTTTTGTAAATGCCAACTTTAAGATTTTTCTTTATCTCTAAACCAATCTCAATTATTTCTAATATCTCTTCTTTTGTAAAATCTTTAAGTGTTAAAAAATGTCTCAATTTTTCATCCTAATTTTTTTGTTTAATATGTATTTTATTATAGTTTTCTTTAATCTAACTGTTTTGGAGCATTTTTGCTACTTCTTTAGCATGATAAGAGATTATTATGTTTGCACCTGCTCTTTTAAATGCCACCATAGTTTCCATAACAACTCTATCATAATCAATCAAATCAGCATTTCCTGCATGTTTTAACATCGCATACTCACCACTTACATTATAAACAGCCATTGGGAGGGATGTTGCATCTTTAATTTCACGAACAAGATCTAGATACGCTAAGGCTGGCTTTACCATCAATATATCAGCTCCCTGCATCTCATCACTTACAGATTCAGATATCGCTTCACGGCGATTCGCAGGGTCCATTTGGTACGATGCCCGATCCCCAAAACTAGGAGTTGACTCTGCTACATCACGAAATGGTCCATAGTAACCAGAAGCAAATTTTGTAGAGTATGCCATAATAGGTAAATTTTCAAAACCATTTACATCCAATGAAGATCTTAATGTTTCAATAATACCATCCATCATCCCCGATGGTGCTATCATGTCAGCCCCTGCTCTAGCATGAATGAGTGCTTGTTCACCTGAAATTTCTAAGGTAGCGTCATTATTTACAGTCTCTTTCTCTTCATCTATAATACCACAGTGTCCATGGTCTGTATACTCACAAAAACATAAATCTGTTACAACAAACATATCAGGGTGTTTTGCTTTAATAGCACGAATACTTGAGGCAATAATCCCATGATCACAAAGAGAATCACTTCCTATTGAATCTTTTGTATCTGGAATTCCAAAAAGTATAATTGAATAAATGCCTAAACTCTTAAGCTCCTTACACTCTTTTAAAACTTCATCTATACTCATTTGATAAACACCAGGCATAGAAGCTACTTCTGTTTTAATACCCTCTCCACTTCGTATGAAGAGTGGATATATAAAGTCATCAACTCTAACCTCTGTTTCTCTTACAAGTGAGCGAAGATGTTTATTTAAACGAGTACGGCGAAATCTTTGAAACATTGTTAAACCTTTTTTTAGCTATAATTATTTTTATAAAAATATTTTACCCACTTAAAGATTAAATTAATGAATATAGAAATATCTGAAGTCGCAAACTTACCATCTAGATTTGGTAACTTCAATGTAAAAGCCTTTAAAGAAGGCGAAAAAGAGCATCTAGTTATTTATGCGAAAAAGTTAAGTAAAGAACCTGTTGTACGTGTCCACTCAGAGTGTCTAACTGGTGACGCTATAGGAAGTCTTAAATGTGACTGCCGTGATCAGTTAGAGTATGCACTTAGCCTTATAAATGAACAAGATGGAATGGTTATTTACCTAAGGCAAGAAGGCCGTAACATTGGTCTTTTAAACAAAATAAATGCTTATGCACTTCAAGATAAAGGTGCAAACACAATAGAAGCAAATCACCAGTTAGGTTTTGCAGCTGATGAGAGAACTTATGAGGTTGTTACCTATATATTAGAATATTTTAACATTAAAAAGATACAATTACTAACAAACAACCCTGATAAAATAAACTCTATTAATGGTGTAGAAATCACAGCGAGAGTTCCCATTATCATTGAGCCTAATGAGTTCAATGAAGGTTATTTGGGAACTAAACGAGATGAGATGGGACATTTATTGTAACTAACACAAGGAAAGGTTCATGCCAATTGACATAGATAATGATACACTTGAAGTAGCTATGCAGAAGGTAAAAGCCAGGGAAAATAGCTTTCGACAATTAGAAGCTATATCTGGCATGGGAAGTTGGGAAGTTAACTTAGAAACACATGAGTCAATATGGTCAGATCAAAGTTATAAAATTTATGCTCTTAATAAAGAGACTACACAACCAACTCTTGAACTTTTTCTTTCACATATTTTACCAGAAGATCTACAAAATGTTAATCTTCAGATTCATGAAGCGATAGCTACTGGTAAAGTTACTTCCATTACATGTAGGATCAAAAAAGCAGATGGTACAATTGCCACAATATTTATTAACGGCCAAACAATATACGATGATAATAATAAGCCAATAAAGATTATTGGGACAACTCAAGATATCACAGATCAAGTTACTCTTAAAAAAAGAACTCAAGAACTCTCAGCACTACTTGAACACTCCTCAAATGAAATCTATATCGTCAACTATGACACTCTGAATTATCTTTATGTAAATAATGGTGCAATTAAATCTATGGGATATTCAAGTGAAGAATTTTTAACCCTAAATATTAGAGATACGAATCCTCTTCTCACTGAAAAGGAGATCTCAAAACTAAAAAGACTTCTATTACGTACTGAGTATGTGTTAAATAGAACAACCCATCAAAGAAAAGACTCTTCAAGATATGAAGTACAATCCTACATACATAAACTTTCATATGAAGGGCAAAAATGTTTTGTTATATTTGACACAGATATTTCAAATATTCTTGAGCTTGAATATGAACAGAGAAAACAGACCAAAATTCTTGACTATATTCATGATTCAGTAATTTCTACAGATATAGATGGGAAAATCACTAGTTGGAATAGAGGGAGTTCTCTTCTTTTTGGTTACACCCAAAAAGAGATGCTTGGTCAAACCATACAGATCACTTACGATGAAGATAATGAGTACACACTCAAAGAACTATTTTCCATACTTCAGGAGCAAGAAAATCTTGAAATAGAAGCACATATGCTTAAAAAAGATAAAACAAGAATTATTTGTGATATTTCTCTAAGTACTTCAAAAGATGATAATGAAGAAATTGATGGTTATATTGGTTATATACAAGATATAACTCTTCAAAAACAGACTCAACTCCTTCTAGAAGAACAGACTCAAAAACTCAAATATTTAGCACACCATGACACACTAACTGACCTTCCAAACAGAGCACTATTTAAGGATAGACTAGATCAAACTATTGCTAGTGCTAAACGGAATAAAGAGCAATTTGCCCTGCTTTTTATAGATCTAGATCAATTCAAAAAAATCAATGACTCCTTAGGGCATCATATTGGTGATGAAGTTTTAATTGAAACTGCTAAACGAATTAAATCTGTTTTAAGAGAAGAGGACACCTTAGCACGTTTAGGTGGAGATGAATTCACAATTATTATTAAAAATTTTAAAAATATTCAAGCTGTCTCTACCATTTCTCAAAAAATCATAGATATTATGAAAGAACCAATAAGTATTACTATTCACAATCTATATGTCACATCAAGTATCGGTATTAGTGTCTACCCTGATGATGCTAAAACTGATTTAAATCTTGTAAAGTATGCTGATGCTGCTATGTATAAAGCAAAAGATGAAGGGCGAAATAATTA
>Ga0256826_1000810_pt1 | contig 19416 bp, 16 predicted proteins | sample CV79metaG_FD_185975 | JGI IMG/M metagenome (GOLD analysis project Ga0256826, IMG submission 185975) | Hydrothermal vent microbial communities from East Pacific Rise, Pacific Ocean - CV79 | ecosystem: Environmental > Aquatic > Marine > Hydrothermal vents | place: Pacific Ocean: East Pacific Rise...
AAGCATAGGCTTTAACTCTTTAATACGAGAAGGGTCAACGGCTAAAACACCAAAGAGCATAAAATCTCCATGCGCTACGAAAAACACTCTTTTTATCTGAGGAAGACCATCCACTTGTGCTTTGGTGTAAGGTTCAATCTTCTCCCAAATCTTTTCACCTATAGCACGGTTCTCTTCATACGAAAATCCGGGAGGTGGAATCATAATGTTAAAGATTAGGTTTCTATTTCCCTGAGGTAAGTACTCCATCTTAGGAAAAAGTACATAAACACTAGACGCTGAAAAAGCAACGAGTAGAGTAACGGTAATGAGTTGGTGTGCTACACTTTTAAGTGTCCAGTTCACGCCAGACATAATTTTGTTGTTAATGCCTTGTCCTAAACGCACCATAAAAGGTATTTTTTCTTTAAACTGATGTGTCTCGTGTTTAGAGAACTTCATAAGTTGATTCCACAGCATAGGAATAACAGAAATAGAGACGAAAAGAGAAAAGCTTACGGCAGCGGTTACGGCGATAGCAATGTCTTTAAAGAGTTGACCGGCTTCGTTTTCTAAAAAAATGATAGGTAAAAAAACGGCAATAGTCGTTAAAGCAGAAGCGATTAATGCCCCCCAAACTTCTTGAGTTCCATCATACGCCGCGTCAAAAAACTTCTTGCCCATTTTTCTATGACGGTCAATGTTTTCTAAAACAACAATGGCAGAATCCACAAGCATACCTACGGAAAAGGAAATTCCTGCAAGAGAGATGGTGTTTAAAGAACGTCCAAAAAACTCTAAGATAATAAATGTTGAAATAATACTAATAGGAATAGCAAGGGCAACGACTGTGGTCGAAGAGATGGTGCGTAAAAAGATAAGCAGAACAATAATAGCAAGAATACCACCGATTAAGATATTTTGTTGAACTAGGTCAATCGAGCCTTTTATGTAGTCACGTTTGTCATGTAACCATCTGATTTTTAGACCTAAAGGCTTGAGTTGTTCTTCATTGAGTTTGTTTACCATAGCTTCTACGTCATCTGTAAGTTTTACAATGTTAGCGTCTGTATCAGGCTTAACCCCGATAATAATTCCATTGATTCCATCAACAAAAGAGATAGACTGCTTCTTAGAATGACCAAACTCAACGTTAGCAATTTCGCCTAAGTGTACTTCTTGTTTCCCATTTGAAACTAAGATGAGGTCTTTTATATCTTGAGGACTGCGGTACTGAGAAGTAGTTCTAATACGATAAGAACGTCTGCCTAAGTCCATGCTTCCTGCTGAAACATCAATGTTGTTTCTTTGAATAATATTAATGATGTAGTCCATAGTTAGACCATATGCTGCCATTTTTTCAGTGTTTAAAATAACTTGCATCTCATCTCTAACCCCTGAACGAACAAAGAGTTCGGCTACACCATCAATACGTTCATAATGTTCTTGAATCTCATTTTGCATATATGTCAGGTAGTTGTTGATGTCATTAGGATTATCATCAAGGGTTTGTAGCATGGTCCAAATTACGGGTGAAGCGGTCTCTCCAGTCGCTTTAATAACGGGTTTTTCAACATTTTCAGGATAGTCATCTACCTCATTCAGACGGTTTGAAACATCCAGCAGTGCCTTGTTAATGTCCGTTCCAAGTTTAAAGGTTAAAGAGATAGAGCCACGGTTGTCTTTTGCCTTAGATTCATAGAGCTCAAGATTAGGAGTGTTCTTAAGCGCAAGCTCTTGTTCTTGAACAATTTCTCTTTCTATCTCTTTAGGGCTAGCACCATTCCATGTTGTGTAAACAGAAATTTGAGGTTGAATAACATTAGGAGTTAGTTGTTGAGGTAAGCGGTCAAGGGCTAAAAATCCAAAAATAAGGATGAGCAGAACCCCAACCATAACCACAACAGGTTTAAGAAGTGAAAAACGAACCATTACTGAATATCCTGATTAGGAAAGAGTCGTTCATTTCCTTTGGTTACGACCTTGTCCCCTACCTTTAAAGAAGGTGCCGATACAGCGACTTGTTTACCTTGAAAACCTAAGACCTTAACGGTAATCATTTTCGCTTTTTTATCTTGAACAACAAACACAATATCTTTACCAAAACGTTTAATAACACCGTCTCGTGAAACTAAAAGAACATTAGCCGTACTACTTTTTTCAAGGGTTAAGGTGACTTGCATACCGTCAAAGAAGCGGTCTTTACTTTTTAAAAGACGAAGACGTAAAGGAAAGGTCCTTGTTTTTTCATTTCCACTAAGAAGGGCTCCTAAAACTTTTGCCTTGTATTGTTTGTTATTAATGGTGACATCAATTACCTTACCTTTACGTGCTTTTTGAATGTAAGAAGAAGGAAGATGAATGGTGAGATCAACCTTGTACGGGTTAACCAAGAGAGCAACCATGCTTCCTTGACTTAACCACTCGCCTACTTCGACCTCTCTTTTTGTAATGTACCCACTAAAAGGAGCACGTAAGGTCTTCTGCTTTTTTTCTATACTTAACGCAAGAAGAGAAGATTCTAGGGAGATGAGCCTTTGTTCTAAACCCATTTTTTGAAAATAAAACTCATCATATTTTTGCTGAGAGACACTCTGCTTTTTAAGAAGAACTTCATAACGTTGAAAGTCGAGTTTTGCCTTTTCTAAAGAGTAGGTGGCTTCTTTAATGGATGCCTTTGTGGCCTTAATGTTAGCGTCTAAAACTCTTGAGTCAATTTCTAAAAGAACCTGACCTTTTTTAACAAGGTCAGCTTCATCAAAGTAAATCTTTTTAATCAAGCCTGAACTCTCTGCTGCTAAGTTAGATTTTTGATTAAAGGAGAGATTTCCATTAAAAGATTGTTTCTGAGACAAAGAACCTCGAGTAACTTCTTGGGTAACTACGGAAGCAAGTAGGGGTAGGGTGATAAGTAAAAATAAAAAATGTTTCATTATAAGGTCTCCAAGCAAGGGGTTTTTCTAAGTGTTTCTAGCATTCTGAAAAAGATTTTTAAATCTTTTTCATCAAATTGTCCGCTGATTTTTTCAATAACATTCCCCGTAATAGGTAAAATTTCATCCATACTTCTTTCCCCCTTTTTGCTCCATGAAATTTGGTAAGCGCGGCGGTCATTTAGTTTAGGTGTGCGAATAAGCATCTCATTTTTCACAAGGGTGTCAAGCATACGGGTGATGGTTGTTTTGTCTTTGAGTGTGATTTCTGAGAGTTGTGTTGGGGTAATGTCTGGGTTTTCTTGAACAGACTTCATAATGACATACTGTTCAGAAGTAAGGTTATAAGATTTTAAAAAGTTATTAAAACGACTTTTCATTGCGTTGGCAGTTCGGTTGACTTGAAAGCCGAGTGAATCTTCAAGTTTATGCATAGTGTTCCCCTGGAAATATAATTGTAGGTACAATTATATGTATACCAACCAAATATTTTGCTTAAGGATATGTTTTAATACAAAGTGCTTTGAATGAGTAAAAAAGTATAAATACAAATTAATTATAAAAATTATAAGTCATTCACTTGACTGGCTGTATATAGGGGCGTATACTACGTTTATGGATAGCCAAAAGTTTTTACTTTCTTCGCAATTATTGTTGAAAAAAGATGAAGATGACTTTTTGAGTGTTAAAAAAGTTGCCTTACTTGAAAATGTTCGTGACTATGGTTCTATTACAAAAGCAGCCAAAGCCTTAGGCATTACGTACAAAACAGCGTGGAATTGGATTGAGAAAATGAATGCGCTTTCGCCTTCTTCTTTAGTTCAGAAGGTTAGTGGTGGAAAAGATGGTGGCGGAACGATTATTACAGTGTATGCAAAAGAGCTTATTCGTTTGTATCATAAGGTAAATGCCTTGCACCAAAAACATCTTGAAGCGTTGCAGGACTCTTTTTCGCATATCGAAGATGACATTATGCAAAAGACCTTCAGCTTCTCAGGACTTAATGCTGAAATCGTTGAAGTTCAAGCACAAGATAAAAATGTAGAACTTACTCTTAAGCTCAAATGTGGTTTAAATATAATAGCATATTCATCATTGCCATTTATAGAAATCAACGCTATAAAAGTAGGCTCAGAGGTCGTTGCCCTTGTTGAATCAGATGCGGTTTCACTGAGTAAGGTAGACAAAAAAGAGATAAGCAGTCGTAATCGACTTAAAGTAAAAATTGTTGATACGGTTTTTGAAGGCAAGGATGTTCTTCTTACTTTGATGTTGAGCGAAAATGAGAATTTAACCTCACGGATAACACTCAAAAGTTTTCAAGATTTACAGTTACAAAAGCAAGACATGGTCATGGCTATGTTTAAAGCGTACAATGTCACTTTATTAAAAGGCGGGGGCCAATAATGAAATTTATAAATATTATTTTGACGACGGGGCTCTTAGCTTTAAGTCTACAAGCATCAACAGATTCTAAACCAAAGCAGACCCTCCAAGCTAACTATATGGTTAATTATAAAATCTTACCTAAGGAAGTAGAATCTCTTACGGATATCTTTACAGAAGGTATGGTTTATGGAAGATTACGAGCACATTGGTTCTTTTATGATTGGGAAAAAGAAGTTGATGGGCAGACACAAGACCATAATATTTTAGGAATAGGGGGAAGCCTTCTATATAAGACAGCTTCTTATGCAGGGTTTTCTGCAACAGCAGGTTTATACTATACAAGTGCAGGAACTGGTTTGGATGACCAACCTTCAAATGTAGGACTTTTAAAGTCAGGTAAGGATGTTATCAGTCGTTATAACGCGATTAACGGTAAAGGAAAGTCGTATGCCGTTTTAGGGCAATCGTTTTTACAATACGAACATGACCATTTTAAAGCGCGTATAGGACGAGAAATTTTTAACAGTTTTTTTACGAAGTCAAATGATTCTAAGATGATTCCAAATGTCTTTGAAGGCTTTACTATTGAAAGTAAAACCATAGAAAAAACACGTATAAGAGCAGCTTACTTAACAGGACAGAAACTACGAGATCATGATAATTTTCATTCGGTAATTATGTTTGATGATAGAGGAACTTCTCCCGGTGACATAAATCCAAAATGGGATTCTAATGATGATACGGCTGTACATAAAGGTCTTAATTATGCGAACTTTAAGAAAGCAGGGGTGGACGAAAACCCTGGTTTTTTCCTTATAGATGGGTATACACGAGCTATTTTAAATAAAAAACTAAAGATAAGTGCTTCAGTATTGTATTTAGAAGATCTTTTTTATACAGCGATGCTTGAGTTAAATTATAAATTTGATTTAGGTAATGGTTATAGTTTGTCTCCAGGTATTCGTTATGTTCAACAGTTTGATGATGGTGCTGGTGAGATTGGGGGTGCTTCTTTAACAGGTGCGGCAGCAAAAACTACGGATTCTTTAACTGTAGGTATAAATCAAAATATACGTGATGCGTACACCAATCCAGATAGTGTGGATGCTAAAATGTATGCTGCGCGTCTTGTACTGAGTAAAGATGCGGCAAGCCTTAGCTTAGGGTATACAAAAATAGCAGATGAAGCAGATTTTATTACTCCTTGGCGTGGATTTATTACAGCAGGCTATACAAGAGCAATGGCTCAATATAACTGGTTTGCAAATACAGAAACATGGCGAATACGTGGCACTTATGACTTTGGTAAGGCTAATGTTATTAAAGGACTTCGTACCTATGCTTCATTTACTAGACAGAACTATGATGCTGCAAAGGTCGCTAATTTGGCAAATATTTCAAATGTTTATTATTTTGGTTTAATTAAAGATATTAATCAAGAAACTTCAGTTCGTGTTCGTAGTTTATATGTTGATGAAAGAGAAACAACTGTTTCAGACCGTGGTGAGATACGTTTAGAACTAAATTATCTTTTTTAGAATGCTTTAAAGAACAGAAAATAATTTTAACCGTTATTAATAGCTTTTATTGCTATATTGACTAAAATCAAGAAAATATTAGAAAAAGTATAGAATTTTCTTTGGTTTTGAGTTAGGAGTCGCTATAATTTCGCCAATAAATTAGGGTGAAAATTTTATAATAACTTTTATAAAATTTCAGCGAAATAAAACTTAGTAAATACTACTATGTTCAAAATGCATTAATTAAGGTATTAAAAACCATGAAACCAGCAGGTCTTGAGAATTTAAATTTAGAAAATATCGGTGAGGTTTTTTACAACCTAAGTTATGATGATCTTATTAAACATGAGCTTGACAATAACGAATGTCATATGACATCAAATGGTGCAACAACAGTAGATACAGGGATTTTTACTGGACGTAGTCCCAAAGATAAATATTTCGTAGAGCATGAAGACTCTAAAAATAATATTGCTTGGGGAAATGTAAATCAACCTATCAGCAATGAAATCTTTCAAGAACTTCTTCAAGTAGCAAAAACACAACTTTCAAACAAAGACATTTATGTAACAGACGTTTTCACAGGAGCTTCAGCTGCTTCTAAACGTTCAATACGTTTTGTAACAGAAATTGCTTGGCAGTCTCATTTTGTTAAAAATATGTTTATTCGTCCTAAAGAAGAAGAGCTAGAAGGTTTTAAACCAGACTTTACTGTTTTAAATGCCTGTAAAGCGGTGAATGACAAATGGGAAGAAATGGGAATGAATTCGGAAGTTTTCGTTCTTTTTAATGTTGAAGAAAATATCGCTATTATTGGTGGTACATGGTACGGTGGTGAGTTGAAGAAGGGTATCTTCTCAATGATGAACTACTGGTTACCACTAGAAAAGAAAATGGCAATGCACTGTTCTGCAAATGTTGGTAAAGATGGCGATACTTGTCTTTTCTTTGGTCTAAGTGGAACAGGTAAAACTACACTTTCAACTGACCCTCATCGTGCCCTAATTGGTGATGATGAACACGGTTGGGATGACAAGGGTGTATTTAACTTTGAGGGTGGATGTTACGCAAAAGTAATTGACCTAAAAGAAGAGTCAGAACCAGAAATCTTTGGTGCTATTCGTAGAGATGCACTTTTAGAAAACGTTGTGATTGATGCAGATGGAAATGTAGATTATACTAACAATTCTAAAACAGAAAATACACGCGTCTCTTACCCAATTGAACACATTGAAAACCATGTAGAAGCTTTAGAAGCAGGTCATCCAACAAATATTATCTTTTTAACAGCAGATGCTTTTGGTGTTTTACCTCCAGTTTCTAAGCTCTCTAAAGAACAAGCAATGTACTATTTCCTTTCAGGTTATACAGCCAAAGTCGCTGGTACTGAACGTGGTATTACTGAACCAGTTGCTGCTTTCTCTGCTTGTTTTGGCGAGGCTTTCTTACCACTTCATCCAACTGTTTATGCAAAACTTCTTGGCGAAAAGATTGATGAGCATAATGTAAATGTTTACCTTGTTAACACAGGTTGGACAGGTGGTGCTTATGGCGTTGGTAAACGTATGAGTATTAAAAATACACGTGCTTGTATTAACGCTATTCTTGATGGTTCTATTAACGAGTGTGAGTTTGATACAACAATTACTTTTCGTCTTAAAGTACCTAAAACGCTTAATGGTGTTGATACGCATGTACTTAACCCACGTAATGCTTGGGAAGATAAAGATGCGTTTGACAAAACGCGTGACAAACTTGCAGGGATGTTTATTGATAACTTCAACCGTTACTGTGATGGTAATGCTGAGTTTGATTACTCAACTGCTGGACCTAAGGTTGAGAAGTAAACTTTAACCCTCTTAATATGAGTCGGCTTAAGCCGGCTTCCTCTTTTTAAAACTCTAAACTTATCTCTTCATCACAGGCTTGTGATATAAATAGTTAATTTTAATTTTTTTTTGTAATTTACTTTATTTTATTACCAAAGGGTGATATACTAAGATATATAGATAATTGAACCCTCTGAACAGATCTGATGTTCTCAGAGGGTTCAAATTAGGGATACTTATGTTTAAAATAATTTTAGCACTCTTTATACTTCTTGGTTTTACCGCCTGCCTGCCAGAACCTGAAGAGAATGAATTTTCACAGATGCGTCGTGATATGCAAAGACAAAATGATCAGAGATTTGCAAGTAGTGACGAAAATTTAAAAAATAGAAAAATGTACAGTAAACATCGCCAATCAACCCATGTTGTTGACCCTGATGAAGAACTTAGAATTGCTCAAGAAGCAGAGACAAAACGTTGGTTAGCGGTTAATATTGATAAAGAAGAAGCCGAAGATTGGAAAGCCCTTCACCTTTCGCCTAAGAGTGCTCAACGTTGGAAAAAAACAGGCTTAAGTTATAACACTATTGCTGCTTTAATTAAACAAGATGTTTTTCCCGATGAAGCGGTTACTTTTATGCACAGAAAGTTCGACAATGACCCTAAGGCATTTGCTGATTTTGGTGAGCCCCTGTACGCTTTTGAAAAGTCTTGCCAAAAGATTGTTAAAGCAAACAGTCCAAGTTTATCTACTGTCTCAAAACAGTGTGCTGACTTTATTGAAAAAATGAATTTTAACTCTATTTCAGGTTATATGGCGGATGCTTATGATGATAATGATCTCTCTTTAGAGTATATTTCTAAACTTCGTCAAACGGATTCTCAAAAAACCTATATTATGCGTTTAATGGAGAAAAAAAGTGATGAGTGTTTGATTAAAGGTGATACAAAAAACTTTACGCTCCTATTTCCAATGATAGCACGCTCTCCAACAGAAGCAGAGATGCACTTTGTGAAGAAAAATAAACTTGCACTTAGAAGTACACGACGCTATAAGTCGTATGAGTACTATGACTTCTGGATTAACAAAGACAAAAATGAAGAAAAGGCACGTTTAAGAGCTGTAAAACAACAACGAGCACTAAAACAAGCAAAAACAAGACGTCTTCAAAAAGAGGCACATCGCTTGCAAGCCTTAGCCTATAACAAAATGGTTGCTTCTGAGTGTGGTGAAGCCGTTTCAGCAGACCCTTCAACGGGTGAGAAAGTTCATGTTGAAGGTATGATTGAGTACACCATTGGTAAGCGTGGTTCAAACATTTATGCCTTTATTATTAAGAATAAAAAAGATAAGAAACATTACATCATAAGAAACATCAGTTCAAATAAAAAAATTGATAAGTCTAAACCTGTATCGTGGGTAGCAACAACAGTAGGTCGTGTAGTAAGTGTAAGTTTAGATGATGATGATAAAACAGCTTCGTATGACCATTACGCTGATGAAGATGAGAGAGAGTACTTCCCAATGTTAAAGTACTCGTCTAAGTGTTCGTACCAAACGAAGTCACTTATTTCGAAGTAAGAATTCTTACTTCTTCTTAGTTTTAGCCGACATGTACCACCAGATTAGCCCAACAACACTAAAAAGAACTACAGGTGCAATCCAAGGGCGTTCAGCAATGACCTCATAACCTGACTTAATGGCTTCTCCTGCCATGAATGAACCCACTCCTACAACTAAAGCCCATAACGCCGAAGCAAAAAGGTTTAAGATAGCAAACTTTTTCATGTCATACTTAGTGATACCAATGGCAAGTGGAATAAGTGTTTTAATTCCGTAAACATATTTTTGTAAAAAGACAACCCACGAACCGTGTTTTTTCATCAAAATATGAGAAAGAGCAAGTTTACGTTTATGCTTGTGCATGTATTTAATAACATCTTTTTTGTGGTAACGCCCCATGTAAAAGAGCATCATATCGCCTAAAAAGTTTGCAGTAAAGGCAATGACTATAGCAGTTGTCAAGTCCATATGTCCTGTGTAAGAGAGAACACCTGCACCCATTAAAGCAACAAAACCTCCCCCAAAAGAGTATAAAAATAAGACGATGTAACCATAAGTCTCTAAATTTTCTAACATACCTTCCATAAATAGTCCTAATTAATAATTTTCATAAGTATATATATAAATTTGTTGTAAGTGCTTGAATTTAGGAGGCATTTTGTTTTTTGTACTTGTTTTTGTTACTAGCAGTGAACATTTCATGTCACTGAAGTCTTTTAGCATTGTTGTTGAAGAGAAGTTTTGTAGTAAAGTCCCTCTGAAGATGTTAAGGGGTAAAATAATGTACTTTTTATAAGAATTTTTTTTTAGGACTTTATATGTCAATTTTTCAATTACTAATGCTTTTAGCCTCAGGTTTTTTTGCTTTTCAGGTGTATAAGCATATTCAGCAGCTAGATGAAGATACGGAACCTGCTTTTATGCGCGAACCTGAGGCGGTTGAAACAGAACCTTCAGTAGATGAGCTAATCGCCGATGCAGACAAGGCATACATGGATGATAGAGTCGACATTGCACAAGAACGTTTAGAATATATTGTTGAACAGTTTCCTGATGTTGCAGAAGGTATGAACAAGCTTGCTTTTGTTTTAGCTAAGCAAGATAAAAAAGAAGAAGCTGAAAAGTACTACAAGGCTTCTTTAGCGATTGATGCAAATGATGACATGACGCATAATGCCTTAGCTAAGTTGTATGCTCAGATGGGTAAAAATATTCAAGCCCAAGAGCATTACAAACTTGCTTTGAAAATTGACGAGAATTACGAAATTACTTGGTTTAATTATGCAGAGTTAATGCAAGACTTAGGCGAAACAGATGAAGCTAAAGAGATGTACACCAAAGCCTTAGCTATTGACCCTGATTTTGAACCAGCACAAGTTGCTTTGGAAAAAATTTCATGAAAAACGAACAAGCAAAACTTGCCATAATTATTGATGCGGACAACTCACAACCTTCTATCATCGAAGGTTTAATGGCTGAAATCGCTAAGTTTGGTGTGGCTTCAGTGAAGCGTATTTATGGAGACTGGACAGACACTCGTTTAAAGGGCTGGAAAACGCATCTTCTTGGACATGGTATTCAGCCCATGCAGCAGTTTGGTTATACCGTGGGTAAAAATTCTACAGATTCGGCAATGATTATTGATGCGATGGACTTACTGTACACGAACAAGCTAGATGGTTTTTGTATTGTCTCTTCTGACAGTGACTTTACACGCTTAGCACTTCGTATTAGAGAGTCAGGGCTACGTGTTTATGGTTTTGGAGAGAAGAAGACACCTAAGGCTTTTTTAGCGGCGTGTGACCAGTTTATTTACACTGAAAATCTTCGTAAAGAAAAAGTAAAGGTTCCTCAGAAAAAACGCCCTGTTAAAAATGAGACAAAAAAAGACGTAACGAGTGATTTAAAGAGCAATACAGAACTGATGGAGATTTTTAAAAATGTAGTCGAAGATACTTCAGATGACTCAGGATGGTCATACTTGACGCATATTCGTCAAACTATTGCTAACCGCTACCCTGATTTTGATCCTCGTAATTATGGCTGTTCAACAATGATGAGCTTAATTAATAGCTTGGAAAGATTTGAGGTGAAAAAGAATGATCCTTTTTCACACGACAAGGCAGTGTTTATTCGTTGTAAACGTCAAAAAAGAGTTTATTAAAGCTGCTCTAGATTAATATGGATGGAAACAGACAATGACAGTAGAAAAAATTTATAATATTTTAGACAAAATTTCTCCTTTTGATTTTCAAGAGTCTTGGGATAATTCAGGTCTTTTAGTAGGTGACTGGCAACATGAAGTAAAACGTGTTGTACTGAGTATAGATATCGATGAAGAACTTCTTGAAAGTATGGAAGAAGACACACTTGTGATCACGCACCATCCTATTATTTTTGGTGGGCTTAAACAACTTCAGTTTGATCAGTACCCTGCAAAACTTCTTCAAACTATGCTGAAAAAAAATATCTCAAATATTGCTATGCACACTAATTTTGACCAAACACACTTAAACTCTTATGTGGCAACAGAGATTCTTGGTTTTGAAATAAAAGAGAAAGAAGGTTTTGTTGCGTACGTAGATGTAGATGAGAATTTTGATACTTTTGCTAAAACTGTGGGTGAGAAGTTAGGACTAGAAGTACTTCGTACTGTGAAAAACCATGAACATATTAAACGCATTGCCTTAACAACGGGCGCTGGGGCTTCTTTAATGAAGAGTGTTAAGGCAGATTGTTTTCTTACTGGAGACCTAAAATACCATGATGCAATGGAGGCAAAAACCATCGGTTTGTCGATGATTGACATTGGACATTTTGAAAGTGAACGTTATTTTGGTGAAGTTTTGGCAAAAGATTTGGAAAATTTAGGAATAACGGTTATAATTTCGTCATCAAAGAACCCATTTACTTATATAAAGTAGTAAGACATAATAAAATATGCCTTATTAATTAGGGTCACCACTAAGGAAATTAATGAATAAGCACCTACAACAGCTCGTTGACTTGTCAAAAATCGATAAAGATATTGATGCATTTGAACCCCGCATCGAAGAGGCAAATCATAAATACGAAACTGTGCTTGCAACAAAAGAGAACCTAGCCTCTCAAATTGCTACTTTAGAAGAAGAGATTCAAGCTGAATCACTTAAAAAACAAAAAAATGAACTTCACCTTGCAGAACTTACTGAGAAATTAAGTGACAATGCAAGAAAAAGTGCAGAGATTAAAACTGAACGTGAAATGAAATCACTTCAACTTGAAGAAGAGATTGCTAAAGAGCAAGTAAATTTTGCAAACGAAGAAATTGCACGTCTTGAAAAAGTTGTTGAAGTTAAGCAAGAACTTATTGACAGTTTACAGTCTGAAATTGCAGCAGCAAATGAGCAGACAGAATCAGTAAAAGCTGAAGTTGATATTGTTCTTACAGACATCAATGCTGAACGCCAAAAAGTGTTTGTTAAAAAAGATGAGCTTATTTCTGAGATGAATCAAAAAGGTCTTTCTTTTTACCAAAAAATTCGTCGTTGGGCTAAAAACACTACTGCTGTTCCAGTTAGAAACCAAGCATGTTATGGTTGTTTCTTAGCAATTAATGATAAAACTTATGTAGAAGTTATCAAAGGTGAAGAGATTACAACATGTCCTCACTGTGGTCGTATTCTTTATATGGAAACTGAAGAAGAAGCAGCAAAATAGAGTGACATTAAGTCACCTTATTTTGGCGTAAATATATTACTGATAGACAATAACATTACTTAGGTAATGACGAAGCGAGGGAAACCCCTTGAGAACACCTTTTTTCTTTCTTTATTTCATACTTTCACTACTTCTGTATATCATAGCTATACCTATTATTTTGTATTTGTCTTTTAAAGCAAAATATAAAGAATCTTTACCTGCACGTTTTTTCTTGCAAAAGACACCCCGGTTTAAAAGAGAAGGCATTTGGTTTCATGCCTGTTCTTTAGGCGAAGCTAAAGCCCTTGAACCTCTCATAAAAAACATTGAAAAAGCAGCAGTTAACATTTCAGTCATTACACATACTGGTTTTTCAGCGGCTTCATCTTCATACAAAAATGCTAATGTTCGTTATCTTCCTTATGAACTTTTTTTACCATTTTGGCAAAATAAACAGAGGGTATTGATTGTTCTTGAGGCAGAGTTTTGGTACATGCTTTTTGTAACGGCATTTTCAAAAGGAACGCGTCTTGTGCTTTTGAATGCTCGTATCTCAGAGCGTTCGTACCCTAAGTACTTAAAAATGGCATGGTTCTACAAAAGACTCTTTGCCTGCGTAGATACAATTTATGTACAAAGTTCTATAGATAAAGAACGTTTTGAGTCTTTAGGTGCGCGCAACATTAAAGTAATTGGTAACATAAAGTTAGCGCAGCGTATTAAAGCGACAAGCCTTTATAATAAAGCCAAAGGTCTTACGATTGTGGGTGGTAGTACACATCCAAGCGAAGAAAAACTACTTATTGAAGCTTTTTTAGAGTTTAGAAAAGAGCATGTTTCTCATCTTGTGATTGTTCCTCGCCATCCAGAGCGTTTTAAAGAAGTAGGTGAGATGATGCAGGTATATGCTGATACTCACAATCTAAGCTTCTCTCATTTTTCTAAGTCAAAGGCACTTGATGCAGATATGATTTTAGTAGATGAGATGGGTGAGTTAAATAACATTTACCAAGTCAGTGACATTGCTGTTCTTGGTGGTGGTTTTGCTCCTGTTGGTGGGCATAATCCTCTTGAGCCTATTGCTTTTGGGTGTAAGTTGATTTCTGGCAAAAATATCTTTAACCAAAAAGAGCTTTTTTCGTATGTTAAGGATGCTCAAGTTATTGAAGAAGATGAGCTTTTAATGGCGTTAAATAAAGCCTTGGAAATGTCACCTTCACGTATAGATGAGACCGTAAACTTAGATGAAATAAACCAGTTAATCAAGGAGTATGATTTTGAATAAAATACTAATTGTTGAAGATAATGAGTTTTTTGCAGAAGTGATGCGTCGCGCCATTGTTGCAAGGTTCTCTTCTGAGCTTGTTATTGCCAACAGTGCTGAAGAAGCAAGAAATATTCTTGATGATAATGATTTTGACCTTTTAGTGGTTGACCTTATTTTACCTGATGATGAGGGGACTTTTATTGAAGAGATCTGTGAAGACTATGATGTTATTGTAACAACTGAGTTTGAAGATGAACTTACCCGTAAAAATATCACTTCGTTAAGAATTATTGACTACATCATTAAAAGTGACAGTTCGGATTTTTCATATCTTTTAAATGTAATCCACCGTATTAAAACAAATAAAACGACTACCGTTCTTGTGGTAGAAGATTCTATTTCTGTACGTAATCACATCGAGAGTCTTTTACGTTTACAGCACCTTAATGTTGTCTGTGTAAGTGATGGTGTTGAAGCGGTGAAATTCTTAAAGAAACATCGTTTAGATATTGACTTAGTCATTACCGATTACAACATGCCAAACATGAACGGTTTAGATCTTTTAAAATATATTCGAGAAGAACAAGCCATTGATGAACTTCCTGTTATTGCACTTTCAGCCATTGGTAATGAAGCTGTAGTCGCAAGATTTTTAAAAGCAGGGGCAAATGACTACATAATGAAACCCTTCTCAAAAGAGGAGTTCTTCTGTCGTATCAACCTTAGTTTAAATAACTTAGAGATGCTAAAAAACATTAAAAAAGTGGCATCAACAGACCATTTAACAGGGCTCTATAATCGTCATTATATGCAAAATCGTTTGGCTGAATTGTCTAAAGATAAAAACAGTGTGAATGCTTTAGCTATTATTGATATTGATTACTTTAAAAAGATTAATGATAATTATGGTCACCATACGGGAGATTTAGCGCTGAAGTTTTTTGCAATTCATCTTCTTGATCACTTTGAGATGAACAATGTTATTCGTCTTGGGGGAGAGGAATTTTTAGTCCTTATGCCCGATACAAACACAAAAAAGGCAGTTTTACAGCTCGAAAAATTAAGGAAAGCAATAGAAAAATCAACCCTAACGGATGAAAATAAAAACCAGATAGCCTTCACTATTTCGGCAGGTGTTTCAGATGCCTTACGCGGAGACTGTGACAAGGCATTACACATAGCAGACCAGAAGCTTTACAAGGCTAAAGCAAGTGGTAGAAACAGAATAGAATTTTAAAAATAAGATCAGTTTAAAGGAAAAAACATGAATGAAGAAAAAGCATACAAAGTATTAGCAGAACAAGAAGGTATTTCAAACTCAAAGGCAAAAGACCTTATTGATAAGGGTTTGGTATATGCAGGAAATAGAAAAGTAGTAATTGCACGTGGAAATGTTTCGGTTAAGACAAAGTTCCGTGTAGAGAAAGTTGAAAGTATCAGAGTGATTTATGAAAATAAAAATGTAATTGTTTTAGATAAACCTGCTTTTTTAAGTTCTGAAGAGATTGAAAGAAAATACCCTGACGCTAAACTTCTTCACCGTTTAGACAGAGAAACTTCGGGTGTTTTAGTCTTATGTAAAGATGAAGACTTTAGAGAAAAAGCTATTGGTGAGTTTAAACACCATAGAGTTTACAAAGAGTATGTAGCGTGGGTAGATGGTGATGTTATTGAAGAATTTGAGATTGATAAGCCAATTTTAACAGAAAAGAAAAACAACAAAGCATACTCAAAAATCTCTGCTTCAAAAGGAAAACCAGCACATACAACGGTTACACCTATGATGGTTGTTAACCATAAGTCAAAAGTAAAGCTAGTTATTCGTGAAGGAAGAACACACCAAATTCGTGTTCACCTAAGAAGTGAAAATCTTTCTATTATGGGAGATGAAGTTTATGGTGGAAGACGTGCTAAACGTGTAATGCTTCATGCTACTAAAATGGAAATTTTAGGAATGACATTTACTTCGCCTGAACCTAAAGAGTTTAAACATATCGGTGGTGGTGGTTGATTTCACCAGCATGATTAGTCATGATTCTTCGGATTAAAAGAAATCAATCTAATTCGTTTAATCATGCTGGCAGTTATCTCTTTTATGATAAAGACATTCTAAGTAAGAATTTAATATAATCGCAAACTTAATAAACTAGTTTGCACACAATAGGAAAATATATATGTTTGATACACTCACCTCTTCGTTTACATCAGCTATTAAAAAAATTCGTTTTCATGATGATGAAAAAGCCCTTAAAAAAGCATTGAATGAGCTAAAGAAAAATCTTTTAAAAGCAGATGTGAACCATAAAGTTGTTAAACAACTTTTAGGTGATATTGAACTTGATGTTAAAGCTGCAGGTATTGGAAAAGACCAATTTCTAAACTCATTACAGACACGTCTTCACGAACTTTTAAAAGTTCCAGGTCACCAAGGGTTTGTTTTTGCTTCAAAACCACCGACCACTATCTTAATGATGGGTCTTCAAGGTTCGGGTAAAACAACGACTACGGGTAAACTTGCTTTTTATCTAAAAAACAAACAGAAAAAAGTACTGATTGCCGCAGCCGATTTACAACGTATGGCAGCGGTAGAACAACTTATTCAAGTGGGTGCTTCTGTTGAAGTCGATGTTTATCATGATGAGAATGAAAAAGACCCTGTTAAAATTGCCTTAGGTGCAAAGAAAAAAGCAGAAGAGGGTCTTTATGATGTTCTTTTAATCGATACAGCGGGTCGTTTGGCTATTGATGAAGAGTTAATGGGTGAACTTAAAGCAGTAAGAGACGCGGTTAAACCGGATGAAATCTTTTATGTTGCAGACTCATTAACGGGTCAAGATTCAGTAAGAACTGCAGACAGTTTTAACCAACAACTTGGTATCGATGGGGTTATCCTTTCTAAATATGATGGAGACGCTAAGGGTGGTGTTGCTTTAGGTATCGCTTCTCAGGTTCAAGTGCCGCTACGTTTCATTGGTAATGGTGAGAAAATGCCTGACCTTGAAGTGTTCATTCCTGACCGTATCGTTAATCGTCTTATGGGTTATGGTGATATTGAAGGTTTAGCAGAAAAAACTGCTGGCGTAATCGATGAGAAAAAAGCCAAAGAGATGACGCGTAAAATCAAAAAAGGTCAGTTTAACTTTAATGACTTTTTAGAGCAGATGGAAAGCATGAAAAAGATGGGTAGTATGAAATCTATCATCGGTATGATTCCAGGTATGGGTGCGATGGGTGATGCACTTAAAAACTTTGACATGGAGAACTCAGGCGAGCTTAAAAACATCAAAGCGATGGTTAGTTCTATGACCATGAAAGAGCGTGAAAATCCAGACCTACTTAACAACTCAAGAAAATCACGTATTGCTAAGGGTTGTGGAATGGAAGCGATGGATGTTAATCGTGTTCTTAAACAGGTCAAAAATGATTCTAAAATGGCAAAAAAATTCTCAGGTAAAAAAGGCATGCAAGATCTTCAAAATATGATGGGTCAGATGCAAGGCGGAAAAATGGGTAGCTTACCTCGTTAATTTTAAAATGTTAGTACCAGCATGATTAGTCGTGATTAATAGGATTATAAATCTTGTCTAATCCTGACTCATCATGCTGGTAATGACCTAAACTCTAAAAACTAATATCTTCTTTTACAAAATACCAATCATAAAAACAGTATAATTTCAAAATAATTAATTTAAATAAGGTTTTTCATGTCAACTTACGTTTTCGGTCATACTAATCCAGATTCTGATTCTATTGTTGGAGCTATCTCTCTTTCTTACTTAAAAAATCAACTAGGTGAAGATACTATTCCTACACGTCAAGGAAAAATTTCTCCTGAGACAGAGTTTATTTTAAATAAGTTTGGTGGGACACTTCCTGAACTTAAAACCTCAGTAGCGGGTAAAGATGTTTATATCATTGATTTCTCAGATAAGGCGCAAGCTCCTGAAGATATCGCCGAAGCAACTATTCTTGGAATTGTTGACCATCATAAATTAGGAGACTTAACTACTTCTACTCCATTAGAGTGTTGGATTCGCCCGAATGGCTGTTCTAACACTATTGTGAAAGAGATGTATGATTCGTATGATGTAGAAATTCCTAAAGATATTGCTGGAATGATGTTATGTGCAATTCTTTCGGACACTGTAATCTTTAAATCACCAACCTGTACAAAAGTAGACACTAAAGCTTGTAAAGAGTTAGCAAAGATTGCTGGTATTGAAGACTACAAAGCTTTAGGTATGGAAATGTTCATCGTAAAATCTGCTGTTCAAGATGCAAGTCCTCGTGAGTTAAATACTCGTGATTACAAAGAATTTGCAATGGGTTGTGAAAAAGTTGGTGTGGGTCAACTTGAAGTAGTAGATTTATCTGTATTTGATGAAATGAAAGACGCATTATTTTCTGATTTAAAAGTTATGAAAGAAGAGAATGGTCTGCATACCATTATGCTTCTTTTAACGGACATCATGACCGAAGGTTCACAAGTTTTACTTTTTTCTGATGATGCCTCTAAATTTGAAACAGCTTTTGACATTAAACTTGAAAATAATCAGGTTTGGTTACCGGGTGTATTAAGCCGTAAAAAACAGATTATTCCTTTTTTACAGCCTCAATTTTAATTTTAGTCTAATTCATTCTATTTAAAATAGGATTTCTATTTAGTCTTTCTCATACTTTCTTTGACCGCAAATTAAAGTAAGCAAAGAAACTCTTGAAACGGCTTCGAGCCCGATAGCTATCGGGTACTTTCACTCCACTTTCTTTTTTACTAAAAACTCAACTGTTTGAGCAAAGCGAGTTTTCTAAAGAAACTTTTCACTAAGTGAAACCGCCATGGCTAGTTTTGGAGTTTTTAGGTAAATATTTTTTGGAGTGAGGGAATTTGACAGCTGTCAAACCTGAAGCCGTGGCGAGAGTTTTTCGCTTCCTTTTTTCGGTGAAAAAGGATGAGACACGTTAAGTAAAAAGTACAATATAAAAAACAGAGTACTCTCAAACCAAACAAAGAACCAAACCAACTTGAAATAAAAGAATAATTAAGCTATACTTCCACTTCGAAAGACATTTTCTTAAAGAGTACCTCTATGCTAAGAAAATAAGTAAACGAGCCAAAAGATTAAACTAAGCGGTTTGAAACCCTTTAGTTTAGCCTTTTGTGCCGGTTACATGTGACGTCTACATTAAGACGGTAAGAGGAAAGTTATTAATTATAAAGCCAATGCTTTATATTCATATTTATACTTTCCCCTTA
>Ga0256826_1000811_pt1 | contig 19408 bp, 16 predicted proteins | sample CV79metaG_FD_185975 | JGI IMG/M metagenome (GOLD analysis project Ga0256826, IMG submission 185975) | Hydrothermal vent microbial communities from East Pacific Rise, Pacific Ocean - CV79 | ecosystem: Environmental > Aquatic > Marine > Hydrothermal vents | place: Pacific Ocean: East Pacific Rise...
ATGTTTTCTAATACTTCGTACAAAACCTTCTGCGTGACGTGTTGCTACATTGCTTCTTGCCACTCCTTGCTCGAATTGCATATTGTGAAGTTTTGTAATCTTTTCAATAGGGTTAATCTCTTTTGGACAGGCTTCAGCACACTCAAAACATTTTACACAATCCCAAACACCTTGTACAGGTTGAGAGGTTATTTCAAGTCTCTCTAACCCTGCATTGTCTCGTGTATCGACTGTAAATCGGTACGCTGCTACAAATGCCGCAGGACCAAAGTAATCTTCGTTTACTTCAAGAGCAGGACAAGAGTAGTGACATGCACCACACTGAATACAAAGGTCAGAATCTAAGAAGTTATTAAACTCTGCCATACTCTGTTTTGTCTCATGCTCTGGGCGTGGGTCAACATCTGCAACCACATAAGGTTTAACAGCATTATGTTTTTCCCAAAAGTCAGATTTGTCAATAATCAAATCTTTGACAGCTCTTTTTTTGCTACTTGGCTCTAGTGTAATCTCATTATTAAAGAGGTCAAGAAGCTCTATGGCATTTTGTTTACATGCCAACGTTGCTTTTCCATTTACTTTAATAGCACATGCCCCACAGATACCATGACGACAAGAACGACGGTAAGAAAAACTTCCATCATGTTCCCATTTAATTCTATTCATAAGGTCAAGAATTAGCTCATCTTTTCCAACTTCCATGGTATAACTTTTATACGATGGAAGGTAGTCTGTTTCAGCATTAAATCTAAATGCTTTTATAGTTACTTTTCGTGTATCACTCATTGTTTGACCTCTCCTTAGTATGTTCTTTCTTTAGGCTCAAATTTGCCAAGCACTACGTCGCCCCATTCAGAGGTAATATTATAATCTTTATCCATATACGCATAGGTATGTTTCAAAAAGTTTACATCATCTCTAGTTGGGAAATCTTCACGGAAGTGACCACCACGGCTCTCTTCACGATTTAATGCACCCACAACAATAAATTTAGAGAACTCTAACATATGTCCAAGCTCTGTAGCTTCTTGAAGTTCGGTATTAAATGTTTTAGATTTATCATCAATTCTAATATTTTTAAATTTAGCTAAAAGTTCATCAATAAGGGCAACTTGCTCTACTAAAGACTCTTTTGTTCTAAAGACACCTGCATTTTTGGTCATACCATTTTGAAGTGTCTCTCTAAGATTTGCAACTTTCTCTTTACCATTAGATGTTTTAAGTGTTTTCATCTCTGTCAACATTGTATCTGCATCAGATAGTTTAGCTTTACGAAGCTCTATACCTTCGTCTAGTTCTTTAACCATGTTTTCCCCTGCATGACGACCAAATAACAGAGCCTCTAGTACTGAGTTTGCACCCAATCTATTTGCACCATGTACCGATACACAAGAACACTCTCCTGCTGCATAGAAACCTTCTACCATTTCAGTTGGAGATTTACGTACTTGACAGTTAATATTTGTTGGAATACCACCCATAGAGTAGTGTGCAGTTGCCGAGATATGGATAGGCTCTTTAAGCATATCTTGACCTTGGAATGCAATTGCCAATTCACGTAACTCTGGAAGTTTTGTCAAGATAATACTTGGGTCAAGGTGTGTCAAATCAATATTTACTGATTGACCATCTTTACCAACACCTTTACCTTGACGAACTTCTTCCATAATAGCACGGCTTACAACATCTCTTGATGCCAATTCCATAGCATTTGGAGCATATTTTGTCATAAAACGTTCGCCTTCAGAGTTAAACAAACGTCCACCCTCTCCACGTGCAGCTTCAGAGATAAGTACTCCCGAACCACCAAGTCCACTTGGATGGAACTGAACAAACTCCATGTCTTCTAGTGGAAGACCATGACGAGCAACAATAGAGAGTGAATCTCCTGTGTTTGCATGTGCATTTGAGTTGAATCTGTATGCTCTTCCATGTCCACCTGTAGCAAACATTGTAACTTTGGCATTAAAAATAGCAGGTTGGGAATCACGAAGGTTATAGGCAGTTACACCTGATACTTTTCCATCTTCATAGATAAGGTCAGCACAGTACCACTCATCAAATACTTCGATTCCAGCTCTATGTGCTTGTTCATAGATAGCTTGAAGAAGAGCAAGACCTGTTCTATCTTTTGCATAACACGCTCTTGGCTTACTTTGACCACCAAAAGGTCTGATTGCAATATCTCCCTCTTCATCACGTGAGAATACTGCACCCATTCTCTCTGCCCAACGAATAGTCTCTGGTGCTTTTGTACACATCAGTTCAACACAATCTTGGTCAGCTAAATAGTCAGAACCTTTCACGGTATCAAACTCATGAAGCTCTGTACTGTCATCTTTACCAAGTGCAGCATTAATTCCACCTTGTGCTGCCCCCGAGTGACTTCGTAGTGGGTGTAGCTTTGTGATTACTGCTGTCTTTTTTCCTGCTTCTGTTAGTTCTTTGGCTGCCGCTAAACCAGCCAAACCAGCTCCAACAATTACAGCATCATATTCGTAGATTTTAACATCCATTCTGCTATTTCCTTTTTCATAAGAATTTGTTAAGATTATATTCATAAGCCTATTACAAGCTATTGAATATAAAACTATACCACTTAATAGAGTTAATTATGTTACAATTTTTCCATTAATAATAAAGGTTCAGTGTGAATAAAGAAGATTATTTGATAAGTAAAATAAGCTCATCTTATGTGGGAGATGATGGTGCAGTAATAGGAGATAGAGTATACAGTATGGATGCTTTTTTTGAGGGAGTTCACTTTAAACGAGAGTGGATGACCCTAGCTCAAATAGCACGAAAAGCAATGCTTGTAAATCTCTCAGATGCTATTGCCATGAATGCTCAACCACTCTATGCGTTGGTAACACTCTCTCTGCCAAAAGATATTGAGCTAAAAGAGATAGATGTCATTGTCGAATCGTTACATAAAGTAGCATCCGAGTACGGCTGTGAGATTATAGGTGGAGATACAATAGCAGGAGAGCGTTTAGATTTCTCTATTACAATTATCTCTGAAACAAATTATGCATTAACACGAAAAGGTCTGCAAGAGGGAGATTTTTTAGCATATACAGGAACTCTAGGAGAGAGTAAAAAAGATTTAAATCGACTCTTTAATGGAGAAAAAATTCCTAGTAACTCCAAATTTATAGAGCCAATTCTAAGAAAAGAGTTTATAGAAAAAGCAAGAAACTATCTACGAACAGGAATGGACATCAGCGATGGACTCTTTTGCGATACAAATAAGATGTTAAAAATAAATAATATGGGTTTTGAGTTATTAAAAGAGATTAGTGATGAGGTAGGAAGCAGTGGAGAGGAGTATGAGATGCTTATAGGATTTGACCCTAAAAATATTGACTATTTAAAAGAGATAGCTAAAGAGACAGGTACTTCATTGACTATTTTTGCCAAAATAGTAAATAATAATAATTATTTTAATTGCTTAAACCATCATTTTTAACATTTGTTAATTTATTATTTATCGTTCTTTTAAGTTTTATTTCTATATCATAAGGAGTGTATAAAACACTTATTATTTTAAAAGGAATTTATTATGAAAAACAGCAAATTATTATTTTTAGTAGCTACCGTAACTTCGATAGCTCTTTTACAAGGTTGTACTCCAAAAACAGCAGGTGCAGACTCATCCTATTTAAATAAAAACAGAGGAGCTGCAGGAGCTCAAATATCAGCATCAGAAGCAGAACAATATAGCAGACAACAAGGGTTAACAGCTGATGAAATTCGTATAGAAAATATGAAGCGTCATCAGTCAACAGATGCAATTCAAGAGGGTGCATCTGCAGCATCTAGTGTATCAAGTGCTACAAAAGGAGCAGTTGGTGCGATTAATAGTCTAAAAGGACTTTTTGGAAAATAGAAACAAAAGAGGATTCTCCTCTTTTGTTTAGAAAAAGGACTTATTTATGAAAAAAATTTTACTCTCTGTTCCCTTGGCTATATTATTTATGGGTTGTTCAAGTAACTATCCTACTCATAACATTCCCCCTAAAAAAACATTTGTAAAAGAAGAGAAAAAAGAGCCTGTTGTCGTAAGCCCTAACACTTTTCAAAAAGATGATCACCGTTATGATACACGTTACCAAAATTTTAATTATGATAGCTTGGGTTATAGTAATAATGCAGGTTCTTATTATGGCTATTATGATAGAGATGGTTATTTTTATAATAATAGATACTATAACTATGATAATAATTATAATTACAATGATAGATACGGTAGAAGAGGGGTTTTTGGTTTAGATTCAAGACATGATAGACAATATTTAAATAATGGATGGAATCAGTCCCATGAGTCTTATCAGCCTAACTATACTAGAATACGTCATCCTAGAGAAGGCGGTATTGGTTATGGCGATATTAGTTACCAAAACTCGAATGAAAATGTGAAAAGTCGCATAGATACCCGAGGGTATTAGTCAATGCCAATGAATTAAGCTTTTGAACTTGTAGGGACATCCCTTGTGGGTGTCCACACTTATCCCAATATTTGGATACCCATAAAGGGTATCCCTACAAAAAAGAATCCAAAATTCCTTAATTCATTGGCATTGGGGTATTAGTAGGGTCGATGAATCGACCACTACTATAGTCCTATTCTCCCATCAACTCTTTCAAAGAATCTTCACAAGCTCTAATAGCCTCTTCAATCATCTCATCACTCGTAGCCACAGATATAAACCCTGTTTCATAAGATGAACATGCTAAATAGACACCTTTTTCTAACATCTTTCCATGAAATTTTCCAAAGAGTTCAGAGTTGTTCTCTAATGCATCGTCAAAGTTTTTAACCACTTTATCTGAAAAATAGAAACCAAACATTGAGCCACGAACATTGGTTACCATTGGAATATTTAGTGCATCTGCTGAGGCTTGGAAACCTTGCATTAATCTTTTTGCTCTTTTTTCTAATGTTGCATATACTGTTGGGTCTGCTTTTAGTTTTTTAAGACTTGTTAATCCTGCCGCCATCGCTACAGGATTTCCTGAAAGTGTTCCTGCTTGGTAGATTGGTCCTTCTGGAGAGAGTTGTGCCATTATCTCTTTTCGTGTTCCAAAAGCACCTACAGGCATACCTGCACCAATTACTTTACCAAGTGTTACAATGTCTGGTTTAACAGAACCAATACCTTGATAACCTGTAAGTGATGCTCTAAATCCACTCATTACTTCATCAAAAATAAGTAATGCTCCATGTTCATCACATAGTGTTCTTATCTCTTCTAAAAAGGTTTCATCAGCAGGAACTAAACCCATATTTCCTGCGATTGGTTCAATAATTACCGATGAAACACCATTTTTGCTCTCTTCAAAACATTTTTTGACAGATTCAATATCATTATAGGTAGCCAAAAGTGTATGTTTGGTCAAATCAGCAGGAACACCTGGGCTAGAGGGGCTTCCAAAGGTTGCCATTCCTGAACCTGCTTGAACCAAAAGTGAATCGGCATGACCATGATAACAGCCTGTAAATTTAATAAAATCATCTCTTTTTGTGTACCCACGAGCCAAACGAATAGCAGACATTATAGCTTCTGTTCCAGAACTTACAAAACGTACTTTTTCAATGCTATCAAACATCTCTACAATCTCGGTTGCCAAATCAGTTTCGCTAAGTGTTGGAGCTCCAAAACTTAAACCTTTTTTTACTGCTTCTATAACAGCATTTTCTACATCTTTATCGGCATGACCCAAAATAAGAGGTCCCCAACTTTGAACAAAGTCAATGTATCTGTTTCCGTCAATGTCTATCAGATGACCACCTTCGCCACGCTCTATAAAAACAGGTGTTCCACCTACCGATGAGAATGCTCGAACAGGAGAGTCAACACCCCCTGGGATTACTTGGTATGCCTCTTTAAATGCCTCTTCACTTTTGTTATAACTCATAAATATCTATCCTTTTTATCCAAAATAAATTTTTTTTGATTATACTGTTTTTAAACTATTATCGTGGAATATTATGAGATTTTTTATTGCTTTTTTCATTTCATTGTTTATCTATATACTCCTTTTTTGGGTTTATATGACAAAAATTTCAGAGATTAAGCCTTTGGTTAAAAAAAAGAGTGAACATATTATAAAGATTGATATTAAAAATATTATTATTCCTAAAGTTGAAAAAAAAGTTAAACTTATAAAAAAGCCTTTGGAAGCTAAAAAAATAGTCCAAAATAGTATAAAAAAAAAGAAAAAAAGAGTTAAAAAGAGAATTATTAAAAAAAAGAAACACATTATAAAAAAGAAACATGTTAAGAAAAAAAGAAAGAAGAGAGTTATTAAACATAAGCCTAAAAAAGTATTTAAAAAGAGAGTTTTACCTAAAATAGAACCTATTATAGATAATGAATTACTTATGCAACCATTTGAGATAATTGAACCTGCAACCCAAATTCCTACAGAAATTGTAGCAAAAAAAGAGAATAACTCTTTATCTTCTTTTTTAGGAACACCTTCTAACTCTATTCGTCAACATAGAAGCTATCCAAATAGAAAAATAGAAAAACTGTACGGCTCTAATTTTCACTCATTTACTCCGACACAAAAAAGATTTATAGCGAAAAATTTAGATACTATTCAATCCATTACACAAAGAGTTTTAACCCAAAGAGGCTACCCCGAAGGAGCAGGAAGAACCCACCAAGAGGGGACAAATGTTGTCTCTTTTAATTTGCATCCAAATGGGACTATCTCTAATCTGTATCTAAAAACACCTATTGGATATAGAGCTTTAGATAATAATACTCTCTCTTTAATAAAAACAGCCTATAGAGAGTACCCCTACCCAAATACAACTACTAAAATCATCTTTTATGTAGAGTATTCGATTTATGGGTATTAAAATTTTATCCTAGAATAGAAACTTATAATCACTATAAGAATAAATTAACAAACTTTTGATATACTCTTTTAAAAAAATAGGAGTAAATATGTCCGATTTGAAAAAATTTCGACTAATCAATAAAATAGAGGGGTATTCATTTTTACTTTTACTGTTTGTTGCAATGCCACTGAAATATATGGCAGGCTTTCCAATAGCTACTAAAATAGCAGGAATGATTCATGGGGTTTTGTTTATTGGGTTTATCTATCAGCTTATTGTAGCTACAGAAGAAGTACCATTTTCTAAAAAAGAGGCATTTGTGTTTTTTGTGGCTTCGGTTCTTCCATTTGGAAGTTTTTATACAGAAAAGAAGTGTAAAATTAAAGAGTTTTAGATGATGGGAGAGTTCCCATCATAACTTAGTTTATATTGGTATAAACGCTCTGAACGTCTTCATCTTCTTCTAGTTTTTCTATTAGAACATCTAACTCTTCCATCTGCTCATTGGTTAAATCAATTGGCATATTGGCTATATATTGGTGTTCTCCTTTGGTTACTTCGATGCTCATCTCTTCTAATGCTTTAGACAAGTCTCCAAATGCTTCAAATTCGCCAAATATTCTAATAATTGCTTTGTCTTCTCCATTTTCTTGAGGTTCAATGTCCTCTTCTATCTCTTCAAGACCTGCATCTATAAGTTCAAGTTCCAGCTCTTCTACGTCCATATCCTCTGTTTTATCAAATGTAAATACGGATTTTCGTGTAAACATAAAGTTTAGTGAACCAGATGTAAGCATCTCTGCTTTGTTTCTTACCAATACGGCTTTTACATTGGCAACTGTTCTTGTGCCATTATCTGTTGCACAATCAATAATAAACTGTGTTCCATACGGTCCTTTTGCTTCATAGTGTAACTCTTTAATATCTACGGCATCTTTACCCATTGCTCTTTTAATAGCTGCTTCAATATTATGTTTAGGCATATTTTGGGCTTTAGCTGTCAAGATAGCAGTACGAAGTCGGGGGTTCATGTCTGGGTCAGGGCTTCCTGCTTTGGCTGCCATAGTAATAACTTTTCCTAATTTAGGAAAAACTTTAGACATTGTCCCCCATCTCTTCATTTTTGCTGCTTTACGGTACTCAAACGCTCTACCCATAAAAAATCCTTTTCTGTTACTTTTTCATATATAAATATTGGCGTGATTATAGCTTCTATTGGCTTAACACCTAATCAGCACACTTTACACAACGAACACTTTCAGGACGTACCATGATTCGTTCTATATTGATAGGCTCTTCACACTCTATACAGATTCCAAATAACTCATCATCTACATGTCGTAATGCATACTTAAGACGGCTCTGTTTCAGTTCTGCTTGTGCTAAAATTTTAGCTTGAACACTCACTTCTGTCATGGCTTCTGTTCTACCAATATCATCAAGTGAACAATCAGGAATAATAGGTTGTGCATTTTTTGTTAAATCTTTAACTTCTTTTTCTATTTTTGCTAGTGCTTTCTCTATTTGCTGTTTTATATCGGTTTTCTCTATAATTGTCACTGTTTTCCCTTTGGAATTTCTTTTTCTTAATTGTAACAAAAAAATGCAACAAGCCAAAGCTTTAATTTGTCTGCTACATCCTAAATTTATCAACATTTCGCTAAAATTCCACCATTAATTATCAATAGGATAAACACAGTATGACAAAAGCACTTCTTATAGAGATAGGTGTAGAGGAACTTCCTGCTATACCACTACTTAAAATTGTAAAGAATATAGAAAAATCATGGAAAAATATTTTAGATGAATATCGTTTGTCTTGTGATTTTGAATTTATATACACGCCACGTCGTTTGGTACTTAAACATGCTTCAATAGATGTAAAGCAATCAAACAATACCATAGAGTTTTTTGGTCCACCACTTATGGTTGCTTTTCGTGATGGAGCAGTGACAAAAGCAGGAGAGGGATTTTCTAGAAAATGTGGTGTACATTTTGAAGAGCTTGGAGAGATTGAAAAAAATGGAAAGAAGTGTTTGCATTTCAAAAAAGAGCAAGAGGGAATAGCCACTGTTAAACTGCTTGAAGAGATGCTTCTTAAGTGGTTAAACTCAATGGCATTTGGAAAAATGATGCGTTGGGGTGCTAGAACCGATGAGTTTATTCGTCCTCTTCGTTGGTTGCAAGTGCGTCTTGACAATGACTCTGTTGATGTCGAGCTTTTTGGAGTAAAATCAGATACAAAAACCTTTGTTCATAGAATGGTTAATTTTGATGCTGTAGAAGTGGCTGATGTTAGCGAATACAATCAAATTTTAGCTGATGGAAAAGTCTCTCTTTATCCAAAAGATAGAGAAAAAAAGATTTTAGCTGAATTTGATGTATTAGAAGTAGAACATAATGTTGTTATAGAGAGAGATTTAGATTTGTTGGCAGAGATTGTTGCTATTACTGAAAACCCTAAAGCACTTTTAGGCTCTTTTGATGAGTTATTTTTAGAGTTGCCTCCTGAAGCAATCATTACCTCTATGAAAGAACATCAACGTTATTTTGCAGTATTTGAAAATGATGCTTTAAGTAATAAATTTATTGTGGTTTCAAATGCTGTAACCGAAGACTATACTAAAGTTATTGCAGGAAATGAACGGGTTTTAAAACCTCGTTTAGCAGATGGTCTCTTCTTTTATAGAAACGATTTAAATCGTGGATTGATTACAGATGGTCTTGAGAAGATTACCTTTATGGATGGTTTAGGCTCATTAACCGATAAGATTAATCGTGAAAAGAATATTGCAGGAAAACTACTTTCACTTTATATTGAACAGGTAGAAAAAGAGACAGGAAAAAGTGCAACCGAGCTGATTGAGTTGATGGATGAGACCGTTGCTTTGGCAAAAGCTGATTTAACCTCTGAAATGGTTTATGAATTTACAGAGCTTCAAGGGCTTATGGGGTACTACTACGCCAAAGCTTTGGGTAAAGACAATGTTGTTTCACAGGCAATTAAAGAGCAGTATTTTCCATTAGGAGAGGGTGCAGAGCTTCCATCGTCTACTTTTTCTGCGATTGTTGCAATGTCAATCAAACTTGATACGCTTATTGGACTCTTTTCTGTAGGAAAAATTCCAACAGGTTCAAAAGACCCATTTGCCTTGCGTCGTGCTGTTAATGGTATTGTTCGTATGGTTACTACTTATGATTTGGCATTTGATATAGATGAGATTTTAGAGATGTTAAATAAGCTTTATAGTGAGTATGAGACTCAAAAGTTAAAAGAGTTTATAGTCGAGAGAATTAAAAAATCGTTACAAGCAAATCCTTCTGTAATAACGGCAGTTTTAGAATCGGGAGAACGAGATATTAATGAAATAGCTAAAAAAGTATCTGCTTTGAACGCTATTGTCTCTACAGACTCTTTTAAAGAGCAGTTTTCGACATTTAAGCGTGTGGCGAATATCTCTAAAGAGGTTAATTTAGATACTACATTAACTGTTGATATTAATCTGTTTTCGCAAAGTATTGAATCTGAACTCTACAGTGAGTATAAAAATGCTGTAGAAAAAGAGTACAACTCTTACGAAGAAAAGCTAAAAGCAATGTTTGCTTTAAAACCAAAATTGGATACTTATTTTGATGATGTTATGGTTAATGTAGAGGATATTGATATTAAAAATAATCGTAAAAATACGGTAGCTTCTATCTATAAATCATTTAAAGAGATAGCTGATATTAAAGAGATTTCTATCTAAAACTAATTGTTTCTATTGTCTTCACAATAAGAGTAGTTAAAAATTAATTTTATATATTAGTTGTACTCTTAAATTATAAAATAAATTATTATGATTAAGTTTTAATTTATTTTTTATCCTATAAAATGCTTCTACAGGAAAAAAAAATTAGTTTTATTTTATAAAATGTTTGAACTATTAATAGGAAAAATTATGAAAAATTATACCAACAGTGAAGCTGTGAAAATCGCCATTGAATATGGTTGTAAGACAGTTAAAGACTTTGCCGAATTTATAAAATCTTACAATGAAGGTTTACGCGTTATTAACGGGTAAAAAGAAAAAATTATTTTTCTCTTTTTTTATAGAATTCTGTTTTGAATTTTTGAAATGTCCCCTCTAAAATAGCTTGACGCATCTCTTTCATGAGATTCAAGTAGTAGTAGAGATTATGAATTGTACCCAGTCTAAAATAGGTAAGTTCTCTGGCTCTATAGAGATGACATAAGTACGCTTTTGAATAGGTTTTACAGACCATGCAGTTACACTCTGGGTCAAGAGATTCATTGTCTTCTTTGAATCGTGCTGCTTTAATGTTTACTTTTCCATAAGAGGTAAATAGAGTACCGTTACGTGCATTTCGAGTTGGCATTACGCAGTCAAACATATCAATCCCTCGTTCTACATTCTCTACCAAATCTTCAGGTGTTCCTACACCCATTAAATATCGTGGTTTATCAATTGGCATAAATTGTGTTGTCCACTCAACAGTATCGTACATCTCTTGGTTTACTTCTCCAACACTAAGTCCTCCAATAGCGAAACCATCGTAATCTAAAGCACAAAGCTCTTTGGCTGATATTTCTCTAAATGCTTTATCAGTACCACCTTGAATAATGGCAAATATATTTTGTGTTAAGGCAAGACCTTTTTTTTGATTGGCTCTATGGTACTCTATGGACTCTTCTGCCCAACGAGTTGTGCGTTCAATGCTGGCTTTAATACGTTCTTGGGTAGCAGGAAGAGCAACCAAATCATCTAAAATCATCATGATGTCTGAGCCTAAGTTATTTTGAATATCAATAACCTTCTTAGGGGTAAAATAGTGAGAACTTCCATCAATATGACTTCTAAACGTAATCCCTCCTTCATCTATTTTTACATTATCTGAAAGAGAAAAAGCTTGAAATCCACCAGAATCGGTTAAGAAACTTTTAGGAAACTGCGTAAATTCATGTAGTTTTCCCATTTTATGAATGACATTGTCCCCCGGGCGTAGATATAAATGATAGGTGTTACCTAAAATAATAGAAGGTTTAATAAAGGTTGCTAAGTCAGTGGAATCAAGTGCTTTTACTGCACCAACTGTACCAACAGGCATAAAGACAGGGGTTTGAATGGTGGAATGAGCCGTTTTTATGGTACAAGCTCGGGCTTTCCCATCGGTTTTATCTAGTTGAAAATCCATTGTGTTATAATTATCCTTAATAAAAAAGGTTATTATATCTAAAATGACAAGAAAGAGTTAAATGAAAAATGTATTGATTTTAGCCAATGGGGAAATAGCAAAAGAATTTGTACAGAGGGTCAGTAAAAGTCGAATTAATGAGAACCATTATTACATTTCTTTTTCAAGAGAGTCAGCATCTAAACAAACATGTATGGAGAACATCACCTGTATAAATATTGATCCTACATCGTACATGAGACTAAAACAAGTGATGTCGGATAAAGAGTTCATGGTGGTCTTTATTGTTATGGCAGATAAAACAGAGGCTCTCTATACTTTAAAAAATATACGAATTATTGCTCCGAAGATATTAGTGGTTTTTGTAAACAGTTGGGAAGGTTCAATCCCGTTAGAAGATGACAATATTAGTATTATTGAGAGTAATGAGATTATTGTAGGTAATCTCTATGAAAAGCTACCCAATGTGCCAATAGTAGCTAAGAATATTGGTTTAGGGCGTGGGGAAATTATGGAGGTTCTTGTTCCTGTAGGTTCAAGCTTTGCCTTTCGTCATGTGGGTGCGATTTCACATAGAAAGTGGAGGGTTGTAGCTGTTTATCGTAATGAAAAACAGATTTTACCCAATCCTGCAACCATGATTTTGCCCAATGACCGTTTGATTGTTATGGGAAATCCCATTGTTTTAGAGGGAGTCTATAAAAAGATTAATCGACGACAAGGAGTTTTTCCTGAACCTTTTGGTCGAAATCTTTATTTGATTTTAGATAGTGAGTCTGAAAAAGAAGATATTTTACTACAGATGAATGAGGCTGTTTTTTTAAGTAATCAGCTTGCAAAAACAAAACTTTATGTTCGTTTGACATGTATTAATGATTTTGAACTGGTTCAAGAGTTACGTGTTTTTGAAAATGAACATGTTTCGATTTTACTTTCGTATAAAGATGAAAAAATTTTTCAAGATATTGATTATGATGTGAGCCAACTGGATATAGGTCTGTTTCTTTTAGATAATAAGCTTTTTTTTAAAAAGAATTATAAAGAGTATCTTTATGATTTAACACGTCCGATTTATCTTTTTGGAGAAAAGTCTCTTTACAATATTAAAAAAGCCGTTATTTTAATGAGTGATGAAGCAGAGATGGAATCACTCTCTTCATCTGTTTTTGATTTTTCAGAAAATTTGGGACTTTCGCTTTCATTATGTGATTATAATCCAGAAGGAGACTTTACAGAGAATCGTAATATTATTGAGCATTATGAGTCTTTATCAAGACTTTATAATTTTAAAATTTCTATTGAGCAGAAACGTGTGAATCCTGTTCGTGAACTTTTAAAACATGAAAAAATTCTACATATTGCTCCTTTTTCAAAAAATATTAGAGACACCTCTTTTATTAGTTTCCTATCCACAGAAGTGAGTCATTACTTTTTATCAATTAGAAAACATCCACAACTTCTTATTCCTGTGGATAATTAATTCTCTATTAAGTCTTTTAAATATGAATATAAGGTAGAATTAGGGCAATATTAATTCATACAAATAGGCTTAAAAATCATGATTGTACCCATTCATTTAGAGAACCAAACAGCTATAAAATACGATGTTGTTATTGATGCTCTACCAACATTAACATTTAATCGCAAGGTTGCTATTGTGACCAATACAACGGTTTCAGCTTTGCATTTAGAGACGCTACTAGCCAAGATTGAAGCTTCCCAACTACATGTAGTTACTATTGCTGATGGTGAAGAGTATAAGACGTTAGCAACAGTAGAAAGTATATTGGATGAACTTTTTACTCATAAACTGGACAGAAAATCACTTCTTATTGCCTTGGGTGGTGGTGTTATTGGAGACATGACTGGATTTACAGCATCGCTCTATCAACGTGGTATTGGTTTTATTCAAGTACCTACGACCTTGCTTTCACAAGTTGATGCAAGTGTTGGTGGAAAGACAGGAGTAAACAATAAATACGGTAAAAATCTTATCGGTGCATTTTATCAACCAGAAGCAGTGTATATTGATACTAATTTTTTAAAGACTCTACCAAAAAGAGAATTTTCTGCTGGTATTGCTGAAATTGTCAAAATGGCTGTAATGTTTGATAGAGAGTATTTTAATTTTTTACTAAAAGCAGATTTTTCACAAAAAGAGGATTTAGAAAAGGTGATAGAACGTTCGGTTTCACTAAAAGCAGAGGTGGTTAACTTGGATGAAAAAGAGTCTGGAATTCGGGCTGTTCTAAATTATGGTCATACCTTTGGGCATGTTATTGAAAATGAGACAAATTACAAAACATATCTTCATGGAGAAGCTGTAGCCATTGGTATGGTTATGGCAAATAGAGTCTCTGTAGAGTTGGGATTAATGTCCGAAGAAGAATCGAATCTTGTTACAGAATTTTTGATGAAACATCTCTTGCCTGTTCATTATGAAATTCAAAATGTAGATGTTTTTTACGATAAGTTTTTCTTGGATAAAAAATCAGCCAACAATAAAATAAAATTTATTTTAGCCAAAGGGCTTGGTGGACATACAGTACGTGATGATATTGATGAAAGCGTACTAAAAAAAGTTTTAGCAACCTTTATAGGGCTATAAAATGAAACTTCTTTTACTTTTATTTTTAACTCTTTCTCAAATCGTTTTTGCTGAAACTAATTCAACTACTAAAGAGTCAAATATAACAACATTAGAGCGTTCAGTCTTTAATGCAATAAAGAGAGAGAAGCTCAAAGAAGAGATTAAAGTTAAACGTGCAGAAGCACAAAAAATAGTAGAAGCAAAAAAAGTAGCAGAAGCACAAAAAAGACGTTTAAAAAAGGAAGAAGATAGGCAAATATTAGAATCTCGTTTAACGGAGCTGATAGAAGAGAAAAAGAAAATTGATGAGTATTTAGCAAAGGATAATCTTTGGAATCGTGTCTATTCAAACCATGAAACCTATCAACTTTTATCCTTAAATTTAAGTGAATTAGATGAGAAAATCAACTCTTTAAAAGAGAATTATTCTAAGTCTAATGAGGATAAAAATAGATTAAAAGCGTATACAAAAGCGTATCAGCTTATTGAGGGAAAGCTCTCTTTTTTAAAAGAGTACAAAGATAATCCTTTTAAAAATATTGTTAAACCTCCAAAAATAGAGAAAGCTCCGTCGGTTACTAATCCAATTGATATTATTATAGCTTTATCATTTGAAAAACAAGTTGATAGTATGAATGAAGATTATAAAAAAAAATATCAAACGTTAGAAGATGCTGTTGTTAAATTAAGTCGAAAGAGTGAAATATTACAAGAGATGGTTCTTAAGACAAGAGGAAAAATTTATAATAATTATGTTAAAGAGTTAAGAAATGTAGAAAATAAACTTTCTGATTTTAAAGAGACACGAGACTATTTAAAGACCACAGTAGAAGCTTTTGACAGTGAGGTTTCACAGAATAAATTTGAAATTAAAAAGGGGATAGAGAATGAGATAAAAAAATCTATCAGGATAGGTATTGTTGTACTCTTTTTATTAATTATTTTTATTTTTATTAAATATCTAGTGAAAAAATACATGTCTGAAAATGACCTCTACTATGGTACGAACAAGGTTATTAATTTTCTTTTTATTTTAATTGTTTTTCTTGTATTGATTTTCTCTTATTTGGAAGATGTAGGAAATTTATCTACCTTTTTAGGATTTGCTTCAGCAGGTATTGCAATTGCTTTAAAAGATTGGTTTATGAGTCTTATTGGTTGGCTTGTTATTTTAGTTTCTGGTTCGATTCATGTCGGAGACAGAGTAAAATTTGTGAAGGATGGAGTGCAATATGTAGGAGATATTGTAGATATTTCGGTTCTCCGTATGACACTTCATGAAGATGTAACATTGACGACCGTTTTTGAAAATAGACGTTCAGGAAGAATGATATTTATTCCTAATAATTATATTTTTACAGACATGATTGCTAACTACTCTCACTCTGGACTCAAAACAGTTTGGGACGGTATTGACTTTATTATTACTTTTGATTCAAATGTTTCAAAAGCACAAGCAATCGCAAAAGAGGTTACACGGAAATACTCCAAAGGGTATACCGATATGACAAGAAAGCAGTTAAATCGTCTGCGTAGTAAATACAGCATGAGAAACACTGCTGTTGAACCCCGAATATTAGGTTTTTTACATGAACATGGGGTTCAAATATCAGCGTGGTATTTGACCAATGCCTATGCAACATTAACACTTAGAAGTACTATTTCTATGGAGATTTTATCTAAACTTAAAGAAGCAGATGATATTTTCTTGGCATATCCAAGTCAATCAATCTATATGAACAGACCAGCATCTAAGAATCGCGAAGAGAAAAAAGAAGAGCCTCCTGTTAGAGAGAATCTCTCTAATTCAACATCTAAGTATAAACCAGATGATTGGGGTCTCTATTAAAATTTTAAATGAAAAAGTGAAAAACAGTGAAAAAAGTATATTTTAAAACCTTTGGTTGTCGAACCAATCAGTTTGATACCCAAGTAATGATGTCAAAATTAAAAGATTTTGAACTGACAATGAACGAAGAAGAAGCCGATGTTATTATGGTTAACTCATGTACTGTAACCAATGGAGCAGACTCTTCTGTTCGTGCTTATATTAATGGACGAAGTCGTAAAAATCCTAATGCAAAAGTAGTTTTGGCAGGTTGTGGTTCACACTCAAAAGGGGAATCTCTTTTTGCCGATAAAAAGGTATTTGGAGTGATTGGACACTCTGAAAAAGAGAAGATAAACGATATTCTGAAATACGATAAGCCTTTTTATCAAATAGGTGATTTAAAACATATAGACTCTACAATTGTTGAAGAATTTATCGGTAAAAGCAGAGCTTTTATCAAGATTCAAGAGGGTTGTGATTTTAAATGTTCGTATTGCATTATTCCTTCGGTTCGTGGAAATGCACGAAGCCATAAAGAGGAAGATATTTTACTTCAAATTCAAAAATTAGCCTCTAATGGGTTTGGCGAGTTTATCTTGACAGGTACAAATGTAGGAAGTTACGGAAAAGATCAAAACAGCTCTATGGCAAAACTTCTAAAAAAAATGAGTATGATTCGAGGAGTACGCCGAATTCGTATAGGTAGTTTAGAACCCATTCAGATAGATGATGAGTTTAAAGAGTTGTTAACCGAACCTTGGATGGCAAAGCACCTGCATATTGCACTGCAACATACTTCTGATAAGATGCTAAAAGTAATGAACCGTCGTAATAAGTTCTCTACCGATATTAAACTTCTTGAAGAGATAGCGTCGAAGGGTTATGGAATTGGTACAGACTACATTGTAGGACACCCTGGCGAAGATGAACAAGAGTGGAAAGAGGCAATTGAACGTGTAAAACGTTTACCTTTAACTCATGTTCATGCTTTTTCATACTCTAAGCGTGATAATACGGCTTCTGCTGTAATGAGACCTGAAATCAAAGGGAACATTGCTAAAGAGAGACACCGAGAGTTAACAGCGATTATTAAAGGGAAAAATTATGACTTTAGAAACCGTTATAATCAAAATTTAGAGGTCTTGATTGAACAAGGGAAAAATGGTCTCTATCATGGTTACGACCAATACTTTAATAAAATAGAAGTCAAATCAAATGAAGATTTGACTTCAAACTGGATAACTATAAAAAAGGCAAATGTAAACAATGATAAAAATATGGCAATCTATTAGTAAAAATCTTCGTATTATTATACTGGCATCCATTGCCGTACTTGGCATTCTTATTGTCTCTACATTGGATCAGAGTGCTGAACTTATTAGTAAAAAAAGAGCGTTAGCTGAAATTCACAATACAAAAACATTAAATAGAATTATGGTTAAATCTCCTTATCTCTATCTCTATACGGATTCAGGAGCGTATAAAATTGCCGAAGATGCTATTGAGAAAGAAGAACTTTTTTCAAGTGAAGAAAAAGACTATATTGTAGAGTACTATGAAGAGTCAACCGAAACCATGGACACCATACTGTTTGTAGTGTTGCTTTTTAGTATGTTCTATATCTTTTATATGATGCGTGCAAGCCGTAAAACACAAATGGAGATAATGACTCAACAGAAACAAGAAGTTACTGAAGTGCCGTTGGGAAAAGAGAGCATACAAGCGACTCGTTCTAGTATAAATTTTTCAGATGTAGCAGGTGTTGAAGGAGTAAAAGAGGAGCTTGAAGAGATTATAGATTTTTTGCGTAACCCTTCAAAATACAAAGCTTACGATATTCGTCTACCAAAAGGTGTTTTATTAGTAGGTCCTCCAGGGGTTGGGAAAACATTGATTGCCAAAGCCGTTGCAGGAGAGGCAGGAGTACCTTTCTTTTATCAGAGCGCAGCCTCTTTTGTTCAAATTTATGTTGGTATGGGTGCAAAACGGGTCTCTGAACTGTTTGCTAAAGCCAAAGAGATGAGTCCGAGTATTATTTTTATAGACGAAATAGACGCTGTGGGTAAAAGTAGAGGTGGACAAAACAATGAAGAGCGAGAATCAACGCTTAATCAACTTTTAACCGAGATGGATGGGTTTGAAGAGAGTTCAGGAGTAATGGTTATTGCTGCGACCAATAAAATAGAAGTTTTAGACGAAGCACTACTAAGAGCAGGGCGTTTTGACCGAAGAGTACATATCCCTCTGCCTGATTTTTCTGAACGACTTAGTACTATTAATCTGTATTTGAAATCGAAACAACATACCGTAGATGTAGAAAAAGTTGCACGAATGACCATAGGTTTTAATTCAGCAGCGTTAGCAACCCTTGTCAATGAAGCAGCTTTGTACTCTTTACGTCATGAAAAGCCAATGATTACCGACTTTGATATAGAAGCCGTCAAAGAGAAAGTCCTTTTGGGTAAATTTAAAATCCAGACGTTTAATGAATCTGAACGTCAAATTCAAGCCCTCTATCAATCAGCCAAAGCCGTTACGGCTTCGTGGTTAGAGGTGGACTATGAAAAGATAGGAATCGTCTCATCAAGTTTTATTCCTCACGGGAATGAAATACTCTCTAAAAGTATTTTAGAGAACGAGTTAAAGGTTCTCTTAGCAGGGCGTATTATGACCCAAAAAGTCTATGGAGAACTCTTCTCGAATGCCAAAGAGGATATAAAGTCAGCGAAGATTCTTATTCACAGCATTATCGAAGAGTTTGCCATGAGCCAAGAGTATTTTGCCTCTGCTCATGAAGCCCAACAGATGCTAGAAAATATAAGCGATGAGGTCAAAAGTCTGTTAGGTAAATTGGAGAGTGTGGTAGAAAAAGTTCGTGACTATCTCTTGAAAAATGAGTCCATTACTTCCTCTAAAACAAGAGAGATTATCAATGAAA
>Ga0256826_1000812_pt1 | contig 19404 bp, 14 predicted proteins | sample CV79metaG_FD_185975 | JGI IMG/M metagenome (GOLD analysis project Ga0256826, IMG submission 185975) | Hydrothermal vent microbial communities from East Pacific Rise, Pacific Ocean - CV79 | ecosystem: Environmental > Aquatic > Marine > Hydrothermal vents | place: Pacific Ocean: East Pacific Rise...
ACTAAAAATTGGTTAAAAGAGAAATCTCTTGTAGCTAAACCCGATATGCTTTTTGGTAAAAGAGGTAAAAACGGTTTAGTTCTTTTTAGAGATAAATCTGTTGGTGATGTAAAACTTGAAAAAGCTTCATCTTGGATTAATGAGAAAATCGACGGAAAACAGAAAGTTAATTTTGCTTTTGACGGCGATACTCCAACTGACGAACCAAAAGAGGATTTCTTAACTCATTTCGTAGTTGAGCCTTTTACTCCACATACTCAAGAGGAGGAATATTATATTTCTGCTACGGTTGTTGGTGATAACGATATGCTTTATATGTCTGCCGAGGGTGGAATGGAAGTTGAAGAGGGTTGGGAAGAGAAAGTAACTGAAGTAGCTTTTGCAATCACTGACACAGAAGCTGAAATTTCTGAAAAAATCTTAGCAAATATTCCTAAAGATATTGCGGAAGCTGACAAAGAGAAATTTGGCGAATTCGCTATCAACTTTTTCAAAGCATACCGAGAACTGAATTTTGCTTATCTTGAAATCAATCCGTTTGTTATGCAAGATAGAAAAATTGAACTTTTAGATATGGTTGCGAAACTTGATGATACCGCTGGTTTTATGATGGTTGATGAGTGGGGCGATGTTGCATACCCAACTCCTTTCGGAATGGAAGAAAAGTCTCCTGAAGTAAAAGCTATCGAACTTGCTGATTCAAAATCAGGTGCTTCTTTGAAACTGACTGTTCTTAATCCAAAAGGTAGAATTTGGACTATGGTTGCAGGTGGTGGAGCTTCAGTAGTTTATGCTGATACGATTGCTGACCTTTCAGGCGATGTTACAGAACTTGCAAACTACGGTGAATATTCAGGCGGTCCAACAACTGGCGAAACAAAATTCTATGCTGATACTCTTATCGATTTAATGACAAGAGAGATTGACCCTCGAGGAAAAATCTTAATTATCGGTGGAGCGATTGCTAACTTTACAGATGTTGCAAAAACTTTCAAAGGTATTATTCAATCTTTTGAGGAAAATGCTGAAAAAATGTTAGCTAACAATATCAAAATCTATGTTCGTCGAGGTGGTCCAAACTATGAAAAAGGTTTAAAGGACATCAAAGAATCGGCTGACAAACTTGGTTTATATATTGAAGTTTATGGTCCTGAAACTCATGTTACTGATATTGTGAGAATGGCTTTAGAGAAATAATGAAGAAAGTTATATTTTCCGTTATTAGTTTAGCTATTTTATTTAGTGGTTGTACTCACAGATTAGGTCAATTTACTATTGCATCTTCAAAAAATATTCAGAACCTTTCTTATGACATAAATCAATCTAATTTTGTTGAAGGAGAGGATTGTACAGCTATTATTTTTATCTTTCCAGTTGGCAATTCTGATGATAAAATTCAAAGAGCTATGGATAATGCTATCGAAAATGGTCATAAACAAGGTTTAAAAGGTAATGTATTAGTAGATACTCGTATTGATAGTTCATTCTTTTATATTCCTTATCTTTTTGGTCAAAATTGTGTAAAAGTCAAAGGTAGCTTAGTAAAGTTAAAGAGCTATTAAATGAACAACGGTTTAAAAGAAGTTGGAAAAGGATTTTTGCAATTAGGTAATTACCTATTTCTAACTTTTCTTTTCGCTCCATCTTTTATCGAAAAAAGAGAAATCATATTTTCAGATTTTGGAAAAGGTTTAATCTTTTTGATTTCTTTTTATATTCTTGGAAGTTTTCTAATTTTCAAGAGTACAGAGAGTGAAAAAACAAAAAAAATTTAAAAGGTTGAAATTGAGAATAAGTCCAGCTTTTAAGAAATTAGGTAAAAACTTTATGGGTTTAGCTAATTTGATATTTGTAATATTTTTTCTGAAAAATATATTATCAGGAGAATTAAGCACTACAATATCAATTAGTTTAGTTGTAAGTTTTATTGTAATTATTTTATATATTTTTGGATTTTTATCAATTTACAAGTCTATTAATATAGGCGAAGCATTACAAGAATTAGGAGATAATTTGATGATACTATCAAACCTAATTTTTGTAATTGGTTTTTTAAACTTTTTTAATAACTTAAATATCTATTTAGATATAGGCTTTATTTTAGGTTCATTATTACTATATCTTATAGGTTTTTATTTAGTTGATAAAGGTTTAATTTTAAATGAGGAGTAATAAAATATGTATAACTTGGCTATCACATCTGGGGTAATTATTTTTACTGCCTTAGCTTTCGCAATTTACATTCACTTTACTGTGAAAACAAAAAAAATTTAAAAGGAAAAATTAATGGGTGCATTATTTACAAAAGATACACAAGCGATTTTCTGGAATAACAACAAGAGTGCGATTCAAAGAATGCTAGATTACGATTATACAATCGGTAGAGAAAAACCATCGGTTGCGGGAATTGTAGCTCCGACAAGCGGAAACAAGTTTGATAAGTTTTTCTGGGGTGGCGATGAGGTGATGATTCCACTTTTCAAAAACACAACTGAAGCAAATAAGGCTCAACCTCAAGCTGATGTTTTACTAAACTTTGCATCTTTCAGAACTGCTTACGATGTAACGATGGAAGCTCTAAATTTAGAAGTTTTCAAAACAATTATGATTACGGCGGAGGGAATTCCTGAAAGATTAGCAAGAGGAATGAATGAGTTTGCTAAATCAAAAGGTGTTTCTGTAATTGGACCTGCGACGGTTGGCGGAATTGTTCCAGGTGCTTTTAAAATTGCAAATGTTGGCGGAACGATTGAAAATATCGTAAATTCAAAACTTCACAGAGCAGGTTCTTGTGGGCTTGTAACTCGTTCAGGTGGTCTGTTCAACGAACTTTCAAATATTATTTCGATTAATGCTGACGGTATTGCCGAAGGTGTTGCGATTGGTGGAGATAGATTTGTTGGTTCAGTTTTCATCGACAATATGTTAAGAATGGAGGAAAATCCTCAAGTTAAATATATGGTTCTTTTAGGTGAAGTTGGCGGAACTGAAGAATATAAAGTTATCGAAGCTATCAAATCAGGAAAAATCACAAAACCTGTTATCGCTTGGTGTATCGGTACGATCGCTGAACATTTCTCAACTGGAGTTCAATTCGGTCATGCGGGAGCTTCGGCAAATGCTGAACGAGAAACTGCGGTTTATAAAAACAAAGCGATGAGAGAAGCGGGAATTTTTGTTCCTGATAGTTTCAACGATTTACCAGATACAATTAATTCAGTTTTTAAATCTCTGAATATTGCTGAAATTGTTGAACCTGAATTGAAAATTGTTCCAAAAATCAGACGAAAAAAAGAGTTTATCTGTACAATTTCTGACGACCGAGGCGATGAAGCAACTTATGCTGGTTTCCCAATTTCAAGTGTTGCAACTCCTGATACTGGAAAAGGTATCGGCGATGTTATCTCACTTCTTTGGTTCAAAAAACAGTATCCAACTTGGGCAACTCAATTTATCGAAACTGTTATGAAAACTGTTGCTGACCACGGTCCTGCTGTTTCTGGTGCTCACAATGCTAAGGTAACTGCGAGAGCTGGAAAATCAGTTGTTGAAAGTTTGGTAACTGGTCTTCTTACGATTGGTCCAAGATTTGGTGGTGCTATTGATGGTGCTGCGAAATACTTTAAATATGCTGATGATAATGATTTAGACCCGAAAGCTTTCTTGAAATATATGAAAGGCGAGGGTGTGCCAATTCCGGGAATCGGTCACAGAATTAAATCTCTTCGAAATCCTGACTTACGAGTTGAGGGCTTAAAGAAATTTGCTCAAGAGCATTTTCCATCGACTCCACTTTTAGATTATGCTTTGACAGTTGAACAACTTACAACTTCAAAAAAAGAGAATCTAATTCTAAATGTTGATGGAACAATTGGAATTTTGATGGTTGATATGTGGAGAGCTTTAGGCTATCCTGAATCTGAAATCGATGAATTTATTGAGAGCGGAACTCTAAATGCTTTCTTTATTGTTGGTCGAAGCATCGGATTTATTGGTCATATTCTTGACGAAAAAAGATTGGCAATGCCGATGTATCGACACCCGATGGACGACATTTTATATGATGTTCAAGAGGCTGAAGAACTTTAGTTTTTCACGGATTTTTTAGATAAAATTCGAGACCCCCATTTTTGGGGGGAAACTATTTTTTGTAAAAATTTTGTTTTTAGATAAAATAGTTTTTGGAATTTAAAGGAAAATAAGATTAGTAATTACTTAATAGAATTTAATCACAAAAGAAAACAACAATTAAAATTAGAGATAGAAAATATTAAAGATAAGTTTCAATTTTCAGAACTAAAACCAAACTTAGATTCATATATTATAGGTAAAACAGATACACAAAATTTTTCACCAAAAGGTTGGCATTATCATTTAATAGGCAATACTCAAAACGGTTCTAATGTAGCTAGAGATATAAAACAAGCTTATCAGGTAGTAAATAAAGAAAATAATCTTTATAAGAATAATAGAGAATTAGTTAGAATTAATTCAAGTTCAAGTAATTCAGGAAAAACAAGCTCTTGGTCTTTTGAATATTTTCCAGTTAAAGCATCAAAAATACTTGAAAATACATATGGTTCAGGCAAAACACTAGATATTATTAATAATAGTAAAGATAATTCTTTAGTAATTACATTTTCAATTACTTCATCAGAGAATTTAAAAAGAATGGGTGTGAAAAATGTTTGTAATTATCATCAATTTATTTGGAATATCGGAAAAAAATTTAATATGCAATTTGCCAATTTTTATAGTTGGAAAGATAAGTCCGTACCTAATATTTATGAAGATATAAATTTATTTCAAAATATCAAACACAGTATTCATACGAAATATAAAAAAATCTTTATAGATATTGATAATGATGATAAACCTAAGAATATCTGGCGAGAAATTTTAAAAAAATATTTCTTAGATGTAGATGGCGAAATATTTTTAACCAGTATTTCACAAAGTGGTAAAAGTTTAAGGCTTAATTCATCGATAACAAAAATTATTAATAGCTTTAAAGATTGGAATATTAAACCAAATCAAAAAAATGGTAAGAGTCTATTTGTTATTACAAATAATCATTTTGATTTAAATACTTTAGTATATTTTCTAAATCAAGAAAATGGTCAAGTTACTATTCTTGGTTGGGAACTAAAAGACTTAAGAAAAATCATTAATGAAAAAAAAGATATATCTTTTCATCGCTCTTTTCCGACAGAACAAGAGTTGGAAAATCAATCTGATTTAGAGAAACACTGGGTAGATAAGAAATTTAAATTAGATTTTAATCCAATTAAAAATAAACTAAATATTTCAACAATTGAAAGTTTTCGAGGATTAGAAAGTGAAATAGTATTTTTAATTTTAACTCCAAATATGCCTAGAGAGTTAATTATTTCTGCTATTTCAAGAACAAAAGAGAAGTTATATATATTTGATTTTGGAAATAGAGAATATCTCTCACAATTAAAATTAAATGTTGATGAGGTTGTAGGAATAAATGAATATAGAGATAAAATATATATTAGTTTAAGTGATACAGCAAAGAAAAATATTCTTTGGGATTTTTTTAAAAAAGAGTATCAAGAATTTAAAGATGACTTTCCTGATTTAATTGATAGATATTTAACACAATTTCAAATGTTCTTTAAACATATATTTTCTCCATATGAAAAACTGATTTTCGTAAAATTAGAAGATAAAGATGATTCTTTAATAGGTATAACCACTAAATCTAGCAGTGCAATACTTAAGGTAAGAAAAGATGATAAAAATCATAGAGACTTTTTTATCAATAGAGTTGAAAAGAAAGAAATTGAAATAGAATCTAAAACATTAAATATAAATTATTTAGAAAAAGAATTGCAACTATCTTGTGAAGATAAACCAAGTAATCATAAAGGAATAAATAGCCTTATTTTAGAAGTAATGAAATTGACTCCAAATATTCCTATTCAAGAATCTCCTGAATATCAGAATTGGTATAATTATCTTGAAATACAGCAGAAGCAACTTGAAAAAGAAGAAAATAAATTGTATTCTATTGTTGATATAGAATATTATAACATAGATAACAATATTTCTAAATTTAGAGATATTGAAAGTTTTGATAAAAATAAATTCTATGCAACATTTAAATCTCCAGATATTCAAAAATTTTCTAAAAATAAATACCTCATATTTCAAGATAAAAAACATTTTGGGAAGATAGTTTTTGTAAAAAACAAATCTATTTATGTTGAAATAAAATATGAGAATAAACAATTTACGAATACAAATTATCAGGTTCATATTCAGCAAGATTCCCAAAATAAAAACTTACAAAAAGCTTTAAGAAATATATCGCAACACGAATTTAGATTCTATCTTTTTAGAAATCACAGTTTAAAGCCTTTAGACAATATTAAAGATGAAAAAGATATAAATTGGTTACCAAGAAAACACAATTTGAACTATCAACAAAAAGAAGCCGTTCTAAAAGCTTTAGCCTCAAATGAAATATTTATGATACAAGGACCTCCAGGAACTGGTAAAACTTCAGTTATTTCAGAAATAGCTTATCAAGAAACTTTAAAAGGTAAAAAAGTTTTAATTACTTCAGAATCAAATGATGCCATTGAAAATGCTATTGAAAGATTATCAGATATAGAATGTAGTGATGATTATCTATCAAATGGAACACAAATATTATATCCACTGATTCATCAAGGTGAACATAGAAAAAATACAACAAATAATATACATATAGATTTCCCAATTGAAAGTAACACAGGAAAATTCTATAAAAAGAGAATTTTATGTAATTTAAATAATAAAATTAATACTGCTAAAAAGAATCAAAGTAGATTAGATTTGCTTAAATTAGAATGTAAAAATAAGATTCAAGAGTTAAATGATGAGTATCAAATAGTAAGAAATTTAAAATATTTACAAATGTCTGATATTGAAGAACAAATTAAACGAAATAAATCAGAAATATATCAAACCTTACAAGATGAAACAGAAAAAATAGAAAAATACTCTGTATTTACTAATCTTCAAGAAGAGTTTAAAAACGAATTTGAAAAAAAAGATAAGTCAGATAATGTTTTGCAGGAGTTACAATCTAGTTATTTAAATAATGTTAATATTATTGGAGCAACTCTTGCTAAAGTTGGAGGGAGCTTCCAAAAAGACAATAAAAAATTTGATATTGCTATTATTGATGAGGTTTCAAAGGCTACACCTGTTTTATTAAACTTTGCAATTTTAAAAGCTAAGAAAGTTATTCTTGTTGGAGACCATAAACAACTACCTCCAATGCTAAATTTTTTGAGTTCAAAAAGCATATCTAAAAATGATATTGAGAACTTATCATCTAAATATCACGAAGATTTATCTTTAGAGGATTTGGAAAAAATAGATAAAAGATTTATACAAGAGTTACAAAATCAAGAAACTATTTTTGAAAAATTATTCACAAAGAATCCAAAGAATTCTATTCAACTTGTAAAACAATATCGAATGCACGAAGATATTCAAAAAGCTATCAATAGATTTTATGATAAAAGTTTAGAATGTGGAACTGATAAAGAAAAACTAAAAAGTAAGCACAAATTATTTGATGGTAAAAATTTAGTTTGGGTGAATTATGATTCAAAATATGAGGAAACAGAACATAATCCATCTTATAGCAATCAGCACGAAAAAGAGAAAATAGAACAAATTCTTGAAAAGCTAAATTTAGAATATAAGGATATAGGTTTTAAACCAACTATTGGAGTTATTTCATTTTATGGAAAACAAGTTTCTCTTTTGTCTGAAATTGGTAAGAAAAATATATTTACGAATCTAAATATAGATTTTGGAACAGTTGATACTTTTCAAGGTCAAGAAAGAGATTTTATTATTGTGTCAATGGTGAGAAGTAATCAAGATAAAAACATGGGTTTTGCACAATCTTTTAATAGAATTAATGTAGCTTTTTCAAGAGCTAAACAACTTCTTGTAATTGTTGGAAATAAAGAAACTTTTATAGAAAATAGCAGAAGATATTTATCTGCTGATAAAAAAGAAAAAGACCAAAATATAAGAAAAATATATAAAGAAATTTATGAATTATCTCACAAAGGAACAATTTAAATGAAACAATATTTTCAAACCACGACCTTAAAAGAAGATGTCTTTTTCATTGAGATATTAAAAGCTAATCTTGAAATTAGTGAAGTTCAGTCAGTAGATTTAACTCTTTTTGAGAAATTTATTATAAAAGTTATCGATAAAGCTTATGATGAAAATATATCTTTAGTTGATAAACTTGAAAATGATGTAGAAATTCAGTATCAAAAGATAGCTGATATTTTATCTCTTGATGAAAAAATTATTTCTAATAATCTTGATAATCTGCAATCTTTAGGAGTGGTAAAAATTGCAAATAACAAATTATCAGTTATTTGGAATGATAATTTACGAAATTGGAAAAAAGAGATTATTAAATATAGTTATGAAACTATTTATTTTGAACCTAAGAATGGAAACGAATTTTTAGAATCAACAGAACAAGAGAAGCAAATATTTTTAAAAAGTAAATTCCCTGAAGCAAAAGATATTCAATTAATTACAAATGAAACTCAAAAAATAGAATTTAATATTAAAGCGATTCTTGAAAATGGGAATATAAATATATTTTTTGACAAAAATAAACTAGAAACTTTAACTGATTATACAATCACAAACTTTAAAAAAATAGATATTAAGTTTCAAGATGATAATTTAAATAGTTGTATTTCTGAATATTTACAAGAAAATAATTTAAATAATATTTTAGATATTAAAAAACTTGATTGTTCAAATAGAGACATTAAAAATATTACGGGAATAGAATTTTTAGCTAATTTAGAAGAATTAAATATTTCAGAAAATAGAATTAATAATTTATTAGAATTGTTAAAATGTAAAAATTTAATTAAACTAATTATTAATAATAAATTAACAATTAGTAATAAAAAAGGTATTCAGGAATACATTAAAGGAAAGCAAAATGAACAAAACACAACTTCCAAAACTTGAGGAACTCACATCTCAACAACAAAGTTTAATAAAAATTACAAAACCGATAGCAATTTATGGCGGTGCAGGAACTGGAAAAACTCTTGTTTCAACTTGGCGACATATTATAAATTATAGAGAAAATCGAGAAACTTCGTATCTGATAACTTACACCCATACTTTGACCTATTTTCTTGAAATGTTTGCTGAATCTGAATCAGATAGTAAAATTTTAGGTTATGCTGAAAAAATTGATAATAAAGATAGATTCCTTGAAAAATTGAAATTAGATGATTTTGCAGAAATTTCAGAGATAATAATTGATGAAGCTCAAGATATTGGTTTGGACACTCATACAAAATTAAAAGAAAAATTCCAAATCTCTTACGGAGCTGATGATAATCAAATTTTGTATCAAAATCAAAGTACGACAAAAAAAGAGTTAGAAATACTCTACCCAGATAATAGTAGAAATACTCTTTACCAAAACTTCAGAAATAGTTACGAAGTCCTACGATTAACAGATTCAGTTTTTCCAAATAGGCTTTCAAAGGAAATTTTGGATTATGCAAAAATTAAATTCACAACTAATATTAGACCAACCCTAAAAATTGCAAAAGAAGAATCTGATAGAGAAACAGAATTAGTTGAATTAATTCAAGGAATTATTCCACAAGATGAGACAATTGGAATATTAGTTGCAACTCAAAATTATACATCTTCCTCAATCGACAATATGAAGAAGATTTTAATAAATGCAAATATTGAGTTTTCATCTTACGACAATCGAGATAATCCGAAAAGTTCAGAAGTTCCTCAAATTAGAAAAAATGGAATTAAGCGAATTCATTTAACCACTTTTAAATCATCTAAAGGTTTAGAGTTTGACAATGTGATTATTCCAAATTTTGAAGAGATGGATTTTTGGGCTAAAAAAGGAAATATAATTACTAAAAATGATTATTATGTAGGTTTTACAAGAGCTAAACACGGACTTTTTCTTATTTCTGAATTTAATAATATTAAAAATAGTTCAGAATTTTATAAGGAAATATAATGATATTATATATGCCCATCTATTCTACATCTTTGAACTTTATTATCGGTAGTGCTGAATTAATTCTACCCGAAAAATATGCTGCTATTCTTGATAATAGAATTGGAGACATTCAAAATATCTATCCACAACATATTCTTCTTTCAAAAAATCGATGGATAAAAGAGTGCGAAATTGTAGTTACTCCAAGTGAGAAGAGTATTCGAGAGTGTGAAGTCGCAATTGAAATTGAATTTTCTGAAAAAGATGAAAAACGACTCAAAAAGCTTGATGATAATTTCTATCTTTACGATATGCCTATTCAACTCTCTAAAGTTAAAAAAATGTGGTTTATAAGTAATGATGTGATGATTCGGGCTATAAATCTTATTGAGATGTCGCAAGGCTTTTTTCCAAAAGGAATTACAGAAGTTGATGAAAATCCTAATCCTATTACTTTTCAAAAACCTAAAACAAAAGTTGCAAAACTAAAAGATATTTCTAAAAAAGTTCTACTACATAGAAAATATTTAGGTGGTCTGATTTTAGCAAAGAATCAACTCGGTAAAAAAGATATTTTTAAATTTGTCGATGAGGTTTTGGCAAAAACTGATAAAGATTTGAAAAAAATAGTTTTATCTCGAATGATGGAACGAGAAGATGTTAAGAAAATGGCTAAAAAAGAGAATATCAAATTAGAATTTTTTGCAGATATTATTAAAAGAAAAAAGGTTCCAGTAGGAACTTTGACATATTTCTTCACAATGCTTTTAGCTTACAAGCCATTTATGGGTTCAAAATTTGAGGGTTTTATTTCAGATATTGGAGATAGTATTTTTAATCAAGCTATTTTAGAACACTATATTATTATCTATGGAATAATGTCGAATTATAATCAACTTGATTTTTACTCAATTTTTGAAGACAAAACAAGAGTTCTAAATAGATTTAAGCTTGAAAAAGATGATTTCCCAATTTTAGATAAAGTTTTTGACAGAGTTTTCAAAGAGAAAATATTGCGAAAAGATAGGATTGTAGAAATTGCAAAACTTGATTTAGAAAATATAAATATTGCTGAACTCTCTGAAAAATATTTAGTTTCAGAATCCACAATCAGAAAAGATATTCGAGAAGTTTTTGGAATTACAAAAAATATGCAAATTGAAAAGTTCATAAAATTAGGAAAACTGAAAAAACTTTTGGAACACAGCAAAATGACTTCAAAAGAAGTTTCTGAAAAATTGAATATTTCACAAGGAACAGCTCGAAAATATTTTAAAGAGTTGGAAACTAAGCAAATTAGAGATGATCGGGTAATTCTGTATAGCTTGTGAGAATATAGTGCCAGTCAAAATATCAGAAAAATTCTTGATGAGAAGAGATTGGCAATGTTGATGAGATTTTGTTTTTCACGGATTTTTTAGATAAAATCCTAAACCCCCTTTTTGGGGAATTTTTTACAAAGGTTAGAAATGAAAAGAATTATTTTATTTTTCTTTACAGTTGGAATTAGCATTTTAAATGCTGGTGGATTTGATTCATCAAAACTCTTTTTTGGTTTAGGTATAGGAAATACTCAAACTACTACTTCAGCAGAAGGCTATGTAGAAGCTAGAGGTAAAACTCTAAATATACCTAAAGAAAGTGTTGAAGAAAATGGTGGAAGTCAAGAATTCTATATAGGTTATCAATTAATAGAAAATATAGATATCGGATTAACTTATGGTCACATAAACACTGATGAAAATAATCAGTATGAAGTTGGTTACTATCTATTATTTGCTGATTATAACTTTCCAGTATCAGAAAAATTGTATTTATTTGGTGGTGCTGGAATTGGACAAGGATTTATGGATTTCTCATACAATGAAAGTGGCATTAGCATAAATATTGATACAAGAGATATTGCTTTAGGGTTGAGAACTGGATTCGGTTATAAAGTTAATGATTCTTTTGCTTGGGGTTTAAAATATCAATATGTAAATATTAAGTTAGAGGGTGAAGATGATATTACAGGGCAAGTTAATGGATATGATTATAAATTAAATATGAAAGCTAGTCACGAAGATTTTTCAACAATTACAATATTTTTCAATGTTTATTTATAAAACACAGTCATCCTGAAATTAATTCAGGGTGACTGTCATTCTGCAGACAAAGTCCCCTCTATGCAAAATCCTCAATACCTCACAAAATTAGGGACTGACTAAAAATAGAGATTATCGGGTCACAATAGCCCGTCATCTTCGTGCTTGACACGAAGATCTACTTTAAATTTTCTACTTAGTCAGTCCCAGCTTTTTAGATAATGATTTTATGCCTCAAAAATATCAAAAAGGTAAAAAATTCTCTTTTTCAGGTAGAAGAGTGAAAAGAGGACTTTATCAAACTAAAAACGGATTAAAAATTAATTCAGATATAAATAGAGTTTATAAAAAACATATCTAAGTATTCTGAATCTCTTGTTCCGTATATCCTGAATTACCATTTGCTATCTGTCTTTTAGCCTCTAAATAATCTGTATCTTCTGTTTTAGGTGAAGTTTTTATTAATTCACTTTGAATATTTAAAAGTTCATCTATTTTTACACTAAGTTCATTTGTATCTAGCACCTCATCTTCCGCTTTCACAATTATGTTTTTACACTTTTTATAAAGAATTAGATAATTATCTGCTGTATTTTTATAATCTTTGATTTGTGAAAAATCTTTACTGTTTATAAATTGATAGGCAGACAAACCAAAAGCAAGAAATGCTGAAACTCCTAAAATATAGTTTGGCATATTTGAACTAATTGCACTTGAAAAAGATAAAAGTGAAAATATAAGAATTGCAATATCCATATATTTTTTCCATTTTAAATAGTTTTTTTCCTCTTTTTCTAATCTATTAACAGCTGAATAAAATAGATTTTTTGAATATGCAAAATCCACTTTATACTCTTGGAGTCGTTCAAAAGTTTTAGAGTTAATGTTATCCATTTTAATCCTTAGGAAAATCTGAACCAAAAATAATTTCTCTACAATATATAGCAAAATCTTCAAGGGTGACACTCATTTTGAAAAAATTTCAGAATCTACTTCAATTTACTCAAAATTACCTTTAAATCTTTGTAACTCGTAATAAGTTGAGTGTCCATCATAGCAGTTAAGTTATCTAACCAACTACTTCTTTTTTTCTGAATAAAAGAGTTATGCTCTTTGTCGTTATAACCTTTTGTTTCAAAGATTTCTAATTTCTTACGAAACTGTTGAGAAATTTTAATATAAACTCCCGTATTGTTTTTACCTTGTCTATCTGGTAAAGTATCGATTGCCTTATTCAATTCTTTAAAATTATCTCCTCCTAAATCTCGCCAATCAAGAATTTTAGAATTGATGAAAACATCATACATCTCATATTTTAAATCAACATCAAGATAAGTAGCTAAATCTAAAAGAATATATAAATTAGCCCATAACCCTCGATTTTCAGGTTTTCCACCTCTTTGAGATTTGATAACTGAAATAAACTTTTTGCTTTTCAGAATGTCTCCATAGGCTACTCGATTACTTAAATCTCTTTGAAAATTCCTAATAGTCGAGGAAATATCCAAAGTGGCAATTTGCACCTTTGACTTTTTCAGATGTTCATTGAAAACTTTAATAATAAATTCCCAAGTATTTTCTTTTCTTAGCCATTCTTTAAGTTCTATTTCTCGTAGGTTTTTGCTTCGTCGGTAACTATTCCCGATTGCAAGAACATCATTTAAACTACCCATTTTGGTTAGATGTCCAATTTTGACTGTGTGATGATTTCCAATTTGAACTGTCATTTCTTGATTTGTTACCATATAATATTGTTCCGTATATAAATTTTAAGGAAATATTTTGAAGAATTATAATAAAGTTACCAGTTTTATTGGGTCATTCTTCTAATTTACCTAGATAAATATCTCTTCTTATATATAGAAATTATATCAAAAATCTCTTGCTCATATTTATCAACAAATATGGGAATTGAAAAATTCATAAAATTAGGTAGAGTGTAAATCTCCGTGTGAAACACGAAGATAAAGAAATTTTTTATAATTTTTCAAGTCTTTCAGAAACAGGCGGGTGAGTATAATAAAAAAATATGAAAATCTTATGAGACTTTGGAAAAGCTTTGTTTTCAATTACAAGTTTTTTCAAGGCTTCTTTTAAATAAAGAGAGTTTCCACTTAATTCACTTCCCATTTTATCTGCTTGAAATTCATTATATCGACTGACAACTCCAAAAATTGGCATAATTATCATTGTTGCGATTGGAATGAAAATCATAAAAAGAGTTAATAAAAGCGAACTGCTTTGTTCTAATTTTAATTCTATAAAAAATTGTTCAGGAATATTTCCTAAAAGATAGAAAAGTCCAAAAAAGAGACCTCCCATAATTGCGAGATTTTTATAAACATCGCCATTTTTGAAATGTCCAAGTTCGTGTCCTAAAACAGCTAAAAGTTCTTGGGTATTCAATTTCTCAATTAAGGTATCAAATAAAACAACTCTTTTAGTTTTTCCAAAACCACCGAAATAAGCATTTAATCTGCTATCTCTTTTACTGGCATCGACTGAAAAGATTCCGCTACTTTTAAATCCAACTTTATCTAAAAGAGTTTCGATTTTTTCTTGAAGTTCGCTATTTTCTAAAGGAGACATTTTATTAAACATTGGGGCAATAACTGTCGGATATAGCATATTTGCAAAAATTATAATTCCGAAAACAGTTAGAAAAGAGTAAAACCACCACAATTCATAGTTTTCTATAAAATAGGTTAAACCTAAAATAATTGGCGACCCGATTAAAATCGTTAGGAAAATTTCTTTAAAACTATCAAGAATAAAAAGTTTTTTTGTCGATTTATTAAAACCAAATTCTTCATCTATAATAAACTTTTGATAAAATTCAGTTGGAAAATTAACTAACCAATTTATTGAGATAAATCCGAAAACAAAAAGCAGAGTTTTTAGAGATTCATATTCTGTAACGATGAGGTTATCAAGAATCCTCAAACCATCATTTATCCAAAATACAAATAATCCATATTCTAAAATTGTTGAAATTATAGAAAGTTTTTCTTTTGCAATTGAGTAATTTCCTGCTGTTTGATATTCATCTTTTGAGAGTAAAAAAGGCTCTTTTTCTTTCTCTTTTTTAATAAAATCAATTTGTAGAACTGAGATTGAAAGTTTAAGCAAAATATATATAAAAAATACTATTGAAATTATACTAAGCAAAATATCTCCTATTTTTTGTAAATCACAACTGTGCTAGTGTTTGGTTGAAAATACTTTTTAGCCACATCTAAAATATCTTGTGGAGTAATATTTTGAATACGAGCTTCAAAAGTCAATAAAGGATTTAAATCCCCTTTTGCTAAATAAGTACCGAAAAGATTTGAAGTTTCAGAAGAAGATTCAAAACCATAAATAAAATCAGATTTAATATTTGTTTTGATTTTTTGCAACTCTTTATCTGAAATTAGTTTAGTTTGAAGTTTGCGAATCTCTTTCCAAATCTCTTTTTCAATAGATTCAGCAGAAACATTTGGATTTGTGGTCGCCATAAAAAGGAAAAGATTTTCATCAATCGATTCCATATTATAAGCATAAATCATATTCGCCAACTCTTTTTTCACGACCAATCTTTTATGCAATCGGCTACTTTTTCCACTACTCAAAATTTCACTAATCAAACTTAAAACAGCTTGGTCTTCATCTTTGAAATCTGGAATCTTAAAACCTAAAGCTAGATATTCTACATCTGTCTCTTTATGGATTATTACTCGTCGCTCTCCGAACTGTTCAGGTTCTGTTATTTTGGGGCGGATAATTGTTTCAGTGCTATTTTTGATATTTCCAAACTCTTTTTTAGCTAATTTGAAAGCTGACTTTTCGTTAATATCTCCCGAAATCACAATTACAGCATTTTGGGGTTGGTAAAATCGTTTGTGAAATTCCCGAATATCAGAAATATCCCAGTTTTTAATATCATCGATAAAACCTATTGGAGTCCAATGATACGAATGTTGAACAAAAGCAGTATTAAAAAGTGTGAAATAGAGAAGTCCAAAAGGAGAGTTATCTGTTCTCCAATATCTTTCCTCCAAGACTACATCTCTTTCAGGCTGAAAATCTTTATCTAAAAGTCGCAGGTTTTCCATAAGTTCCGCAAATAGATTTAAAGATTTACCTAAATTTTGAGATGATGATTTTATAAAATAGTGGGTAATGTCAAAGCTTGTCGAAGCATTATTTACTCCGCCAAAACCTTTGACAATTACATCAAATTCACCACTTTTTAAATTTTTTGTAGTTTTGAAATTGAGATGTTCGAGCATATGAGCAATTCCGCTTTTACCCATAACCTCATCTCTTGAACCGACTCGATATAAAATATCTGTGCTAACAACTCCGCTACCGTTTTTCAGAGGAACTACGACAACCCGTAGTTTATTAGAAAAAGTTTTCTCAAAGTATTTTGGAATAGAACTTGCCATTAAAAATCCTGTTATTAAAAAAAGTATTGTAAAAAATTTCATTTTGAATCATTCCGTTTGGAAAAAATATATTTTAGATAGTTGGGGGAAAGTCCCCCGAGTTGAAAAAAAGTTATCTAAAAATCTCTCTCAAGAAGTTTTGAAACTCTTAAAATTGTAATGATTTTATCGTCTTGTTTTCCAACACCCTCAATTAAACTCTTTTCTTGAGTTGTAGCTTCTGGTGCTGGGTCGATTTTATCTTTGTTGATTCTGATTGCCTGATTTAATCTGTCAATTACAAAACCAGCAGTTTCATCACCATCTTTTAAAACGATATATCTCATATCTTCTGTTTTTGTAGCTGTTACACCAAATTTCATTCTCAAATCAATTAAAGGAATTACACTTCCTCTCAAGTTGAAAACACCTAGAACATGCGAAGGAGTTCTTGGAACTCTTGTATATTCAATCGGTTTGATGATTTCTTGAATCGTAAGAATTGGAATCGCAAATTCCTCTTCTCCTACTACAAAACCAACTAATTGGAGAATTTTATGCTCTTCATTTTCAGTTGGATTACCTTGTTCCTGTTGTTTGCTTACAACTTCTTGTAACTTTGAACTCATTTTCTACTCCAATCCTAAATTTCGTCTAACAACATTACCGATATAATCCGCAGAGTAAGGTTTTGTGATGTATTCACTCATTCCCGCTTCAACCCCTCGCATTCTATCGCTTTTGCTATTTCGTGATGTAACTGCCATTAAAGGTAAGTCTTTATATTTATTGTATTTTCTGATTTCAGCAGCTAATTGATAACCGTCCATTCGAGGCATTTCAATATCCACCATCATTCCATCAATATCATATTCACCACTTTTAAGTTTTGTAAGAGCATCAACTCCATCAGAAGCCTCAACAATACTAACTCCTAAAGGTTTAAGAGCAGATTTCATAATCTTTCTATCGGTCTTGCTATCATCGACAACCATAATAGTATAATCTGCAGGACCATTTTTAGGTTTTGAAGATGAAGTTTCAATTGCAACGGCTTGAGATTTAATATCTTTTGCCATATGCATAATTGCAGCAACATCAACAATTAGAGTAACTCCACCATCACCACGAATTGTAGCTCCTGCGATTCCCTCCATACCTTTAAGATATTCGCCAAGATTTTTAATAACGATTTCTTCTTGACCAACTAAAGAATCGACAATTACACCGATTTTAGCTTCAGCCAATCCGAGAACAACAACATAAGTATGGTCGTGATTTTCAAAAACTCTTTCAACATCAAAAATATCTGCGATATGAACAAGAGATAAAACCTCATCACGAAGTCTAAGAACTTGTCGATTTTCAACCGTGTAGATTTCGTCAGGAGTAATTCTGACTGTTTCAAGAACAGAAGCTAAAGGAATTGCATAATATTCTTCTTGAACTCCGATAAGAAGTGCTTGAATAATTGCTAAAGTTAAAGGAATTTTTAATTTAATAGTAGTAAATTGACCTAAATCACTTTCAATATCGATGATACCGTTTAGTTTTTCAAGGTTTGTTTTTACAACATCCATACCAACACCCCGACCAGAAACATTAGTAACTTGAGCAGCGGTTGAGAACCCTGGTTTAAAGATAAGTGCAAAAGCTTCTTTGTCGCTCATATTATTAGCTTCAGTTTGGCTAAGAATACCTTTTTTAATTGAGTGAGCTTTTAAACCCTCAGCATCAAGACCGTTTCCATCATCTGTAATTTGAACAACGATATGATTTCCTTCGTTGTAAGCTTTCAGGTTGATAGTTCCAAGTTCAGGTTTCCCTTTAGCAGCTCTATCAGCAGGCATCTCGATTCCGTGGTCACAAGAATTTCTAATAATATGGACAAGAGGATCACCGATAACTTCTACAATAGATTTATCAAGTTCAGTTTCTTCACCCTCAATTTGTAAATCAATTTTCTTAGAAAGTTCTCGAGTTAAATCTCGAATCATTCTAGGGAATTTTTGGAATACTTTCCCAATTGGTAGCATTCTAGTTTTCATAACAGCAATTTGTAAATCAGTAGTTACAAGTGAAACCATTGCTACAACTTGATTTAATTCCTCTAAGAATTCCTCGCCCTCATATCGTTCCTCAACATCATCATTGATTTTCATTAGTCTATTTTTACCTAAAACTAATTCGCCGATGAGGTTCATAAGGTGGTCAAGCCGTTTTACATCAACTCTAATTGTTTGTTCAACAGGTGGAGGTGTAGTCTTTTTTTGAGCGGGTGGGGGAGGAGCTTTCTTTTCAGCAACAGGAGGAGTTGGTGCGGGAGCTGGTTCTTCTTTTGGAGGAGGAGTTGCTTCTTCAGTTGCAGAAGTATTAATTTCTACATCATCTGAACCGCCGTCATCATTTTTAGCACTTTTTTGCTGTTTAAGGACTTCTTGCTTTTTCATAATAAGACGATTAATTTCAGCTTCAACCTCATCATCACTCATACTTGCATAATCGAGTTCAGGTTCATCTGCTAGAGGGTCTTTATAATCGCCTCCTTTCTCTTCATTAGCAGGTTTCGTCTCAGATCCAGAACTCGCTGGAGCAGGGGCTTCCGCTTTTGGCGAGGGTTCAGCAGGAGCTGCATCACCTTTTGAGATAACATCTAAATCTTTAACGACTTGAACAATATTAATATCGCCCTTGTCGGTTCCCGTATCTCGAATTAATTGTAGAAGAGCTTTCATCATATCAATAGATGGAAGTACAACATCCATAACTTCAGGAGTTACTTTTAATTCTTCTTTTCTAGCTTTATTAAGAACATCTTCCATATGGTGGGTTAGCTCTGTAAGAATATCAA
>Ga0256826_1000813_pt1 | contig 19396 bp, 17 predicted proteins | sample CV79metaG_FD_185975 | JGI IMG/M metagenome (GOLD analysis project Ga0256826, IMG submission 185975) | Hydrothermal vent microbial communities from East Pacific Rise, Pacific Ocean - CV79 | ecosystem: Environmental > Aquatic > Marine > Hydrothermal vents | place: Pacific Ocean: East Pacific Rise...
AGGGGTAAGGCTTTTTTAGGCTGACCTACTATATTACGATTATTAATTGAGAGTTAGTGAGTCCTACTTACTGCTGTCGCATGGAGAATATATTATGAGAACAGAGTGGCTAAAAAAACGTCAAAATGACAAAACACCAACACAGATGTACTATGCTAAAGAGGGCATCATTACAGAAGAGATGGAGTACATTGCTAAGTTAGAAAAGCTTAGTCCAGAGCTGGTACGTAGTGAGGTGGCGCGTGGTCGTTTGATCATTCCTGCTAACATCAACCATGCTAATCTTGAGCCGATGGCCATTGGTATTGCAGCAAGTTGTAAGATCAATGCAAACATCGGTTCATCTGCTATTGCTTCAGATGTAGAAGGTGAGATAGAGAAGATACAAGTTTCTCAACACTATAAAGCGGACACTGCTATGGATCTTTCAACCGGTGGAGATCTTGATGAAATCCGTCGTGGTGTTATTGATAATGCCCATATCCCTATTGGTACTGTGCCTATTTACCAGATCATTGCTGACTGTAATGACCGTATTGAAGATCTTAATATTGAGGTTATGCTTGAGGTTCTTGAGCGTCAAGCGAAGCAGGGTGTCTCTTACTTTACCATTCACGCTGGTTTCTTGTTAGAGACGATGCCTAAAGTAGCTAAGCGTAAGATGGGAATCGTGAGTCGTGGTGGCTCATTGATGGCAGCATGGATGATGCATTACCATAAAGAGAACCCTTTTTATACAGCATATGATGAGATCTTAGAAATTTGTGCAAAGTATGATGTAAGTCTTTCTTTAGGTGACTCTCTACGTCCAGGTTGTTTAGCAGATGCATCTGATGATGCACAGCTAGGTGAGCTTAAAGTGCTTGGTGAGTTAACACTTCGTGCATGGGAGAAAAATGTTCAGGTTATGATCGAGGGTCCAGGTCACGTGCCATTGAACCAGATCGAGCGTAACATGAAAATACAGCGTGAACTTTGTCATGAGGCACCTTTTTACATTCTAGGACCACTAGTTACGGACATCGCTGCTGGTTATGACCATATCTCTTCTGCTATTGGTGCAGCTATCGGTGGATGGCATGGTGCGAGTATGTTATGTTATGTAACACCAAAAGAGCACTTGGGTCTTCCAAATGCTGATGATGTTCGTGAAGGTATTATTGCTTATAAAATTGCAGCACACGCTGCTGACATTGCTCGTGGTCGTGAAGGCGCGCGTGATGTTGATGACGCGATGTCTGACGCACGTTATACCTTTGACTGGGAGAAGCAGTTTGAACTTTCACTAGACTCAGAGCGTGCACGTGAATACCATGACGAGACACTGCCACAAGATGTTTTCAAAGAGGCAGAATTCTGTTCTATGTGTGGACCTAAATTTTGTTCATACAAGATCTCTCAAGACATTATGGATAATCCAGAAGCGATTCAAAAAATTGCTGACGAAGCAAAAGCGATGTCGTTTACAGCGTAAGCTGATCTTCTTCACTCATCCTGCTTTAATGGTATGAGTGATACTTCGTGTTACAAAATGTAAATCACACCTTAAAAACATTGCCTAATTTAAATAAGATAATAATTGTCTTATTAAATTTAGCTAAAGTTCTAAAAGCGTAATGGGTCTTGTCTAATACCCACAAATAAAATATAGGAAATATATATGACTATTGAAAATGTACAAACAGCATTATCTTCTGTAATCTATCCAGGTTTTTCTAAAGATATCGTGACATTCGGTTTTGTAAAAGATATTCAAGTTGATGGTACAAACGTAAGTTTTACAGTTGACATCACATCAAGTGCAGCAGAAGTTGCTCAGCAGATCACTGTTGAGTCAACTGAGGCACTTAAACGTGCTGGTGCAACAAATGTAACTGTCAATGTAGCCGCACCTAAAATGCCACGTGAGAGCTCTTCTAAGGGTAAAAACATCGCACCACAGGTTAAGAACTTCATCATGGTTAGTTCAGGAAAGGGTGGGGTTGGTAAATCAACTGCATCAGTTAACCTAGCGATCGCACTTGCAATGCAAGGTAAAAAAGTCGGTCTTCTTGATGCGGACATCTATGGTCCAAATATCCCACGTATGATGGGTTTAGAAGGTACTAAGCCAGAAGTAAACGGTAACAAAGTCCTTCCTCTTAAGGCCTATGGTATCGAGATGATGTCTATGGGTTCTTTGATGGAAGATGGTCAGTCACTGATCTGGCGTGGTGCTATGATTATGAAGGCGATCGAGCAGTTCTTACGTGACATCCTTTGGTCAGAATTAGACTGTTTAGTGATCGACATGCCACCAGGTACAGGTGATGCACAGCTTACACTTGCACAGTCAGTTCCTGTAACTGCTGGTGTAACAGTAACAACGCCACAGATGGTTTCACTGGATGATTCACGTCGTTCATTAGACATGTTTAAAAAGCTTAACATTCCTATCGCTGGAATTATTGAGAACATGTCAGGCTTTATTGCTCCAGACACAGGTGTTGAGTATGACATCTTTGGTAAGGGTACAACACAGCCAATGGCAGATGAGTTTGATACTAAGATCATTGCTGAAATACCTATCGAGCCAGCAGTTCGTGAGGGTGGAGATAATGGTAAGCCAGTAACTTACTACGCACCAGAGTCAGAGACTGCTAAGCGCTTTATGGCAGCAGCTGCTTCTATCTGGGAGACGATTGAGAAGATCAATGCTGATGGTGGTGTTGATAACGCCGGTGTTCAACCGACTACGCCTCCAGGTGTTTCAGCATGTTCAACAGCTGCAGCACCAAAACAAGCAGCGCCTACATCTAACGATGAGAGCTGTGGAACAGGATGTGGTTGCAACTAGGCATCCCACCCTTGATAGCTTAGGCTATCAGAACTCTTTTCAACTACTTCTCTTTAACTGTTTTAATTGTTAATAAAACCAACTGTTTAATACTGCTTTTGTCTTGTTGAAAAAAAAGCAGACCCTCTTCATAATCATCACTTCCATCTTCGATAATAGTAAGTTCACATTGACATTCTAGTTGTGTAAGATAATCATTTTTCTCATTAAACATTAAGATGGCATTTGAACTGTTTTGTAGGTCAGACTTTGTGTTGATGAAGTAAAAACTATTGCTGTTTTTAATGTAGAGGTTACCAAGAGAGATAGACTCTTTTTGACTACCTTTATCTGCTTGAAATGTAAAGTTTTTCTGTGTCTGAATAAAACGTACATGAAGTTTAGAAAGTTGTGCTGGCATTTTAATGTCCTAATTGTATAAAGTATTGGTATTATGCTGTGTAGAGACCAATACTCTACTAAAATAGATTGATAAAACTGAGTACTAAGAAAGTATAAAGTTGATTAGGTTCTCTTACGGTGGGCACGTTGCATGACTTGATGTATGGAAATGTCATCTTTTGTTGATGTGGCATAGCTATAACTCAATTTAAATGATAGTTTTTCATAGTTTTTAAAACGAGCACGTTCGCTGGCCTTTTCAACAGCATAGGCCCATTCAATAGCATCATCTAACTCTTCTGTAAGTGAAAAAATAAGTATAAAATGCGTCCCTTCCAGTCGGTACAGTGTGTACTTCGTTTTGATGATTTTATTGATGAGTTTGGGTACTGCTTTGATGATTTCATCACCCACTAAGTAGCCAAACTCACCATTAATGGCGTCAAAATCTTCAATACTAAGCATAAAGATGTGAAAAGGAATACCAGCAGTTGCGCTTCGCATTAACTTTTTACTGTCATGAAAGAACTGTTTACGGTTAGGAATCCCTGTTAAGGTATCAAACTTTGATTGCATCTCTAGCATCTCTAAGGCTCTTTTGAGTTTGAGCTGGGTCTGTACGCGTACTAAAACTTCTTCTGTATTATATGGTTTAACTATATAGTCTGCGCCACCAATCTTAAAAGCATGGACAACACTATCACTCTCATTACTTGCCGTAAGAAATATTATTGGAATATCACTAGTCTCTGTAGATGCTTTAAGTCTTTTACATACGTCAAACCCACTAAGACCTGGCATATTTATATCAAGTAGCATGAGGTCTGGTTTCTCTTCCTCAACAGCTTCGAGTGCACTATGACCATCAAGCACAGTTCTCACATCATACTCGTTAAGGAGCTCTACTAGAAAGTCCATGTTAACAGGGTTGTCATCAACGACTAGTATTTTAGTGTTATGTGTATCGAGTGTCATTAACGTGTTTCACTGTTTAGAATTTTAAACATTAAGTACATTTTTAGTCCGCTTTGATTTGTAAAGGTTCATGTCGGCACGGAGTAAAAAGGCATCAATGTCGTTGTCACTCTCTTGGTACTCTGCCATACCGATACTAATAGTAAACGGCGAGGCGTGTTCCGCTACAAGCAATGTCGTAGCGATCTGCTTACGTAGGAGTTCAAGTTGTTCCTTCGCGCCTTTGAAGTCAATATCTTTTAACATTAATACAAACTCATCACCACCGAGTCGAGCAAAACTAACAACATTAGAGACGTTTTTTTCAATACTATTAGTCAAAGCCAAGATGGTTTTGTCTCCCACGGCATGACCGTAGCTATCATTGATGAGTTTAAAATTATCAATATCAATAATAAAGAGATAGAGTGGGGTGGACTCTTTTTTAGACTCTTCAAATATCGCCGTAGCATGGTTGAAAAAATGGCGACGGTTGGCAATACCACTCAGTGGGTCAATGTTGGCTAAGTTGTTTAAGGTTTCAATGGCACGGCAGAGACTCAGGTGTGTTTTGATGCGAGCAACGGCTTCTTGTGGTAGGTAAGGTTTAGTAATGTAATCGACTCCCCCTAACTCAAATCCTTGGAGTATGTTCTCAACATCAGTACGAATACTTAAAAAGATAATAGGAATATGCGCTGATTGAGCTATGAATTTGAGTCTAGTACAGACTTCAAAACCATTAATCCCAGGTAGGGTGATGTCTAGCAAGATGAGGTCGGGTAACTCCTCTTCAACAGCTTGAAGTGCACTCTCTCCATCAAGAACAGTGCGCACATCAAACTCATGTAGAATTTCGACTAAGACATCAATATCACCGGGGTTGTCATCAACGATTAATATCTTAGAGTGTTTATAATCAAGTTCAGACATTACGCTCCTTCTGGTTTTCTACAATACTAGGTACAATCGTCTCAATCGCACTGCAGACTTTAGCAAACTGATATCCTTTTGCATCTTTTATCATAGCAGTAATTTCATTGTGATGCTCTTTTGGCCATTGGTATTGTTCAAGTTCTTGACAACTGGCTTTAACATCATGTGCTTTTCTCTTTTTCACATTTGTATAAAGCTTTTGTAAGATGAGATTAAAATCAGAGCTCGAGATGAGCTTTTTACCCTGAGTGTCATCTGAACTCTCTTGTTGCTGTAGATGGACGATACCCTTCAGCAGTGGGGCTAGTTTAAGCTCTATGGCACTGATTAACGCACTAAACTCACCTTGAGAATCGTTGAAGGATTCCTCAAGTTCTTGGGTGAGTCTATAGATCTCTTTTGCCCCAATATTTCCAGCAAGGCCCTTTAAGTTATGTGCTAATATTCGTCCCTCTTCATACTGCGCATCATCTACAAAGCCTTGTAGTTTCGTGGTGACATCACTAAACATATCAGCAAATTTATAGAGAACATTTTGGTACGCGGTACTGTTGTTGTTTAAACGGGTGAGGCCATCTTTTATATCAATATTAACTAAGGCATTAAAATCTGTAGGTAAGGGTGTCTCAATAGTAGGTTGAATAGCTTCTTCAGCGAGACACTTTGTAGATGCTTTCTTTGGTGCGATAAATCGTAGCAAGGTCTTATAAAAACTATTCACATCAATAGGTTTGCTGAGATGACTTTGCATACCAAAACTACTTGATTTTTCGATGTCACTTTCGGTGATATTAGCAGTCATCGCAATAATAGGGATGTTGTCATATTTTTGATATTCGCGAATAATTGATGTGGCAACATATCCATCCATAATCGGCATATTGATATCCATCAATACAAGCTCAAAAGGGGTTGTAGCATTAAAAATTGCTTCAACCGCTTTTTGTCCATTCGTTACTGAAGTGATCTCAATACCACTCCCTTCTAAAAGACCTTCCACCACCATCTTATTGCCCTCATTATCTTCTGCTAACAATATTTTACTGCCCTTGAGTATTTTTAGATCCTCTAAACTACTTGATGCTTTTTGTACTTTGTTAACCGTGATATTCTTTCCAAACTGATGTTTGAGTGACTCTAACAGCGTATAGTAGGTAAACGGTTTTGGTATGGATGCATCGAAGGTAAAGGCTTCAAGCCCATCTTCAGAAAAGGTGTCATAACGTAGCAGAAATAGAGCATCACTGTGGCTATAAAGAAGTGCTTTGTTCCTAAGTTTAGAGAGGCAGCGTGAATCTATAAAAACAGCATCAAAATGTCTACTTGCCAACTCCTTTTCAAGGTCTTGAACATTTTTTACTGATTTTGGTAGGGCTTGGTACTGTGTCAATACCTTAGAAATTATACTTGCAGTGTGTGGACTAGTGTCTAGAATTAAGATGCTCTTATTTGTCAATATACGTTTCATATGTTGATTGCCAGCGTTTACATTATGCTCTGGAATCTCTAATGCAATGGAAAAATAGAACCGACTTCCTTCTCTAAAGGTACTTTTCACAGCTAGTGTACCTTGCATTTTTTCAACTAACTCATGTGAAATAGCAAGACCTAGTCCTGTGCCCCCATATTTACGGCTTATTTTATTGTCTACTTGATCGAAGGCACTAAAGAGTCGTTTACTTTGCTCTTGAGTGAGGCCTATACCACTGTCTTGGACTTCAAAGTAGAGTTTCTTCTGACTATTTTCGTCGGTGGTGACGTTAACCTTTAGTAGAACCTCTCCTTTATCAGTAAACTTTATAGCATTATTAATGAGGTTGATTAATACTTGGGATATACGTAGTGGATCACCGATGAGCGTATCAGGAACTTCAGTAGAGATGTCAAAAACTAAGTCTAACCTCTTCTCTACTGCTTGAATCCCCATCATGTCAGCAAGGTTGCTGAAAAAGTGGGCTGTTTCAAAAGACACTGGGCTGATCTCTAGTTTCCCCGCTTCTATTTTTGAGTAGTCTAAAATATCATTTGTGATGGCCAAAAGGTGCTCTGCAGAGCGTTTTATCTTAGAGATATTAAGCTTTTGAGAAGGGTTGAGATCACTTTGTAAAAGGATGTGGCTAAGACCAATAATCGCTGTCATTGGGGTTCGTGTCTCATGACTGACGTTGGCTAAGAAGATATCTTTGGCCTGTTCCGCTTCTTGTGCTTCGGTATGAACGTTAGCGATGGCCTTTAAGTGCATAAGATTTTGTTTGTGTATATAAATAAAAGTCCATACTAATAGAATGGCTAATGCAAGAATAGTTGCAAGAAGTATGATAAGTAAGTTTTCTGTCATAGATACAATCTTATTTGGTATGGAGGTGCTCTACTATTATATGCAAATATACACTTGGTTTGGCTAATAAGATTACATATCTCCCTCATCTGCTTAATTTAAAAGTTTAATTAATCCATTAGAACTTTTTTCATATAATTAATTAACTAGTTAGTTAATAAGGCGTGTATATGGAAAAAAAGCGAAGAGATGCTACATCTACTAAAAAAAAGATCATACAAAATGCGATGATTTTGTTCTCAGAAAAAGGCTTTGATGGAACATCAGTAGACGATATTGCAAAGAAAAGTACGATAAACAAGGCTATGATCTTTTACTATTTTAAAAGTAAGTCGGGTCTGTATGAAGTTATTATGAGTGATCTGTTTGCATCTATATATGATGCAATAGTTGATGCAAAAGAGAGTACAGATAACCCTTTAAGTGATTTACACATCTTTATAAAGACCTATGCGCTCTTTTGTCAAAAGTACCCTTATCTTCCTGCATTGATGCTCCGAGAGTTAAGTGATGGTGGAAAGCGTTTACCTGAGATGATGTTTGCTGGTATGCAACAACTTTTCAAATTATTAAGTGATATTTTAAAGAAGGGTGAGGAAGAGGGCTGTTTTAAAGAGAATATTCCTATTGTGGTCCATTTTATGATTACAGGAACGCTTAACCTTCTTATTGTGACACAGCCTTTGAGATTTAAAGCAGAGCAGATGGGTTCAAACTTAGACACTTGTACTACCTGTTCTATGGATGATATTTCAGAATATATTTTTGAAAAGATAAAGCTATTATTAGGAGTGGATGATGAAAAAAATACTACTTGCATTTAGTCTAACAGTATCATTAAATGCAACAACACTTCCCGAACTATTTGATGCACTAAAGCAGCATTCGCAAACAAAAGGCGATGAGATAGCAGTGGAAAGTGCAGCAGCATATAAAGACCTAGCAGATGCTAAGTTATACCCAAGCATCAATCTTTTTGCAAAATATGACCACTATACAACACCAACAGGGTTGGTACCTGTCCCACCTAATGAACTTTTTGGGATGATCAAGGACCCGAGTATTGGGCAACCCTTTAGTACTGATATTTTTAGAGAAGGTGCGAGTTTTCAAATGCCACTTTTTGTTAAGTCTATTTATACAAGTTCAGATCAGGCTGAAGCGTTACAAGAGAGTGCAGAGGCAAAAAAAAGAACGAATTTACTTAAAAACGAAGCTTTGATTGTGGGTGCAAATGCAAACTATATCTATCTTGTCGCACTTGAAAACGCATTAGATGCAAAAGAACAGTCACTTTTAGAAACACAAAAAATCTTAAAAATAAAAGTAGACAATGGTCGTGCATCTGCCTCAGCACTTTACAAAATAGAGGATGGACTTAATCAGATCAAGATGACAAAAAATAGTATTGAACTCCAAAAAGAGCAATTACTTAGTAACATTGAGAGCATTACAAGTATACGATTGACAAAGCCGATAAGCATGCAGGAAATAAAGAGTACCGATAGCCAATATGGTTTAGTATCACTGGAACCTTTAGAAAAAAAGATAAAAGCATCTCGGTTGGCAATCAGTGCTCAAAAAGATAAGCTTTATCCCACGGTCTTAGCCTATGGAAGTTATGTCTTTTCTCAAGGAGATGCTTACAACAATGATCAAAGAGTCAATGAAAAGTATGGGAATATTGGCGTAGTTCTAAATCTGCCACTTCTCAATATGGGACAGTATTCTGAGATAACAAAGTCAAAGATTGCGTTGAGGTCTGATGAAATACAACTACAACAAAAGCGTGATGCACTCAATGCAAAGACCTCTATGTTAGAACACTCTCTTCCGCTACTTAAGAATTCTATAGAGCTTTCACAGCAGAGTATAGAAAATAAAAACAAACTTTTAAAAATAGCCAAAGTAAATTACAAAAGTGGCAGGCTTTCTGCTGAAGAGTACTTACGATACGAAGATGATGTTGTGAGTGCTAAGGCAAAATATTTTCAGGCAAAAGCACAGCGGTGGCAGACTCTGATGGAGTTAGCAGTTATATATGGAAATAATATAGAGGAGATGGTGAAATGAATAAGTATATAAAAATTGGATTAAGTATAGCCGTTGTAATAGGACTTGGTATGGCTGGAGTTAAAGCGATAAAAGAAGCTAAATCAAAAGAAGCATCCGTGTCAGTAGCAAAAATATATCCTATAGTCGTTAAAACAATATCACCAAAAAAAGAGCAAGTTAGATTAACACTTCCCTATTTAGCAGAAGTTCGCAACGAGAAAGATGTACAACTCTCATCGCGTGTTTCTGGGAGAATAAAAAATATAAAAAAAAGTGGTGCACATGTTAAAAAAGGTGAGGTTATCGCAAGAGTCGATACCACAACGATCAAAAGCTCTTTAGAGAGTGTTAAAGAGCAAATTGCAGCGACAAAGACGGCATTAAAAAATTTAAAACAGACACATAAACGCACAATGGAACTTTTGAAAATACAAGGTGCTTCTATTGAAGAATCACAAAAAGAGAGTACGGCAATAGCAAACCTATCTGCAAAGCTTTCGTCTTTAAAACAACAGGAGATTGGCTTAAAAAACAGTTTGACGTATGGTGTGATCCGGACGCCTGTTGATGGTGTTATTGCAAAAGTCTATGGAAGTCGTGGTGCGATGAGCATGCCCGGTAAACCTATCGCTTCTATTAGCGCAAAAAATGGGTTTTACCTACTAGTGAGAGTACCTAGTGCCTTACACATAAAGGGAGTGACGTTTGCGGGTGAACGCCATAATGCGACTGCGCTTGGTAGTACTTTCCATGGTCTAGCAGAGTACAAAGTCTATATCGATAAAGAGAACCTGACATCGGGAGATAGAGTGGAGGTCTCTGTGATTGTGTTTGATGATACAGCTATCCTTCTTCCTTTTGATGCGACACTTAACCGTAATGCTAAGAGCTATGTGTTAGTAGTTCATGGTGACCAGGCAAAAGCAGAAGCAATAGAGATATTGCAGAGTGCTGAAGAAGGTGTTGCAACAGATAGTGACTTAAGTGGCAAAAAACTTGTTGTTGCTAAACCAGATATTTTGTTAAAGTTAGTCACAGGTCATAGTTTAAAAGTAGAGGAGTAGAGTATGTTTGAGTTTTTTTACAGACGACCTTATTTACTATATTCACTGATCGCAACCTTTTTTGTCATGGGAATCATTGGTTTACTTACATTGCCACAAAATCTTTTCCCTGATGCAAATCCACCTAAGATTGTTGTGATCACCAAGGTTCCTGGAGCAACTGCTCAAGTAGCGGCTAGTACTGTTTCTAAGCCCATTGAACAAGAGATCTCACGCTTGGGTCTAGTGACAGATGTAAGTAGTGTGAATGTGGCGAACTTCTCAATTGTAAGTGCAGATTTTGGTTATAAAAAGTCCTTGAATGCAGCTGCCGTTGATGTAGCCAATGCTCTGAGCATCGCTAAAGCAAAACTACCATCAAACGTAAACCCTGCGATCTATACAGCAGGAGATTTTACCCTTCCCGTAGATGTTATCGCGCTTAGTCCAAAAAATGATTCTATCACCTTGGCAGATATTAGAAAAGTGGCAGACAGTTTTATAAAACCGGCACTCTTATCCAACAAGGCGATTGGTAATGTTGAGGTATTTGGAGGGTATGAGAGTTCTATTAATATAGCGATCGATCCATTTAAAGCAAAACGTTATGGTATAGACTTTGAGACGATTACTAAAGCCATCAGGACATTGAACCATGATATGCCCATAGGGTTCATCAAAGGTGATAACGATTTCTATACGGTAACGTTTTATGGTGAAAAAGATAACATTGAGAAACTTAAGGGTTTACGTGTCTTACCAAATGTAGCATTACGTGATTTTGCAGATGTCTCTTGGAGTTATAAAAAGCGTAATAGTGGTTACATCGGTAATGGTAAAGATGCCATTGCTCTTGCTATTCAACGTGCACCAGGTGGAAGTGTCTTAGATGTAAGTACAGCAGCACGCACACAGATGAAAACACTTGAAGCTACTTACCCAAACATTAATTTTCAGATTAGTGATACGCAAAGAGATCTAGTCGAACAATCAAACGAAAATATGCTTGAAGCCTTACGAGACGCTGTTATCTATACCCTTATCGTTATTATGATATTTTTAGGGAACTTCCGAGCGATCATCGCTGCTGGCATCTCGATTCCTATGGTCTTTTTATCGACTATAGCGGTTATATGGATGACAGGTGGGAGTTTAAACCTTCTCATCTATACGGCTATTATTTTAGCCCTTGGGATGCTTACAGATGATGCAGTTGTTGTACTCGAAAACATAGAACGCCATTTGATCGTTGGACATGAAAAACTTGAAGACGCCATAGAACACGGTACAAAAGAGGTCCTAAACCCCATATTTGCTGGTACGTTAGCAACAATCGCTATCTTATTTCCACTTATGTTCGTTGGTGGTTTCCCAGAGAAGATCTTTCAGCCACTTATTTCGACACTTATCATCGCACTGATCGTCAGTTGGTTCTACTCGATCACGTTTATACCACTACTCTCAAAATGGCTCTATAGAAATGGTGTTGGAAAAACCAAAATAGAGCAATACTTTGAAGCATTTTATCAAAACACGATTGGACGTTTAGTGGTGCCTTATGTGGGTGTCATAAAGTTTTCAAACGGAAAGTACAGAGTGCTACGTCGTATCCTTTTGAGTGTTGGCGTTCTTCTGGTCCTAGTTCTGAGTGTTAAAGGTATTATGCCAACGATCGGTAAAGATGCAATGCCTCCAATGGATACAGGGATCATTAAAGTACAAATGGCATTTAGTTCCAATGAAAACGTAGAGACAGCAGAGAAAAAGATCAAGCCATTTTTGGTTTGGTTACATGAACAGACTTGGATGAGAACAAGTTCTGTTGCCTTTGGTACAGAACCAGGAGTGTTGAGTTTAGGAAGTGGTAACCTTCCAGCAGAAGCAACCATAACCATCAACACCGTCAATCGTTTTGAACGTAAAAAATCCATCTGGGAATTAGAAGATATTATCAGGGCTAAAATTGCAAATCTTGAAGGTGTAAAACGCAATGATGTCTTTGATTTTGGGGCTACTTCTGTCTCATCGATCAAAGCAACAGTCGATGCAAAACTCTCCGCAAGTGTTCCTGATGGCTTAGCTGAGAACGCTACAAAAGTACAAAAAGCCTTAGAAAGTGTCGCAGGACTTAAGTCAGTGTCAACAAGTTGGGGCAAAGATTTTACAGAGATAGAGTTGATCATTGATGAAAATAAAGCCTTGAGTTATGGAGTAACACCCTATCAGATCGCGATGCAACTGCCTATAAAAGGAGAGGTCGTTGGACTCAATGCCGATTTGGCATCTATGAACACGCAGTTTGTACGACTCTATTTTAAAGGCAAGTTTTCTAAGAACATGCAGACGCTTAGACTGCTACCTATCAACACTAAGGTAGGAGAGGTTCCATTAGAGCAGATCGCAACCATAAAAAAGCATCTGACGTTTGCAAAGATAGAGCGTGACAATATGCTCTATTCTTTAGATGTAAATGGGTACCGTGCAAAAAGACCTGTAACACATTTAACGACAGATGCTGAGGAAGCCCTTAAAAAAGCTGATCTAGCTGATGTTCAGATCACACAGTCGGGCGATATTGCCCAGATCAAGGATAGTTTTTCTAGAATGACAAAAGCGATTGGTTTTGGGATCATCGTTTTGATTATGGTGCTTATAGCGATTTATCGCTCTGTCAGAATGTCAGTTATCATGATTGTAGTCTTACCGCTATCCATGATAGGAGCAGCATGGGGAATGTTAATTTTCAACAAGCCTAGCTGTCTGCCAAGTATGCTCGGTATCTTACTACTTTTTAGTATTATCATTAAAAATGCGGTACTCCTGATAGATTTTTACCAAGAGTTTAAAGCAAAGGGCGAAAGTGCTTATGAAAGTGCGATAGAAAGTGTGAAAGTGAGGTTCCGTCCTGTTATGATGACTGCTTTTGGAACCATAGCTGGAATGATACCGATAGCTCTTGAGCAAGCTGTGGGCTTAGAACGCTTAAGTCCACTAGCAGATGTCGCTATTGGTGGTCTACTTATAGGGACACTTTTAACACTGATCTACATACCGATGTTTGCTTATAGTTTTGATAAAGATAAATAAAGCATAAGAGGGTCTTGGAGTTGTGAGGTAAGATCTATACTGTAAAGGGAAGGTGCAATAAGAAGGAGTATGACGATATTACGTGAATTCATACTACTGATTATGCTAATAATCTTATTACACAAATATAGTCTGATAAGTAAATACCTATATTTTAATCAAAACAAGAAGCACTTCACTCTTCATAGTCACTGCGAACTATTCGCCAAAAAAAGTGATGACTACATAGAAGACTAAAATAATTACAGGAGAGAAATAGAGCCATAAGTAGGGATCATTTAAAGCTGATAAATCCATTTTAAACCTTTTTCGACATCTAGATGCTTTAATGACTTGCATAAAGTCTCATATGCCTTATTGGTAAGTATACTGCTATTTTTATGCGAAGGATATAAAAGAAAGCATAAAAGAGTTGAGTGATGTTAACTAAAGGTTAACGCTATAGATTTATACTGTCAATTATAAATAGACATTTTTCCAAATGACTTCAGTCGAAGGTCATTTTTCAAAGTTGTTTAACAAGGAGAAACATTGAAACAGAAAATTGATGCGATAAAATTAGAAGTTAAAAAGGTAATGGTAGGTCAAGAAAACCTAATTGATGCTATGTTGATTGGTCTTATTAGTGATGGACATATTCTTGTTGAAGGTGTACCTGGACTTGCTAAAACAACGGCGATCAATGCTTTAGCAAAAGCACTTGGTCTTGACTTTAAACGGGTGCAGTTTACACCAGACCTTTTACCTAGTGATATTGTGGGAACCGAGATGTATGATCAAAAAGAGGGGACCTTTAAAGTGAAAAAAGGCCCTGCCTTTACGAACCTACTCTTAGCCGATGAAATCAATCGTGCTCCGGCTAAGGTACAGTCTGCACTCTTAGAAGTGATGCAAGAAAAGCAGATTACCATCGCAGAAGATACTTTCAAATTAGACGAACCTTTTTTAGTCCTAGCGACGCAAAACCCAGTAGAACAAGAAGGTGCATACCAACTTCCAGAAGCGCAGTTGGATCGTTTTATGTTGAAGGTGAATGTAGACTACAACAGTTTTGATGAAGAGATCGAGATCGTCAACCGTGTGGCCAACCGTAACTTTGGGGTGATTGAAAAGGTTGCAGATGCTACTGACATCATCGCTATGCGTGGTGAGGTTGAGAAGGTACATATTGATGATGAGGTGACGGCTTACATCGTTAAACTTATTTATGCAACACGTGAACCTGACAAGTATGGTGTACATGGCATCGCTGACTACCTAGAGTATGGTGCAAGTCCCCGTGCTTCGATCAACCTCTATAAAGCAGCAAAGGCGATTGCTTATATACGTGGTAATGACTTTGTGACACCACTTGACATTGCTGATGTTGTTCATGGTGTACTTCGTCATCGTATTATCTTGAACTATAAGGCAGAAGCAGCTGGTGTGAATGCAGATGATATTGTGACAAAGATCTTACAAGCTATTAAGTTACCTTAGGGCTTTTGATGTTTCTGGATAAATCAGAAGAGATCTTAATCAAGACAAGACGCAATATCTTTGGTCAAAATGCTGGAGGGAGTCCATCTCTCTTTTCCGGTAATGGTCTTGACTTTAAAGAGCTTCGTGAGTACGATGTTGGAGATGATGTTCGTAAGATCAACTGGAAGGTGACCGCCAAGGCACAACGTCCTTTTGTCAACCTCTTTAATGAAGAGCGTGAACTTAACATCTTGGTTGCTTTTATGGTGAGTGGAAGCATCTATTTTGGTACGCGGCGTTTTAAACAGGAGCTGATGGCGGAGATCTTAGCACTGCTTTCGTACTCGAGTATTAAAAGCGATGATCGACTAAGCACACTCTTCTTTTCAGATAAAGAAGAGTTCTTTATGCCTCCCACTAAAAAGATGGGTTCACTTCATATTACACTTGAAAAAGCTTTAGGTCTTGATCCTCTACAAAAAGAGAGTGATTATGAGGCTTTTGTGCACTATGTGAACGAACGAGTAAAACGTAAGTCACTCATTTTTATTGTCGGTGACTTTTATGGTGACATTGATCTCTCTCTGTTAAACAAACATGAACTCTTTGCGGTGATGGTACGAGATCGTTTTGAGGAGAACCCTAAACTCTCAGGTGAGATGGAGCTAGTAGATCCTAGCACGATGGATGGTGAAGAGTTTGTTCTCTCACCTAAGATCATGAAGGCTTACAAAAAAGAGCTCCAAGCACATGATGAAAAATTAGCGATGCATTTTGATCAACACCGTATCAAACATACCAAAATCTATACGGATGAAGAGCCTTTTGTGAAGCTCTCCAACCTCTTTAGGCATTAATCATGGAACAGTTACGCGACATTAAAGGCTTAGTAGAAGTGAGTGACTACTCCTTTTATTACCTGCTTGGGATTATAGGTATTGTGGTGCTTCTCCTTTTAGTGATAGGTCTGTTACTTTATAAAAAGTTGACTAAAAAAGTACCGATGACACAGCAGAAGATGGCGATGGAGCTTCTTAAAAAGTTTGAAGTACATGATGCTAAGCAGAGTGCTTATGAGTTTTCACACTTAGCCCAATATGCGGTGAGTGATGATCAACGTCAGCAGTTAGAAACACTCTTAAAAGAGTTGGAAATCTATAAGTTTAAAAAAGAGGTCCCGGAGTTAGATGCAGAGTTAAAAAAGAGACTGCAGACTTTTGTGAAGGAGTTGAGCTGTGGGTAGTATCGTTTTTGAGTATCCTATTGTCTTTTTGTTTTTACTGCTTTTTGTAGTGTGTGAACGTTTTTGTAAACAGAAGCGTCAACAACTCCTACTACCAAACCTATCAATGTTGAAAAAGGTAGCGCAAAAACAAAATATCTTTGTAAATTTACTTAAAATGTTGATGGTGCTGCTGCTCATTACAGCGATAGCTAGTCCTATTAAAGAAGATGAGGTCATTGTTCAAAAGGATAAAGGTTATGAGATCTCACTACTCTTGGATGCCAGTGGTTCGATGGAGCAGTACAATAAGTTTGATATTGTCAAAGGGATTGTGCAAGATTTTCTAAGCAAACGTGAACATGACAAGTTAGGTCTGACTATTTTTGCTGACTTTGCTTATGTGGCGATTCCTCTGACCTATGATAAAAAGAGCATTAGTGAACTTCTCGAAAAGATTGATGTGGGGATAGCCGGGAAGCAACGAACTGCGCTCTATGAAGCACTGTTTATGAGTTCTAAACTCTTTAAAAAATCACAGGCAAAACATAAAATTGCAATTCTTTTGACAGATGGTGTGGATAATGCCGGTACTATACCTCTTGATGTGGCTATAAAAATGGCGAAGAAGTATGGCATCAAAGTCTATGTGATTGGTGTGGGTAGTAATCGGGATGTTGATCGTAATGTATTGGCAAACATCGCTAACGAGACCGGTGGTAAGTTCTATATGGCCTCAACAGCTGAGCGGATTCAAGAGATCTACGACGAGATCGACAGACTTGAGAAGAGTGAGATAAAAGCAAACAAGTTTATTAAAAAACATTACTTTTATCAGTATCCACTTGGTGGTGCCTTAGCACTACTCTTTATCTATATTTTTGTGAGAAGGAGACGTTATGCTGTTTAAAGAGCCTCAGTTTTTACTGCTACTTCTCTTACTGCTACCTATGGGTTTTTTACTCTTTCGTAAGGGTGGTACGTTAAAGGCCTATTTTGATGCAGAGATCTTAAAAAAATTGCAACGCTCGGACACATTGTTAAGTCCAACGATAAAGAGTACCTTTTTACTTTTAACATCGGCTCTTATGATTGTAGCATTGGCAAGACCTTATGTAGATAATGGTGAGATCAAAGTAAGTACAAGTACCATTGATGTGATGGCAGCCTTTGATATCTCGCGCTCAATGTTTGCGAATGATATCTATCCAAACCGTTTAGCTCTAGCAAAAAAGAAGTTCAAAACTTTTAGTGGTGACTTTGAAGAGGCAAAAATTGGAGTGATTGGTTTTAGCTCTCGTGCTTTTTTGATCTCCCCTTTGACAGAGGACTTTGGAACATTGGACTACTTGGTTAACCATATGAACTTTGACTCGGTTACACTTCGAGGAACTTCAGTGATGAATGCCTTAGAGGTGACCAATGATCTCATGAAAGAGAGTGACAAAAAAGCACTGGTACTCTTCAGTGATGGTGGGGATAAGAGTGACTTCTCAACAGAGATCTCTTATGCCAAAGAGCATCATATTGTAGTCTTTGTCTATAACATTGGTACGACTAAAGGGGGCGTTATTCCTGATAAAAATGGAGCATTGACCGACAACAATGGAGACATTGTTGTTGTCCGCCTTAATGAAAAGATAAAGTCGCTTGCATTAGAGAGTGGGGGTGCTTATATGGAGTCCTCACTTAAAACAGATGACATTGGTGAGTTAGCCGAAGCGATTAAGAGCCGTTTTAGTGAGAAAAATGTGGAAGACTCAACGATACGCGATGTGAGAGAGTTGTTTGTGTACCCGTTGGCGTTGGCACTTCTCTTACTCTTTTTGAGTCTCTACTCATTACCAAGGAGAAAAGATGTTTAAGACAACAGCGAGCATACTTCTTTTGAGCAGTACTCTTTTTGGTGGGTTGTTAGACTTTCATACACTAGATACGGCTAAAAACTCTTATGAAGCAGGTGAGTACGAGAAGAGTGCAGAGTCGTATAATTCCTTAGCGAACAAAAATGATGATGTGCACTATAACTTGGGTAACGCCTATTACAGAGATAAAAAGTATGAGAAGGCGATTTCTGAATTTAAGCAAGTACAATCACCTGAGCTTAAAGCTAAAGCACTTCACAATACTGGTAATGCCTATGCTCAGAGTAAAAAGGTCGATGAGGCTATTAAGTCTTACGAAGAGGCTTTGAACTTGGGTGCAGATGAAGATACACAGTTTAATCTTAATCTTTTGAAAAAAGAGAAAGAGAAGCAGCAAAAGCAAAAAAATAAAGATCAACAAGACAATAAAGATAAAAACCAGCAAGACAAGAAAGATCAGAAAGATAAAGATCAGCAGGATCAAAAAGATCAAGACAATAAAGATAAACAGTCTGATGATCAAAAGAGTAAAGATCAGAAGAAAAGTGATCAAAAAAGTCAAGAACAAAAAGATAAAGAAAACCAAGAAAACAAGCAAAAGCAAGACGAAAAGAGTGAAGAACAAAAAGCACAAGAGAAAAAAGAACGTGAAGAGAAGGCCAAAGAAGAGCAGAAGAAAAAAGAGGAGGCGGAAGCTGCACAGGGTGAACCTAAAGAGCTTCCCATTAGTGATATGCAAGAGCGAAAATATGAGAAGATGTTGGACAAACGGGGCATTAAAACCCTAATGGTCCCACTTAAAACAAAAGGAGGTCATGATGATGAGACAACTGCTTGGTAGTTTATTAATAATAGTTTTGTTTCCGATGTTCTTATTGGCAGGGGTAAAGGCGACGGTCGATAAAAATGCACTCTATAGAGGTGATAGTGTCACTTACACCATTAGTGTGAGCGGTAGTGATGTTGAGTTCCCTTCCATCACTGAGATAGGTGGTTATGCTATTGAAAGTACTGCTGGTTCTCAAAATATTCGTATTGTAAACGGTAACTTTGAAAAGACCGTGGCGAAGAGCTATACCTTTGTACCTTACCGTTCACTAGAGATACCCTCATACAAAGTATTTGTTAATGGTGGTGTAGATATGACAAAACCAATAGAGATCAAGATCGTAGAACCATCTCAAGATAAAACAGCCCCAATCGTTTTAGATATCAACC
>Ga0256826_1000814_pt1 | contig 19378 bp, 15 predicted proteins | sample CV79metaG_FD_185975 | JGI IMG/M metagenome (GOLD analysis project Ga0256826, IMG submission 185975) | Hydrothermal vent microbial communities from East Pacific Rise, Pacific Ocean - CV79 | ecosystem: Environmental > Aquatic > Marine > Hydrothermal vents | place: Pacific Ocean: East Pacific Rise...
CGTGACCTGGTGAATAAAAAATATGTGTATATCCGGGCAGATGGTGTTTATTTCAATATCTGAGGCGATGATGCAAAACAGTGTATCCTTGTCATCATTGGTGTTACTGAACACGGTAGGAAAGAATGAGTTATGGTAAAGAGGCCGGAATGTAAATGCGAACGGACTATTACGCCAATACTTCCCTTAGACAATGGAGCTTGTTGATGTTGCTCTAAGGCAATTTTTTGAAGCAGTTGCCAGGCAGAACAACAGGTCGCGGAAACGCCTCAACTTAACAACTCCCTATGAGGTATCTACAATACCTCATAGGGAGTTGATAGTAAAAAACTAACTGGTTATGTACTTATAACTTGAATTCAGGAAAATTGACTTCCCCACATTCCCCTCGCTATGTGAGTCACCCACCACTGCAATGGATCGCTGGCTAAACAGTGCATCAAGTGTCATATAAGCCTTTAGGTAAAACGTTTCACTGAAAACCCATTCTCCTCAAGTAAATTCAGGACCGCTGCGATTTTAAAGGTATTAATTCGCAGATATATGCTACCCCCTTCACTTTTTGAGGCTATTCTGAGTACCCTGGTAAAAGGAATTTTTTCTTCTTCGAGGAGAGTGACCAGTCTAGTCATAATTGTAGGGGAGCCATCGTCGTTAATCCCTATCAGTACAGCACCCTTTTCACCTAACCCAAAGGATAATTTATAGGCGGAAGTAAGATCTCGAATAGAAAAGATTCCGACGACCTGCCCGTTGTCAAGTACCGGCAAAGCACCAAGTCTGTCACGATCAAAAAGAAACAAGGCATCATCAAGGGTTGAATCGGGTGTCAAAGAGATACATTCCGAAGACATGATTTCAGAAACCTCTGTCTGTTCTACACGTTCATAGACAAGGCGGCTTTCGCTGTCACTAAGTACGGAAGACGGATAAGCAGAACGAAGATCACGATCCGTCAGCATCCCTACAAGCTCACCCTTTTCATCTACAACCGGCAGATGCCTGAACTGGTAATCATTCAGTAATGCTCTGGCTTCCGGGAGAAGCATGGTTGGATGAACAGTGAGGGGATCAGTTGTCATATGCCTTGAAATATACATATTCGACCTCGCGTTTCAGGGTTCTTTTAAAAAACCGCCTTTAAAATTTGTAAGCGACCCTGTAGATTAATAAAAATGAATGATTACTCTTTCTTCGGTGAAACTTCAGTATTCTCAGCACTGTCAGTGTCATGCAGAAGATATTTCATATCATTTAGAAAGGTTACCAAACACATCAATTTATAATTGTAAACTTTAGTTTAACAGTTGCCTTGTTTTGGTGTATCTTTTCCATGGGTTCACTAAAAATTAAATTTAACCTCTAAACATCCATCTGACACATCATCTTTCTAAATTTTATTTTTGAGTGAACCCCTTACCATAAAAGAATGATATACCCTTAAAATCAATAATGCAACTCCCATGAAAATCATATTTTACCACTCCACTATCTGACCTCGTTGCCATATGGCAAGAAAGGCTCTGGATGAGCTTTTAAAAGATCGAAAGAACATTGAACTTGAAACTGTTGAAATCATCACAAACCCCTTAACAGCTTTGAAAAACGGTATAAAAATGATCCCTGCCCTCCAATCTGGAGAAAACACCCTGAGCGGTATCTTCCTCAGCCGTGATCAAATTGAACAATTCCTCAACAAAGCTGAACAATCGTGAAAGAGTTAGTACTCAGTTCAATCACAAAATTGGATATAATTACCTGGGTGCTGGTATTATTTTTTTTCTGCGGAAGCAGCCTGCTTTTTCATGGTGATATACAGGCTTCCTTTATGGGAGCTTCAGGAATCATAGTAGAGATGATGCTTATCGGACTCTCCATAGAAATTATAATTGAATCCCTAAGACATATAAATGGCATTGGTACAGTGACCGGATTTATAACCAATGGTCCCGAGGCGCTCTGTCTTATTGTTGGACTTGTTGCCGAAGATGTGCTTTTTGCTGCATCCACACCACTTGGTTCAAATTTTATGAATCCGCTCCTCCTTCTTATCGCAGCACTTCTCTGCAGACAGGTGCTGAAAACACTACAAACAAAACCTCTGTACTCCATATTCACCCTCATTTCCACGGCAAGTCTGGCAATTCTTTTTTTTTCGCTCAACGAAAATCAGTATAAATATTGGCTACTGGCTGCCCTTGTAATAACTGCTCCACTCTTTTTCCTGCGTCCCGAGGAAGGGGAAGGAATAAGTGACGAGATGTATCATGAGGGAGCAAGGCGCTGGTTGGTACCAGCCATCATCCTGCTTCTGGGAGCCGGATATTTCCTTGATCCGGTGGTTTCTTTTGCGGCAACACACTCAAAAGCGCCAAAAGGAGTTATTGGTTTTCTTGTTTTGGCAACACTTACATCATGGCCCGAGTTTAAATCATGCCTTGCCTTGCTCAGTCGTAACAAACCACTGGCGGCGATTCTTAATATTACAATTTCCAATATCACTAATATCTGGCTTGCTGCTACTGGTGTTGGATATTATTTACTTAATCGCTGATTCCCCTTTTTTATTGAAGGTCAATACAGAAAAATACTCACGCTACTGTTGATACGCCCGCAAAAAGTAGAATTGTGGATGGATAAGTAGATGAGCCCCTCAAGGGAACTTCTTCCAGGACATACTGACAGAGAAAATGAGGAGTTTTTACGACGCCATCATAGTTCGATACACTACACCTAAAATACAATTACAAATTATGCGATAAGGAACTGTCCTAAAATAAATTTAACAACGGGGTGCTCGAATTTGTGTCAATTTTTTTCGATCCTCAATTTTAAAACCGCAGGTGTAGCAGACCCAGGTTGAGGATTTTGCAATTGGAGATCGTAGAAATATGACCTGAAGAAAAGATGTGACATGTTCAGGCCATTTCGGGACAATTCCTTACCACTTTACTCAAAAAGCACGATTCAAAGCACTAAGCACAGCCTTGATTGAGGCAACGATAATATCCGTATCAATCCCTACCCCCCATCTCACTTTACCGCTTTCCATTTCAACCTGGATATAAGCCACCGCTGGTGAATTAGAGTTTTCACTTAATGAATGTTCTGAATAATCACTCAGTTTAAAATTAGAAGTTATATCAGCTCTCAAAGCATCACAAAAGGCATCAAGAGGGCCATTACCATCACCTTGAACAACTCTTTCCTCTCCATTTTCGAGAAGAACAGCCTCTATTTCGGCAACAGAGCTTTCTTTATCGTTATCAAAATGCCGTTTTACCACGTTAAAACTACTTAATGAATACGGATAATTTTGTTGTAAATACTCCTTCTCAAAAACATCCCATATTTCAGAATGGTGTAATGCTTTCCCGGCCTTATCGGTAACATCTTGAATGATTTTTCCGAACTCAGGATGCATGTTTTTTGGCATTTTCAATCCAAATTCCCTTGCCATCACGTAGGCCACACCGCCCTTACCGGATTGACTGTTGATTCGAATGATCGACTCATAGGTTCGGCCAACATCAGCTGGATCAATGGGTAAATAAGGAACCGCCCAGAGACCGTTCCGGCTTTCAAGACTGAATTCAATTCCCTTATTTATGGCATCCTGATGGGTACCGGAAAAAGCAGTATAGACAAGCTCCCCAGCATAAGGATGACGAATATGAACAGGAATATTGGTAACCTTCTCGGAAACTTCAATAATACGATTGATATCATGGAGATCAAGGTCAGGATCAATCCCCTGGGTAAACATATTCAATGCAAGGGTTACAATATCTACATTACCGGTTCGCTCTCCATTGCCAAAAAGAGTCCCCTCCACTCGGTCTCCTCCGGCCATTAAGGCAAGCTCAGTTGCTGCAACCGCACATCCCCGATCATTATGAGCATGCAGGCTGATAACAGCACAATCACGATTTTCCATATTGTTACAAAACCATTCAATCTGATCAGCATACACATTTGGCGTTGCCATCTCCACAGTGGCAGGGAGGTTTATTATCACACGATTTTCAGGTGTGGGCTGCCAAACATCCATTACCGCCTCACAAATACTGAGGGAAAAATCAAGCTCTGTCCCTGTAAAACTTTCCGGAGAGTATTCAAAACGAAAAGAAGTTTCAGGATATCTTGCTGCCTCATCACGAATAACTGCGGCTCCCTTCACCCCAAGTTCGGTTATCTCTTCCCGTCTCATTTTAAATACAGCACGACGTTGCAGAGTTGAAGTGGAGTTATATAAATGCATTACAACATTTTCAGCACCTCGCACCGCTGTAAACGTTTTTTTTATGAGATTTTCTTTAGCGGGGGTAAGGACCTGAATACTGACATCATCAGGAATCAGTTTTTTCTCAATCAATGTTCTACAAAATGCGTACTCCACTTCAGATGCCGAAGGGAAGCCGATTTCAATATCCTTAAAACCAACATCAAGGAGTAACTGAAAAAGAAGCAGCTTCTGATCAAGATTCATTGGCTGTACCAACGCCTGGTTCCCATCCCGAAGATCAACACTGCACCACATAGGTGCAATGTTAATGGTTTTAGCGGGCCAGGTGCGGTCCGGAAGATCGATAACTGCAAAACTACTGTATTTTTTTACCGTTTCCTTGTTCATTGTTTCCTCTTTTATTGCGACTGCCAATGTTTAACCGGGCACAAATAAAAAAAGGCCGCAGTATAACGCTGCGGCCTTTTTTGGATTTTTCGTAAACTAAAATAATAGCCGTTTCAGATCTCTCCAATTTCCACCACAGAATATATCTTCTGCAGGGATAGTAGGAATATGGATTGGATATGATACTTGAACATTATGACCTCTTGGATTATCTCTTATTCTCACGATACAAGTAATCATCATCGACAGATATTGTCAAGTTTCTATTGAATCGAAGTGGAAAAAACAGTTTATTTTGTGGTTTTTCTTTTAGGTAGCTCTTGCATATTGACATCACGACCATTGAAAGATATATTTCCACTTCTAAAACTGAACATTTTACCACCATTATACAAACAGAACTTGTTTACAAACCTCAACCGAAAAAAGGAATAGGATTCATGGGACAAATGAAAGGCTCCGAAGCCATTATACAATGCCTCCTTGAAGAGGGGGTTAACACCATTTTTGGTTTTCCCGGAGGTGCCGTAATCGACCTCTATGATGATCTGATGGATTCCGAAGTAAATCACATTCTTGTGCGTCATGAACAAGGTGCCGTTCATGCTGCGGACGGTTTTGCCCGAGTTACCGGAAATGTTGGCGTCGCCCTGCTTACCTCAGGCCCCGGTGCAACAAATGGAGTTACTGCCATCGCCACCGCTTATCTGGATTCCATTCCACTGGTGATATTAACCGGTCAGGTGCCGACACCTCTGATTGGCAACGATGCTTTTCAGGAAGTTGATATTGTGGGGATAACCCGGCCCTGCACCAAACATAATTACCTTGTCAGCAAAGCCGAAGATCTGGTTTCCACCATTCGTGAGGCATTCCACATTGCCAAAACCGGGCGTCCTGGACCTGTGCTCATTGATCTACCCAAGGATATTGTAGCATCCATGGTTGAGTTTGGAGAAAAGCAACCTATCCGCATGCAGAACTACCACCCCACCTACGAACCGCATATGGGGCAGGTTGAAAAGGCATGTAAAGAAATCCTTAAAGCCAAACAACCGGTTCTTTATATAGGTGGTGGAGTTATTCTTTCAAATTCAAACAAAGAATTGACGGAGCTTGCCCAAAAACTTAATATCCCTGTAACTATGACCCTGATGGGACTGGGTGGTTTCCCCGGCCGTGATGCCCTTTCCATGGGAATGCTGGGAATGCATGGAAGTTATACCGCCAATATGGCAGTTGCCAAAAGTGATGTGCTCATTGCTGTTGGTGCTCGTTTCGATGATCGTGTTACTGGCAGAATCGATGCTTTTGCACCGCATGCCAAGATCATCCATATTGATATTGATCCTACATCCATCAGTAAAAATGTTAAAGTTGATATCCCGATTGTTGCTGATTGTAAGCATTCGCTCACCGCCATAAACAGCTGGCTAGATAACTGTGGAGTTAATCTTGAGGATGTGTGTAAATCCCACAAACCATGGCTTGAGACCATCGCCGAATGGACAAAAAAACACCCCATGACTTATATTGATGAGGGTGAAACCATAAAGCCTCAGTTCGTTGTCGAAAAGCTTGACGAATTGACCAATGGTGACGCAATCATTACCACGGAAGTTGGGCAGAATCAGATGTGGGCAGCCCAGTTCTATAAATTCAGCAAGCCAAGAAGACTTGTTACCTCTGGAGGTCTTGGAACAATGGGCTACGGCTTGCCTGCTGCAATTGGGGCGAAAATGGCCTTCCCTGACGCAACTGTTATTGATGTTGCCGGTGATGGTTCCATTCAGATGAATATCCAGGAGCTGGCCACCTCCAAACAGTATAATTGTCCTGTTCTCGTCTGTATTTTGAACAACAACTATCTGGGCATGGTTCGACAGTGGCAGGAATTATTCTATGATAAACGCTACGCTGCTACGGTTATGGAGGTAACTCCTGATTTTTGTGCTCTTGCGGAAGCTTATGGTGCCAAGGGTATTCTTGTCACCAAAACCAGTGAAGTTGAAGGTGCTATCAAAGAGGCAATTGAGGCTGTGAAAAAGACAACAGTTATTATGGATTTCCGTATTGCACGGGAAGAAGGCGTATTTCCAATGGTACCAGCTGGAAAAGCTACTACTGAGATGCTGCTGGTTTAACCGACACCCACCCAATTGAAAGCAAAAATCGTAAAGGTGCCTCAATATACCAAAGAGCACTTTACGAACATATATTTTATGCACAGGATAAAACGATGAAACATACGCTGTCAGTTCTTCTTCAAAATAAACCAGGAGTTCTTTCCCGGGTCACTGGCCTTTTCAGTGGTCGAGGGTTTAACATTAAAAGTCTTAGTGTTGCCGAAACCCTGGATTCTTCCCTCTCCTGTTTGACATTGGTAACCAGTGGTAATGATGCCATTGTGGAACAAATCACCAAACAACTGCACAAACTAATTGATGTCATTAAGGTAACAGATATCAGTGAAGGTGAATTTGTTGAAAGGGAAATGGCACTTATTCGAGTAAAAGCTGAAAACACAACCCGTGCAGAGGTATTACGGGTAATTGATATCTTTCGTGGAAAGGTAATTGACGTCAGCCCCAAATCATATGCTGTCGAAATTACAGGCCCTGCCAGTAAAATTCAGGCAGTGATCGATATTCTTCGTCCCCTCGGGATAAAGGAAATAGTTCGCACTGGCACCATTGCCATGGCCAGGGCTCCCAAAAAGTAATACTGACAACGCACTTACTCACAAAAACAAGTGTACTATTCATAGTATCAGAGAAAAGCAGATAACGGTTTATACCGTAATCTGCTTTTCCCGTGTCTATATAAGGAAGGCAAAAGCCTTTATAGAATCGTTATTTGATTGAGCTGTTAACACTCTGGGATACTTCCTTTACAGGCATTACAGGAAGTTGCTCTTGAATGACCAGTTTCCAATTACAACATACTCAGGTACACCAAAATTAAAGAAATAACCTGAACCACAGATAGAGCGTTTTCGGTTCCTTCTTAAACATTATTTTTTTTAAAACTATCACAACTTCATTTTATAATTAGTTCCGATGATAAAACCAGGAATTCCATTGGCCAGAGAAGGATATCCTTTTATTGGATTTACCGCTTTTCTGACCCTCATAACCTCAATTCTCGGCTATGAACTTCTTGCCTGGCCAAGCCTGTTACTGACAACTTTCGTTATTGCCTTTTTTCGCGACCCCGAACGAATGACAGATGCTGGAGATGATGGCTTGATTTCACCAGCCGATGGTAAAGTCATCATTATTGAGAAAATGTTTGATGATATTTATCTACAGGAACAGGTAATTAAAGTTTCCATTTTTATGAACGTCTTTAATGTCCACGTTAATCGTACCCCTTTTGACGGTACGGCTGAATCCATTCATTACAAACCAGGTGAGTTCTACTCCGCAAACAGCAATAAGGGGGCACTGCTCAATGAACGATGTGCCGTAATAATGAAAACGAAATGCGATCAGCGCCTGGTGTTTGTTCAAGTTGCAGGACTTATTGCCAGACGTATTGTTAACTGGCTGGAACCTGGAGACTCTCTGCAACGTGGTAAGCGGTTCGGCCTTATCCGATTTGGTTCAAGGGTGGATCTATACTTACCGGCAGACTCTGCAATTGTAGTTAAACTTAACCAGAAAGTTCGCGCCGGAGAAACAATAATTGCCAAAATTGCCAATGTCGTGTAGCTCCTGCTGGCCTGCACAAAACTATCCTTTTATTAATTAATTTTTTAATCGTCTCAAAACCATTATGAGTGAACAGGACAAAAATAAAGACAACCGATTCTATCCTCTGCCATGCATGTTTACTCTGGCAAGTCTGTTTTGCGGTTTTTATGCCATAATTGCAGCCTTTAATAGTGAATTCAAAACAGCGTCCATTGCTATTCTTGTCGCCTCAATTTTTGATGCACTGGACGGCAGAGTTGCAAGAATGACTCATTCAACTTCTCAATTTGGTGCTGAACTGGATTCCCTTTGTGATATGGTTTCCTTTGGTGTCGCCCCGGCTGTTCTTGCGTTTTTCTGGGCATTACACCCTTACGGAAGATACGGTTGGCTGGCCGCCTTTCTTTATGTGGCAATGACTTCTCTTCGTCTTGCTCGTTTTAACTCGCAGGATAGTAAGGTAGAATCAAAAAATTTCATTGGTCTCCCCTGCCCTGCGGCAGCTGCCATGATTTCGGCCTCAGTTTTATTTTGTTACTTCCTTGGTATTAAAGGTGAAGTCAAACATATTTCACTGTTATTACTTGTTTATATACTTTCTTACCTGATGGTCTCAACCCACACCTATTTCAGTTTTAAAGAGTTACCGACATTTACCTTTAAGCCCTTCCAAATGCTGATAGGTCTTTTACTGCTCTTTATTCTGGTGGCAGCTGAACCACAAATTATGATATTCAGCCTTTTTCTTATTTACCTGGCGTCAGGACCAATTTATAATCTGATCAAACGGATCAAATCAAAAAAAAAACTGGCCATACCCTTTAAGAAAAAATCGGATTAATAGTTAATTCAGGCCTCAAAAAGAGACTGTTGTAACATAGTTTATTTACGTATTACATATGGATACTGTAAAAAAATAACATTTATTGGTCTAAGTTTTCAGTTACTGAAAACCGAAGGGGTTCATTGAAAACTTTTAACACCATAAGAACGACATAATGTGTTGCGAATTACGTATTAATGCACGACACAATTACGAGTTCGGTAATCAATTTTTGAGTGAGACCTTAGCACATCTCCATAAGGAATGATCATGAGTAAAAAGCAAAAAAAAGCAACTATTGCCATTGCCGGTGCAACTGGAGCCGTTGGCGGTGCCATGCTCGACGTTTTAGAGCGAAGAAATTTCCCTATTGCCGAGCTTCGGCTTCTTGCATCTGAACGATCAGTAGGAAAAATACTTCCATTCAAAGGGCAGAAAATTAAAGTACAACTTCTTTCCGCTGATTCCTTTGCAGGGATTGATATTGCACTCTTTTCAGCAGGTACCACCCGTTCCCTTGAATTTGCTCCAGCTGCAGCAAAAGCCGGGGCAGTCGTAGTTGATAATTCCAGTGCCTACCGCATGAATCCTGAAATCCCCCTAGTTGTACCTGAGGTCAATCCTCATGCCATAGCACAATATAAAAATCATGGCATTATCGCTAATCCAAACTGCTCCACGATACAGATGCTGGTAGCTCTCAAACCCATCCTTGATAAGGTAGGTATAAAACGACTCGTCATTTCCACATACCAGGCGGTTTCAGGATCTGGTGCAAAGGCAATCCAGGAGCTTGACAGCCAGGTAAAAGATTATGCTGCTGGAAACGATATGAATATCTCCGTCTATCCTCACCAGATTGCGTTTAACTGCCTGCCCCATATAGATTCTTTTCTTGAGAATGGCTATACCAAAGAAGAAATGAAAATGGTAAATGAAACCAGGAAAATCTTCGAAGATGATACCATTGGTATAACTGCAACAACGGTTCGTGTTCCTGTATTTTACGGACATTCAGAATCTGTGAATGTTGAAACCAAAGAAAAGATCAGTGTTTCTGAGGTAAAAAATCTTTTGGCCTCAGCCCCTGGAGTGCTATTGGTTGATGATACTGCAAACAACCGCTATCCTCTTGCCACAGATTGTGCAGGGAACTTTGCAACACTTGTTGGCCGAATTCGTGAAGATGAATCCATTGCTAATGGATTAAACCTATGGGTTGTATCTGACAATATTCTTAAGGGTGCTGCGCTCAATACGATTCAGATTGCAGAAATTTTACTTGCAGAACACATTTAATTGCGCATTATAAGCGGTCAGGCTCGTGGGCGAAAATTCTTTGCTCCAGGTAAAGGAAAAGGGATAAGACCAACATCTGATCGTGCCCGGGAAGCACTTTTTAGCATTATTGGCTCACGGGTACAACAAGCTTATGTGCTTGATTTATATGCCGGCACCGGCGCTCTTGGCCTTGAGGCGTTGAGCAGAGGTGCCTCGCAGGTAAGTTTTGTTGAACTCCACCAAAACTCCCTGGAGCTTATCAGGAGAAACTGCTCTGCCTGTTTGCAATCGATGAATCCGGATACTGTAAAAAGAGTCCAACTTGTAAAACATGACCTGCGAAGGGGGATAACAAGCAATCTGCTACGCTTAAATGAAGAGAGCAGATTTGATCTGATCTTTCTTGATCCTCCCTATGGACATGGGTTGGCTGAAAATAGTTTACTGGATCTGGATAAGAGTGAATTGTGTGACAAAAATGTTCTTATCATTGCCGAGGAATCAAGTATAGAAACATTGCCAGCTCACTTTCCCAATGGATTAACCCTTGGTGACATACGAAAATATGGTGAGGCTACTTTTTGGTTTTATACGTTTGAAAAATCCAAGGGTGAAAATAGAGTGTCGAATATCGAAATTCTTTAATGTATTTTTGAGTGTACCTAATCGCCGAGAATCACAAACCGAGGATCCCACAAATTATGTCCACAGCGACAAAACACTCCGGTAAAAGTCTTGCTATCTATCCTGGCACATTTGATCCCATTACCATGGGCCATATGGATATTATAGATCGGGCTCTCAACCTCTTCGATAAAGTTATTGTTGCCATAGCCATAAATCCAGGGAAAAAGCCTCTTTTTTCTTTGGAAGAACGTATTGAAATGGTAAAAAAATGTTTTCCTGATGATTATTCAAGGGTCCTTGTCGAACCTGTCTCGGGTCTGTTAGTTCAATATGCAGCGGATAAAGGGGCAACTGTCATCATTCGAGGATTGCGTGCAGTATCAGATTTTGATTATGAATTTCAACTTGCCCTGATGAATAAAAAACTTGAGCGTAAAGTAGATACAATATTCCTGATGCCTGGATTTCGCTGGATTTATATCAGTTCCTCAATTATAAAAGATGCTGCCAGGCACGGCGGTGATGTTTGCGAATTAGTTCCCGGACATGTCAACCAGAGGTTGATTGAAGTCTTTCAGGAATAAATCGCTTCTCCAGGAATAGATACATGACTACCCGAGAAGATAACAAATCCTCCCTCTCTAAACGCAGATTTCTCCTGTTCTGCGGAGGCCTGGCCGCCCTTTATCCGATTATACGTTTTCTCGGATTCACAGTACCTCGTAAGCCTCGGATCATTGAAGTATCCAGGACTCTTGCCCCCGGTGAATTTTACATTGGTTCTGATTATATCCTTTTCGACAGTGGCAGCAGGGCCTGGGCTCTTTCCAGGCGTTGCAGCCATCTGGGTTGTACCGTTAACTATCACGAAAAAGATAATCTGCTGGAATGTCCCTGTCACCAGAGCAGATTTTCCATAGAAGGACTGGTACTTCATGGGCCTGCTAAAAAGAATTTGCCCGTTTATCAGGTAGAAAAGAGAGCAGATGACAGCGGCTATATTGTTACCATTTAATTATACGTTATGAAAATCGTCAAAGCGATTACCAGAAAATTCCGTGCAACACCCTGGGGTGAATATTCGCTTCTTGCTCTCTATATTTCAGTGCTTTCCGGAATAGTTGTTGGTTTTCAATACGATCCGGCAACACCTCTTTACTCGATTTCCACCCTTGATCTGCTGATCCCCTTTGGCGCCTATTTCCGTTCCCTGCATTTCTACTCAAGTCAGCTCTTTTTTCTCTTCTGTGTTTGTCACATTATTGGCATTTTTGAACAATCCCATGAATTAACAACAAAAAAATGGCTCGCTCTTTCAGCCTCACTCCCTGTTGCGCTGCTTGTATTATTCACTGGCTATGTATTACGAGGTGATTCAACTGGTTTTTCTGCTGGAATGATCGCAGAATCAATTCTTCTTGATCTACCCTACACGGGAAAACAGCTGAACGACCTGCTGTTCTCAATCTCCAACAACGGAATGAAGCGAATCTACATAAATCACATTATTGGATTTGGCGTACTTTGGGGATGGCTGGTCTGGGGACATGTGAAAAAGTACCGAGTACCGTTCCACAGAAATATCATTCTCTGTACGGTAATTCTTCTTTTCTCCGTTGTTACAGCAGCACCATTTGAACCAAACCATCTGGGGATTACCCACATTTCCGGTCCATGGTTTTTCCTCGGTATTCAGGAATTACTCAGATACCTGCCTCCTCTTGTCGCAGGTATCATATTTCCAGGCAGTCTGTTAGTAAGTATTGCCTGCCTGCAAAAGAAAAACAGATCGTTTAGATATCATCTGTTCTTTATTCTGCTCTGGCTCATTTTCTATGCTGTTTTAACGATTATTGCGTTGAATCGCTAAGCCTATTTTTCAACCATCTCTTTTCTTAATGATCCTATTTCATCTATAAAGAGTTGTCGAATATCTGCCAGTTCTTTATAGACAAAATCCGCAAGCTTTTCAACGTCTTGCCCGGAGACCTCTTGAGAAAGAGGGGAACTTTCCAATACTTCTTCTGCAACTGGTTCTGCCTGCTCTATCACCTGTGTATCATCAGTAACTTCAGCCTGCGCCGAATTTATCAAGGCGTATTGCTGTAAAAAGAGGACACGACTGGTACAATCCAGTAACTGTGACTGGACTTCATCATTATTTCCCTCACTTGATTCAGCGTATTCAAGAGCGAAAAAAATATCCTGCAACAGAAAAGAGTGCTGCTTGCTCCCGTTATTTCTCTCTTCATGCTGACAAACCGTTGAAAGCAATTGAAGATAAATCTTGGAGATCGAACCCGTTAGAGCATAATTTCTGGCTCTGTTTATCTCAATATAAATATCATCATAACTAACAGTTTCACTATTTCGTACAAGATCTGATATATATCCCTTAAGTCTGCTCAAATCCACAATTGCTTCATCTTCAACAACAATAAACTCTGCAAGTTCCTCTTCACTCTCATCATCTGCATTATTTTCATCTTCAACAGCAACAATCGCTACAGGATCTTCCTCATTTTGACCACTTTCCGGTTCACTATCGATACGTTCTTCATCCAGGACGGCCTCAATCGGTTCATCAGTCAATTCAATCTCAATGCGATCCGCATCCTCGCTCTCCTCGGCCACTCCGAGAGGATCTTTTTTCAACTCGTATTTATCGTCAAACGCTGCCCCTGGCAGAGGATCAATCACAGTATCATCAGCCACCACTTCGAAAAGCACTTCTTCAACTCCAAATCTGACAGCAGCATCAGCCACATCTTCGCCAGGCACACTGAACTCGATTAAATCATCCTCCTTACCTGCTGCCACCCCGGAAAAAGCAGCACTTTCATAAAGATCGTCACCTGGTACGGTAAAAGCAATTTCGCTGTCAGACTCGTCAGACTCGTCCTCAAGTTCCAGATCTATGGAGTCATCAGATTCTTCTTCAATAAATTGCTCTATCTCTGTAGCAGTAGGCTCAATGCCAGCATCATAATTCTCAGTCTGCGCAATTTCATCTTCATAATCAAGAGCAAGTCCAGCATCTTCCTTTTCTTTACTGGCATCCACATCCTCATCAAGGGGTTTTTTCGGAAATACGAGTACGCCTTCTTCATCGTCAGCAAATATTGGTTCAGGCACATCATCATCAAGGAAAGAAAGCCCCTCAACCACTTCGCTTTCCACATCTTCTGCAGGAGTGATTTTCTCAGTCTCTTCTAACACACTTTCGAAGCTGTCTGTTTCATCCACAAATTCCAATGCAGGCGTAAAAGATTCATCAACAGCTACAAATTGATTGACCTCACCTTCTTGAAATTCCGGTGCAGCAACATCATCATCAAGAAACGACATTGATTCTTCGCTTTCTAGTTCTACTTCATCTATACCATTTTTACGTAGCGTATCAACTACTTCAACAGCATCATTTTCAGTATCACTGTTGTCAATTATTGTGCTGATTTTTTCTGTAACTTTTTCTTCACGCTCAGAGGCATCACCAAAGGCTGGAGCCAACGCATCCAGGTTGCTGTCACTTTTTATCGTTGAAGGTAATTCCTCAAGACTATCTTCTTCGTCAATACCTTCTTCCTCAAATGCAGGCGAATCGCCAAGAGCAGGTACAACCTCTACAAAAGAAGCTTCGCTCTCAACCATCGAATCTACTTCTTCAATACCTTCCTCTTCAGGTTCTTGAATGTCTTTTAAGGAATCAACAAATTCATCGGGTTCACTCTCAGTTTCAGAACCAAAAAGTACTTCCCCGGAGACATCCTCCTCAAGGACAGATGGTTCGCTAAGAGCCGAAACAACCTCTTCGTAAAGAAAATCACTTTCTTCTGTTTCAGTAGTATCATTAAGCGCAGCAACAATATCATCATATTCACTGCTATCTTCTGTTTCAGCAGTATCATTAAGCGCAGCAACAATATCATCATATTCACTGCCACTGACATCAGTCTCAACTCCAGCACTCGATTCTGCAATAAGTTCTTCTTCGGAAGACGAAGAATCATCAAAAAAGGTATCCAGCCTATCTTCAAGATCAGCAGAGTTAGATTCATCTATTTCCAAATCCAGACTTTCTGCACTAAAACCACTTTTGCCATCTTCACTGGACAGTGCCGGAGCAAATTTTCCTTCGTCCATCGGTAATGTGGATTCTCCAGAGTCATCATCCACTTCTGTCTCTACATCCACACCTTGAACCAGGGAAACATCTTCTTTTGCTTCTTTTGCGAGTTTTACTGCTATGGTATCAACGACAAGGTCACCTGCGAGTTTTTCCACACTGAAGCTGCTTTCCTCTTCAACCATTGAAAGAGCCGGGGCTATTCCTCCGTCTTTTATCGGCAGCGCTTCTTCGTCAGAATCATCATCAGCTTCAGTTTCCACATTTACCCCTTTAAGAGCTAATGATTCATCTGCAGCTTCTTCCTTCTGCTCACCATCAACGCCAAAAACATCCTCTAACTTCGAGCTGATATCTGATGCGACCTTTCCACTGCCATCATCGTCAGAATCAACTTCTTCTGCTGCTAAGGGAGGCTTTGGTGCTGAAACAGGTTGTTCCTCTATTGCAGGTTCAGGGACAGCAGAGGCTGCGGCAACAGGAGCGGGTGTGGCTGTTTCTTTTAGTGGAGGTGGTTGTACAGCTTGCTTGCCACTTGAAATAACCGCCTTAAATTCATTAAATTTTGCAACCTCGGCAAGCAGAAGTTGTTTCTCATCGGAAACCGGAAGGTCATATCTTGTTATTGTCTCTAAGGCCCCGTAAAACGAATGGAGCAAAGTAAAAGCACTGCTGTTGGATTTTGAACGCATTTTATTTATATATGTACTCAAAGCCCCAATTCCCTGGAGAAGGATCAGCTTTGCTTTGCTTCCACCAAAAACGTTATCCAGCCGTTTAACTTCCTCTCCGAGATTATGGAGAGCTTTATCATTAATTTCCCAATCAATACCAAGCACTATAGCCTTAATAGTCTTCAGTTCCTGAAAATCATTATTTTCGGCACTGGAAAGTGAAGCAATGGGTAATCCATCATCTCTTTGGACAGGTCGAACAGGGACAACTGCAGCAACAGAATCATCGGATTTTCCGATTTGTGCTTTCAGATAATCAAACTTTTCGACATCAGCAAGCAGGAGTTGTTTTTTATCCTCTCCAGTCATCTTACCGCTTAAAGATTCAATCTTTTCAAGATTATGAAAAAACCGTATGAGGAGTTTAATGGCATTCGGATTGGCACTTGCTTTTTCCTTATAGATATACTTACCGATTTTACTCAGACCTTGAATGTATACAAGTTTGATTTTATCTTCAGACCATATATCTGCCAGATCCATGAGTTCTTCTTCAAGCTGATGGAGGATTTCATCCGTAATTTCCCAGTCGATGGAAAGAATAATTGTTTTCAGCCTGGCAATGGGAGATCCTTCATCGCCAGTAAACTCAAACAGATCAATGGAGTCCGTGGAAAAAGATGTCTCTGCATCCATACCAACGGTCAGATCATCATCAAATTGATTTCCGCTCAGCTGTGTCACCGTTCACATCCCTAGAGTAATTTTTTCTGTATTGAAACAACCGTAGATGAAATAATTTTCTTCAAGGTCGCTGCAACATTATATCCTGTAATTGCACTTGCCTCAAAATCTGGCACCCTTAACCGACTGTTCAGATCTTTTCTCAGTACTGCGGTTGGTAAAATTGAGATTCCGTGTTCTTTCAAATCAATTTTATTGTACTGAATAACGAGAGGAATCTTAAAAATCGATTCTTTGTAAGCAAGAAGATTTTCATGGAGCTGGTTGAGGGATCGAATATTCTTACCCCTCTGTTTTTCCATGGCATCAGCCACAAAAACGACACCATCCACGCCCTTCAGGACCAGCTTTCGGGTGGCGTTATACTTCACCTGACCAGGTACAGTATACAATTGAATTTTAATATCATAACCTTTGATCTGCCCCATATCAAAAGGAAGAAAATCAAAGAAGAGTGTTCGATCTCCATGCGTTTTCAGGCTCACCATTTCCGATTGAATCTGTTTCCGAAACTTACGATTTACATATTCCAGATTTGTCGTTTTTCCACAACGTCCAGGCCCGTAATAGACTATTTTCACCTGAACCATTTTTTCTTTCAAATTGATGAAGCTCAAGACTACCCCCGATTAAACATACTTAAATCCGACAATACACACTTTCCTCTGAAAACAAACAAGGCTATTTTCCTTCCCATACGGTTCGAATCTGCTCGATAGCTTCCACAACATTTAACCGAAGAAAACCAAGGGATATATCTTTGCCAAACATGGAAATAAGAAGAAGCTCATCATCAATTTTGCTAAAATGAATATTGGATTCCTGCCCTTTGTGAAAGAGAAGTGAAAACTCTGCCTCTCCAACAAGCTTGGCCATGGCATCAACAGTTGCAAAGTTACCAGCGGCAAGAGCAGCAAATGAATAGACATCATACTTACTCTCGCCATTATCTTTTGCTGTAATAATATTACCAGCCATATCGATAATAATGACGCAGTCCACTCCAAGTTTTATGAGTTTACCAGTTAAAATCATATCGATCTGCTCAAGCTGCTCTTGACTGACGATTCCATAATTCATGCCACGTACCCCTTCCCTTAATGTTGTGCCCTTCATGACTCCGATTGTCTTTCACGGCCTGTGATAATGCAATAGCAACAATCTTTCGTTAAACAAATCATATAGTAAGGATAAACTTAGTAACAATCCACCCGTAAACATACTTTAGCATAGGAGAGTATACGACAGATTGAGCATGATATGAAGCTGTTTTTTCATTTTTCCTAAAAAAATCATAACGATAGTGCTGGATACTCACCAACGAACCTGCCGCAGACCGGATAAGTCCCTGATTTATTAACATTCTACACCCAAAGACTGACATGACTGAAGGTATCCACATCCACCAGGCCAAGATCTGTCATTTTTAAATGTGGGATAACAGGTAATGATAAAAAACTCATAAACATAAAGGGATCGTTGACATCTATTCCTATTATCCTTGTCGCAGTCAGGATTTTTAAAAACCTTTCTGCAACCTCTTCCACTGTAGCGGCAGACATCAGACCTGCCACGTTAAGAGGGACAACCTCAAGAACTTTTCTGTCATTCACCACAACCAGCCCGCCACGCTCATTCACGATGGTCTGTACGGCCAGTTCCATATCGCCATCATCCATACCAAGAACAGTTATGTTATGAGAATCGTGTCCGACTGTTGAGGACAGAGCACCCCTCTTCAATCCTGTTCCCTGCACAAAACCCAGGCCTGTATTGCCAGTTTTCTTATGACGCTCAACAACTGCCAGTTTGGCAAGATCTCTTTTGGTATCAGCGACCGCAAAGCCATGTAAGATACTTGCCGGTAGTACCAGCGATTCCGTAATCAACTGTTCAGGAATCACTTTTATTACTCTAATATTTTCTTTTTCTGCAGGGATTGTAAAGGACAGGTTCTTCAAATCAACATGCACTGAATCAAATATTTTCGGAAAATCTTTGGGCTCGTAATTCTTTTCTATGGAATCGATTTTTGTTGTATCAGACCAATTTTTCCCCTTGCTGAAAACAGTGTCAGGCTGAATATCCAGAATATCATCAAAAAAAACAAGATCCGCAAGATATCCAGGGGAGACAGCACCCCTGTCACGAAACCCGTAATAATTGGCAACATTGATCGTCACCATCTGGATAGCAGTAACAGGATCCAGCCCAAGACCAATTGCTTTTCGCAATATCCTGTCCAGATGTCCTGCATCCAGCAAATCCTGAGGATGGCAATCATCGGTCACAAGCATACAGCGATGCTGATTTCCTTCTGTCACAGCAGGTAAAAGAGCTTTAAGATTTTTTGCAGTGGAACCTTCGCGTATAAAAAGGTGCATACCGGAACGAAGTTTCTCCATCGCCTCTGCTGCTGTGGTGCATTCATGGTCTGAACGTATTCCACTGCCAATATAGGCCTGTAAATCTTTACCGATAAGGCCTGGAGCATGGCCATCCACAATCATATCTTTCCTGGCGGCAATGTGAAGTTTCTGCAATACCACATCATCCTGAAAAAGCACACCCTGATAATTCATCATCTCTGCCACCCCAATTACTCCAGGATAATCCAAAATTTCTTCAAGAGCATCAGCATCCAGACGGGCACCGGAGTTTTCCAGGTGAGTTGCTGGCACACAGGACGGTGCCATACAAAATATTGAACAAGGTTGATCTTTACTTACTGCCAGGAAATAGTTAATCCCTTCCCGGCCTGCTACATTAGCAATT
>Ga0256826_1000815_pt1 | contig 19374 bp, 23 predicted proteins | sample CV79metaG_FD_185975 | JGI IMG/M metagenome (GOLD analysis project Ga0256826, IMG submission 185975) | Hydrothermal vent microbial communities from East Pacific Rise, Pacific Ocean - CV79 | ecosystem: Environmental > Aquatic > Marine > Hydrothermal vents | place: Pacific Ocean: East Pacific Rise...
GATTGAGATTAAAGAACAGAGTATTACTTCAAATAAAAATGCCCTAAACAGAATACTCTATAACCTCATCTCAAATGCCTGTAAATACAATACCTCGGATGGTTTTATTACAATCAAAATGGAGGGGAATACCTTATCTATAACCAACAGCTCTTATGGTATCAAAAACCCTAAAAGAGTTTTTGATAGATTCTATAAAGAGAGTAGCCGAGGCTTAGGAATTGGGCTACATATTGTTGAAAAACTTTGTGACGAGTTGGAGATTAAAAAAGAGTTAAAGGTTGAAAAGGATGTTGTTACGATTTTGTTGTATTTTCCTTTTTAAACAGTTTAATCTAATGGCAATATGTGGTGGCAAATCGGACAAACTCAAAAGTGTGGCTTAAATCTTTAGACCCCCAAATCTATATTTATTTTTTGCCAAAGCTCGTCAATATCAATATCATTTAATTCAAAGAGCCACTTGCAAATTCAAGCACTAAAAAATAGCGAATAGCTATTTCCCTAGTTAAAAAGACAGGGAGAGCTTCAATTTTCCAATTTTACAGTAAAATCACTAAAATTCCTTAAGAATCCTATTTTTAATTCATGCTTTATGATTTTTTTTGTAAAAGTTTAAAGAAAATTTCAATTGGTATTAATTTTAGATTATAAGTTTCAAACTCTGATGAATACAGATAGATAAAATTCCAAATGCTAAAACAGAAGCTACTTTTGTAGCTTCTTGATAGTAAATTTTATCACATCCGAAATCATCTTTTAGATATTTGTTGACCCTCTCAACCATACTTCTTTGATTGTAATGTTTCTTATCTTTTAAAGTGTTTTTAGGGGTGGCGGGGTACTAGAGAAATAAATATGATTTTAACTTTATTGACAGCGATAAAAAAAGAGGATGAAGATTTTAAAGATTACAAATTTACTCTACATCTTGCAAAATTCTTAATTCAGTGGCATTGGTGTTTCCTTCTATAAGTTCATCTTGATTTAAACAAAAGCCCCTTAAGAATAAACTTATCAAAAATAAGTATAATCCTACGTTATTTAAATTATTTATTTAAAAAAAGATACAAGGAAAAAACATGGCAGTACCATCAGATATAGGGTGTAGTAATTCAGAGTGTAAAGAGTCTAAAAATTGTAAACGAACTGTTATCTATGAAAATAAAACAGCTCGTGAAGTAAGAAGCTTTGGGGGAACAAAAGATAAAGGTTGTGGCAAGTTTATTGCCAAAGAGAGTTAATTTATCAAATTATAGCGAAAAACCACCTCCTTTAGGGGGTGGAGTTGTCAATCGTTTAAGAGAGTTTTCTTTGTAAAACTCTCTAGCTTTTCTTGAATACTCCACCAATTTGGAAAAACTTCATCGTAAAATGGTTGGGTAACCTCTTTAAAATTATTTTTATCTTCAAACAGATTAACAGCCCAATCAAACTCTATATTTCTACTTTTTAGTGCTTCTATACTTAATAGTGTATCATTAATACAGCCTAGTTTTGAAGGGGTTACCAAAAGGGTTGTGGCTTGTAAATCGGATGCTAGGTCTATCATTTTGTAGGTGGAGGTAATGGGTACAAATAAGCCTCCTGCTCCTTCTACAATAAGTATGTCACAGAGTTTGGCTAATTCATTTATCTTCTCTTTTATACGCTCTATTTTAATTGTTTTATCTAAATCTGCACAAAAGGGTGCTGATGGTAGGGGAAAGGTATAGGCTGTAATCTCTTTAGGTTTTAAGCTTTTAAAGTTTTTATTGTACTTTTGAACTTGCGTTAACAGCAGTGTTGCATCAAGAGGTTCTGTCTCTACACCTGTCTCAATAGGTTTGCAAATACCAACAGATATACCTTGTTTTCCTAAGAGTTCAATAATCCTTAAAGTTGTGTAAGTTTTACCAACATCTGTATTTGTTGCCGTTACAAAAAGGGATTTCACAATTAAACTCCAAATTTTTACTAGTATTGTAACACAAAATAAGCTATACTAGTATTATATATAGTAATAGTAGAGGATAGTTAAGTGTCGAAAATAGAAGAAGAGTTAGAGTTAGAGTTGGCTTTGGCTGAACCTACAAAATATAAAGTTTTGTTGCATAATGATGACTACAGTACGATGGATTTTGTGGTTGATATTTTAGTGAACGTATTTCGTAAAAATATCAATCAAGCAGAAGAAATTATGATAGCTATACATAAATCAGGAAGAGCAGTTTGTGGTATTTATACCTTTGAAATTGCAGAGACAAAAGTGTATCAGGTAAAAGAGTTGGCAAGAAGTAATGGATTTCCATTATTAGCTACAATGGAAGAAGTGTAAACTTAGGAAAAAGGATAAAAAAATGATTAGTATCGAACTTAATAACATATTTAGAGCCTCAGTAAAATTCGCTAAAGAGAACAGACATGAATATTTGACCTTGGAACATATTTTTTTATCTATTCTCAAAAGTGCAGAGGGTAGTGAAATACTTACAATGGTAGGTGCTAATGTAGAGGAGATGAAAGAGGCTGTTGAACAGTATATTGAGCTAAATAACCCTATTATGGAAGATTTAGAAGAAGAGAGTGGAGCGTATGAACCTTATGAAACATTGGCTCTGTCTCATGTGATGAACGATATGGTTAATCACATTAATGCGTCTGGACGACCAGAGGCAAAAATAGGGGATTTGTTGGCTTCTATTTTTACGCAAACAAAAAGTTTTGCCTATACAGTATTGCAATCACGAGGTGTGAGTCGTTTGGATATTTTAGAAGTAATTTCTCATTCAGATATAGAAGAGCATGAAGAGAGCAGTTCAGAAGAAGACTCTACTCCTAATTTGACAGCCTACACAACAGAACTGGTTTCTGTAGCACGCAGTGGAAAAATAGACCCTGTCGTAGGAAGAGCTTCTGAAATAGACAGAGTGATGCAAACACTTTGTAGAAGAAAGAAAAACAATCCACTATTAGTGGGCGAACCAGGGGTTGGTAAAACAGCAATTGCTGAAGGGTTAGCACTGCAAATAGCGAATGATGAAGTTCCTGAAATTCTTAAAGGAAGTTCAATCTTTGGTTTAGACTTAGGTGCAATGATTTCAGGAACAAAGTATCGTGGAGATTTTGAAAAACGTCTAAAAGGTGTTTTAAGTGAGCTTCAAACAGTAGATAAAGCAATTCTATTTATTGATGAAATCCATACCTTAGTAGGTGCAGGAGCAACATCTGGTGGCAGTATGGATGCTGCGAATCTGCTTAAACCTGCTTTGGCAAGAGGAGAGCTGAAATGTATTGGTGCGACAACGTATGCAGAGTTTCGGAATTATTTAGATAAAGATAAAGCACTCTCTCGACGTTTCTCTAAAATTGATATTGATGAACCATCAGTAGAGGATACTTTGATTATTTTAAGAGGTGTCAAAGATAAGTATGAAGAGTATCATCAGATTAAATTTTCAGATGAAGCATTAAAAGCATCTATTGATTTATCGGTTAAGTATCTTCATGATAGATTTTTGCCAGATAAAGCAATGGACATTATAGATGAAGTTGGAGCTCACTTTATGCTTAGAGATAAATCAGATGTAGTGGTTACCTCTTCTGATATTGAGCTTTCTGTTTCAAGAATGTTGAATCTTCCATCAACCGTGGTTTCTTCAGACGATACTTCTAAGCTTAAAAACTTAGCAGATGTTATGAAATCTAAGATTATTGGTCAAGATGAAGCGATTAATACCGTGGTTCAAGCGATTAAGCGTTCATATGCAGGTTTAAATCAAGCTGATAAACCAATTGGCTCATTTTTATTTGTAGGACCAACAGGAGTTGGTAAAACAGCACTTAGTGCAGGGTTAGCAGAGAGTATGGACATTCACTTTGAACGAATAGATATGAGTGAATACATGGAGAAACATGCACTTTCTCGTCTAATTGGAGCTCCTCCGGGTTATGTTGGATATGAGCAGGGTGGATTGTTGACCGAGATGGTTAAGAAAAATCCTCATACAGTACTACTTCTTGATGAGGTTGAAAAAGCTCATCCTGATATTATGAATGTTCTATTGCAAGTAATGGACGGTGCAAAATTGACCGACAACAATGGAATGGTTAGTGATTTCAAAAATGTTATTTTGATTATGACCTCTAATCTTGGAACAAAAGAGGCAAATGTAATGGGCTTTAACAAAGACAACAGCTCTAAAACAGAAAATGCTCTAAACGATTATTTTTCGCCAGAGTTTAGAAACCGTTTGAGTTCTGTAGTTAAGTTTAATCACTTATCACTTGAAGTGGTAGAGCAGATTGTCGATACAGAAATTGCTAAACTTAACAAGCAAATGGAGAGTAAAAAAATTACCATTAAATTGGGTAAAAAAGCTCGAAATTATATTGCCGAAACAGGTTACAGTACTTCCTATGGTGCAAGAGAGGTTGCTCGTGTTATTGACCGAGAAATTAAAGAGGCATTAACCGATGAAATTTTGTTTGGCGAACTCAAAGATGGTGGAACGGTTAAAGTAAATTACAAACAGGAGAAATTGGATTTTGTCTTCAATATTTGATGATGAGTACTACATTCCTAAACTTCGTAGCTCTTCACATGCCTTTCCAAATCCACGAGAGGCAAGTGAAGAGGGGCTTTTAGCTTTTGGAGGCGATTTAAATCCTAATCGTATTCTAAAAGCTTATCGTTCGGGTATTTTCCCTTGGTTTAATCCTGTTGACCCTATTCTTTGGTGGTCTCCTAATCCTCGTATGCTTCTCTATCCTAAAAATTTCAAAACATCAAAATCATTTCGTCGTGTATTGCGAAACAAAGGTTATGAAGTTAAATTTGACCATAATTTTGAAGAAGTTATTGCTCATTGTGGTAACATTCCCCGACCAAATCAAGAGGGTACATGGTTAACCAAAGAGATGAAAGAGGCTTATATCGAGCTTTACAATATGGGTTTTGCTCACTCTATTGAGACCTATTATGAAGGTAAATTAGTAGGAGGACTTTACGGTATTGCTATGGGAAAAATTTTTTTTGGAGAATCAATGTTTAGCTACATGCCAGACGCTTCTAAAGTAGCCCTTTATGCATTAAGTAATATATGTGTTAAAAAGTGTTATCATTTTATTGATTGCCAAGTTGAGACACCACACATGTTAAATTGGGGTGCTGAATTGGTTCAACGTAATAGCTTTTTAGACCAATTAGAAGAGAGCTTAGAGGGTTCTACTGATTTTGGTTCATGGAGAGATTGGGCATGGAAATACACTGAAAAGTAAGGGAGTACAAGGCAATGGTAAATAGAGAAATTGGTTTTTCATTATGGTTAGATTTTATAGAGAGAGATTATTTGAAAAATGAGTTTGGTAAGTTGTTAGAGCAGGGGATTGTTAATGGGGCAACCTCGAATCCTGCTATTTTTGCAACAGCCATTACAACATCGCCTGCTTATAAAGAGCAGTTGGCAAGTTTAGAGGGAAAATCTGCAAAAGAGAAGTATGAAGCATTAGCAATAGAAGATATTCGTACAGCTGCACAGATGTTAAGACCTCTTTACAATGAGGGAAATGATGGGTTTATCTCTATTGAAGTTGATCCTTTTTTATGCAACGATACTAAGGGAACAATCGAAGAGGGGAAACGCCTTTTTAAAGCAATTGGCGAGCCAAATGTTATGGTAAAAGTACCTGCAACACAGGCTGGGTATGAAGCGATGACGGTATTGATGGAGAATGGGATTTCTGTAAATGCTACGTTGGTTTTCTCTCCAAAACAAGCAGTACAGTGTTTTAAAGCAATGACCAAAGGTATTGAACAAGGAGAGAAATATGGAGCGTGTCGTGTCGAGGCTGTTATATCGGTTTTTGTAAGCCGTTTTGATAGAGCATTAGATACCGAATTAGAAGCGTCTGGTATTGACCCATATAAAACAGGTATCTACAACGCTGCTAAAATTTACAATATGATTGAAGATAATGAGATTCCGAATATTCGTGCATTGTTTGCAAGTACAGGAGTCAAGGGCGATGCACTTCCTGCACATTACTATATTGAAGGCTTGATGGCTTCTCACTCTGTAAATACAGCACCTTTAGCAACCATAGAAGCACATTTAAAAAGTAATCCTTCTGAAACAAAAGAGGCATTGCCTATAGATGATAAACTTATTAATGGCTACTTTATGAACTTAGAAGACAATGATTTTAATATGGATAAAATCTATAAAAAATTACTAGACGATGGCTTAGTAGCTTTTGAGGAATCTTTTCAAGCGATGCTTGATACGATTAAATAGCTACAAAACAGTATGGAAGGAATTAAATCCCTTCCATTGCTTTGGCATTAAATGTTATTACCCTGTCTTCAATAAATTTAAAATTTATCTCAATTGGACGACAACAGACTTCACAATCTTCAATATAATCACTTTGCTCTTCATAGCTATCAAGTATCATGGATATTCTCTCCCAACAGTAGGGGCAGGTAAAAAAATGTTCCATTAATTATCCTTCTTTTTAAATAGATTCCCCATCCAATTGGTTACTCTGCATCCACTATCACACGTTCCATTTCTCATGGCTTTGGTTTGTCGAATATTCTTAATAAGTAACAGCACAAATCCTAGGGCAATAACAAGCTGTACAACCCCTGTTAGCCAATTGTGTGCAATAAGATTCTGAATAGAGAACCCCAACATAATAATGGTTACAATTAGACACATAATAAACTCCTGCTTTTTTAAAATATAAATTGTAAAGATTATATCCAAACTTTTTTAGCCTTGGCAACCCTGCTAAAATCTGTTCTTTAATACTTATAGTGTAGTATTTCAAAAAATAATATTTAGGATATATTTATGCAAAAAGCAGAACTTTTAGCCCCAGCAGGAAATTTAGAAAAACTTAAAATAGCTTTAGCCTATGGAGCAGATGCTGTCTATGGAAGTACAAGCACCTTTTCACTTCGTATTCGTTCAGGAAAAGAGTTTGATATAGACTCTTATGCTGAGGGAATCGACTATGCCCATAGTTTAGGGAAAAAAGTCTATACCACGGTTAACAGTTTTCCCTTTAATTCACAACTAAAACTTTATGAGAATCATATTGCAAAGATGGCAGAATTAAAACCTGATGCTCTTATTGTCTCTAGCCCAGGGGTGGTAGCAATGGCAAGAAAAATTGCTCCTCAAATTCCTATACATCTATCAACCCAAGCCAATGTAATGAATGTTCTTGATGCACAAGTCTATTACGATATGGGAGTTGAACGAATTATTGTGGCTCGTGAAATTTCTCTAAAAGATTGTGAAGCCATCAAAAAAGTTCTTCCTGATTTAGAACTAGAAATTTTTGTTCATGGTTCAATGTGTTTTGCTTACAGTGGGCGTTGTTTGGTATCAGCACTACAGACAGGAAGAGTTCCAAACCGTGGAAGTTGTGCCAATGATTGCCGTTTTCCTTATGAAATTTATGCTCACTCTCCTGAAAGCAACACTACTTTTAGGCTTGACGAAGAGGAGGGTATTGGAACATACATTATGAATGCCAAAGACATGAACATGGCTTCACATGTGGATGAAATTCTAAAATCTGGTGTTATTGATTCACTAAAAATCGAAGGAAGAACCAAATCTCCATACTATGCAGGTGTGGTAACCAAAGCTTATCGAAACGCAATAGATGATTTTTACGCAGATGATTTTAACGCTTCACGCTACCAAAAAGAGCTAAATACCACTCAAAATAGAGGTTTCTCAGATGCTTATTTAGTAAGCAAACCTTTTGAACGAAACAATACTCAATCGCATACGTTTACTATTCAAGATGGAACACATCAAGTGGCAGGTTTGGTTAGCGAAGATGGCACAACCTGGAGATGTAAAGACAAAACATGTGTTGGCGATAAAATAGAAATCGTATTGCCTGTAGGGGTAACCGTAGAAGAGATAGAGAATGAAGAGTGTAAAATAACGCAAGAGCATGGTTCGTTTTTTATTACGTTCAAAAAAATTATCTCAACCACAGGAAAAGAGTTTCAGTGCATTCACAGTGGAGATTTAAACAGTATTGTTTTACCTATGAAATTGCCAAGTTATACTATTTTAAGAAGAGGAATAGCCGAAGCAAAAGCTAAAAAAGGTCTGCTTTTAGTATAATGGTTCTATGGAAACCTTTGAAAAAATTATGGAATTTGTTATGAGGGCTGTTCGAGCCATTGCAGAGTTTTTTACTTGGCTATTTGGCTGATTAAAAGAGAAAAAAAGATATGATTCGCCAATAAAATCTTATTGAGGTTAGGAATCGGAGACTAAAGTCTAGAACAAGACGAGGCTAAAGCCGTCGATTCCATAATTTAAAAAAATGTTGGAGTATATAAATGAAATTTGTATCAATAGTAATGGGTAGCAAGAGCGATTATAGCATTATGTCTGAGTGTGCAGAGACACTAAAAAAGTTTGGTGTCCCGTATGAATTAATCATCTCATCTGCTCACAGAAGCCCAGAGAGAACAAAAATATACATCAAAGAAGCAGAAGCCAAAGGTGCTCAAGTATTCATCGCAGCCGCAGGAATGGCAGCCCACCTAGCAGGTGCATTAGCTGCATCAACAACAAAGCCTATTTTAGGTGTACCAATGGAATCCGGACCACTAAGAGGAGAAGATGCTCTTTTTAGTACGGTTATGATGCCAGCAGGTATGCCAGTAGGAACAGTAGCAATCGGAAAAGCAGGAGCTGTAAACGCAGCGTATCTAGCAATTCAAATTATGGCTCTTCAAGACGACGAGCTAAAAGTAAAACTTCAAGAAGATAGAATCAGCAAAGCTAAAAAGGTAGAGCTAGATTCAAGCACAGTTGAGGTTTTATTGTAGGGTTGGCTTTAGCCGACCATTTTAAAAAAGGTTAAATCATGGAACTCCAACTAAAAAATATCGGAATGATTAAAGAGGCAAATGTTAAGATTGATGGTTTAACTGTGATTGCTGGGGAGAATGATACGGGGAAGAGTACGGTTGGGAAGGCATTATTTTTAGTTTATAATAGTATGAGTTTAGAACCTATTTCAAATAAGGAAGCATTTGGTACAGAAGATATTCATAATTTAGGAAGAATTAATATTTATGGAAAACAGATTAAAAAGAATATTTTTTCCAAACAGTCTTTTAATTCATCTTCGTTAATGAGAATAGTTCATGATGAAAACTTTTTTGAATATAATGATGAATTTATTCATGATACATTACATCAAAAAGATATAAAGATTGCAAATATAGTATTTATTGAAACACCTATTGTTTGGAATTTGCAAAAACTTTTTAGAAATCAAACTGATATAGAGTCACAATTTAAACTATTAAGTGGAGAAAGTTTAGATATACCATATCCTTTTTTAATGAAAGACTTATATTTTAAGCTTGGAAATGGAAGAAAATATACAGAAAATTGGACAAATAAATATCAAAAGGATATTGCTTCAATAATTAATGGAGAATTTAAAAAAGATGAAGATGGTATCTTTAGGTTTTATAGGAATAACAAAAAAATTGACTTAATAGATGTTGCAACAGGAATCAAATATTTTGGAATTTTACAAACCTTATTAAATGTTAATCGTTTAAATAGTTACAGTTTATTGATTTTAGACGAACCCGAAGTACACCTACACCCAAAATGGCAACTAGAGATGGCAAAAATTATTGTTAAACTTGTCAAAAATGGGGTTAAAATAGTTGTTAATTCTCATAGTCCTTATATGATAGAAGCTCTAAAAAGATACAGTGAAGTTGAAGAGATAGAAGATGAAACTAATTTCTATTTAGCTGAAAATGGCTATATAGAGCATCAAGATAGTTTAGAGAATATTTTTGAAAAATTGGCTCTTCCTATGAGGGAGTTACAAGAGTTGAAATTAAAAAGATATTTAAATGACTAAAAAAACTCTATCTGAGTTAAGTTTTGATAAAACCAATAAAATTATTGTGTGTGATTATAATAATAAATTTATTGATTTAGATGATACAAAAGGCATTTTAAATCGTTTACAATCTCCCAATTCTCCTGATATGGTTTATATTAGTAATGCAAAAAAAGAGATATGGTTTGTTGAGTTTAAATCAAGTAATCAGAGATGCTTAGAATCTTATAAAGAAAAAATTAAACTGCGAAAAAAGATTTTTTCAGCTCTATTTTTGATATATGAAATATTTTGTGAAAAAGTATGTGAATATAAAGATTATAATAAGTTCTATTTTATTGTATTTAGACATGAGAAAAAAAGTTATGAAGATGAGTTGATGGATAATCTAGCTCTAAATACGATGAGTAATGGTAAACGAGATATTCTTTTTGGCTTAGAAGATTTGAAACCACAATTTGTAAAAGATATCTTTACAGAAGATTGTGTTGAACTAAAAAAACTCTTTAAAAAAAGATTTGACATTGAATTTATAAAGGAAGATTAGTGAATAAAAACGCATTAACATTTAGTGAAATACTACTAAAACTACAACAATACTGGGCAGAGCAAGGGTGTAATATTGTTCAGCCTTATGATATACCAGCAGGTGCAGGAACATTTCATCCTGCTACACTTTTACGAAGCTTAGACTCTAAGCCGTGGTCAACTGCTTATGTTGCACCTTCACGTCGTCCAACCGATGGACGGTATGGAGAGAATCCAAATAGATTGGGAGCTTATTATCAGTTTCAGGCATTGATTAAACCATCTCCTGACAATATTCAAGAGCTTTACTTAAAGTCTTTGGAGTATTTAGGGTTAAATCTACAAGAGCATGATATTCGTTTTGTAGAAGACAACTGGGAGTCTCCAACCTTAGGTGCGTGGGGTCTTGGTTGGGAGGTTTGGCTTGATGGAATGGAAGTAACACAATTTACCTATTTTCAACAAGTTGGAGGAATTGCTTGTGACCCTGTGGCTGTTGAGATTACTTACGGAACAGAGCGTTTGGCGATGTATTTGCAAGGGGTTGAGTCGGTTTTTGATATTGTTTGGAACAGGCAAGGTGACAATGTAACCACCTATGCAGATGTGCATAAAGAGAGTGAGTATGAGTTTTCTAAATATCACTTTGAAGTGGCAAATGTTGAGAAGCTGTTAAAAGATTTTGATGATGCTTCGGCAGAGTGTAAACTGTGTCTTGATAACGGTTTGCCTCTTCCTGCTTATGACCAATGTATGATGGCAAGTCATGCATTTAATGTGCTTGATGCAAGGAAGGCAATTTCACAAGCTCAACGACAGAACTATATTTTGAAGGTTCGTGAGTTGTCTATTGGGTGTGCAAAATTGTATAAAGAGCAAGAGGAAGAACGAAATAAGCGTGTGAATGCGTAGGGGGCGATTGCCATCGCACCAATTAACGCATAAAATCCAAATTTAAATATCAATAACAAAATGGTGTGATGGCAATCACACCCTACGGAATACAAATGAAAATATCTGAAATATACCAAAAATTAAATGAAATAAGCCCTTTTGAACTGCAAGAAAAATGGGACAACTCTGGTCTGCTTGTGGGCGATATGAACCGAGAGTTTGAACATATTGCTTTGGGGTTAGACTTAGACCATAAGACACTTGAACAGGCAAAAGAGAATACACTTTTTATAGTTCATCATCCTCTTATTTTTTCAGGCTTAAAGCAGTTAGACTTTTCTGTCTATCCTGCGAATCTGTTAGAGATAATGGTCAAAAAGAACCTTTCGCTTATTGCCATGCACACTAATTTTGATAAAACACATCTCAATAGCTATGTGTTTGAAAAGGTTTTAGACTTTAAAAAAGAGTTCCAAGATGAGTTTATCTGCAAAACTACAGGTTCATGGAGTAAAGATGAACTTCTGAAACATTTAAAAGAGAAACTAGGCTTAGAGACGCTTAGAGTCGTATCGCCAAAACAAAAAATTACATCAATAGCTTTAACCACAGGAGCAGGAGCTTCGCTTATGGATGAAGTGAATGCTGACTGTTTTTTGACAGGCGATATAAAATATCATGATGCAATGAAAGCAATGAGTCAAAATTTGATGATGGTTGATATTGGTCATTATGAGAGTGAACAGTTTTTTGTGGATGTGATGATGAAGGAATTAAAAAATTTAGGAATTTTGGGTATAATTTCACAATCACAAAACCCATTTGAAATATTGTAGAGTATTTTTATAAAATGGTACTACTAAAAGATGCTTAAAACCCCAAAGGATAGAGATTGAACAAACATTTAGAAGAGTTAATAGACCTTTCACAGTTGGATAAGTCGATTGATGATTTTACGCCACTTATTGAAACAGCACAAAAAAAAGTAGCAAGAAGAGAAGAAAAAAAAGATGACATTGTAAAAAGAATGGATGTTCTTAATGAGGTTATTGAAAAAGCAAACTCTTCTGTTACTGCATATGAAGAACAAATTAGAACCTTACATGAGCAGTTAACACTTGGCGAAGCTAAAGAGAAAGAAGTTAAAACAGAAAAAGAGATGAAAGCACTCTCGATGGAAGCTGAACTTGCTAAAGAGAAATTAACTCATGCCAATGAAGAGATTGACCGTCAGCAAACAATTAGTGCTTCTAAAAAAGAGGAGCTTGCCGAAGCTCAAAAAGAGTTGGATGTTGCAAATGCAGAGTTAGCGAAAATTTCTACAGAAGTAAATGCAAAATTGGCATCTATTGATGCGAATAAAGGTAAACTTTTTGGAGAACGTGAAGATAAAACAATGCAGATTGATATGAAGATTCTCTCTTTTTATGAAAAAATTCGTATTTGGGCTAAAAATACAGCCGTTGTTCCTGTAAGAAAACAAGCATGTTATGGTTGTTATATGAAATTAAACGAGAGTACCTATGCGACAGTTATTAAGTCTGAAGAGATTATTACTTGTCCTCATTGTGGTAGAATTATGTATATTGAACCTCAAACAGCAGAAGCTTAGTCGCTTCTTTTTATAGATATGATGGATAGAGCTTTTTTTATCCTCTATGCTGTTGTTATGACAACAGCATATTCTGTATCACTTCCTTTTTTACTCTTTTTTTCAAAGCAACAGATTAAATACAAGATTTCTATTCCTGCACGATTCTTTTTATATAAAAATAGACCGTTGAGTTCTAATGGAATTTGGTTTCATGTGTGCAGTTTTGGAGAGGCGAGGGCAATTTATCCCCTGTTGGATGCCTTGCCAAAAGAGGAGTTACGACTAACAACAACCACACAAACGGGTCATGAAGCAATCTCTCTGAAATCAGAAAAAGAGAGCCGTTATTTACCTTTTGAACCTCTGCTTTTCTCATGGTTAAAACCTCAAAAAGTTCTGTTGGTTATGGAGGCAGAGTTTTGGTATCTGTTGTTTGCTTTGGCAAAAAGTCGTGGAGCAAAAACGTTACTTATTAATGCACGAATGAGTGACAGGTCGTTTCCAAAATATAAACGAATTGCTTGGTTGTATCGTCAGATTTTTAAATATGTTGATGAAGTGTATGCTCAAAGTCAAACAGACAAAGAACGTTTGGAGTTTTTGGGTGCAAAAAATATTAAAGTTATTGGTAACATTAAATTGGCAAATATTGCCAAGGTTAGCCAAGAGTTGACCAAACCAAAAGTACTCTTAGTTTGTGGAGCGAGTACCCATGAAGGGGAAGAATCACTTATTTTGGATGCTTTTACCAAATTAAAAAAAGAAGAGCCACAGGCTCGACTTATTATTGTGCCACGTCATCCAGAACGTTTCAAAAAAGTTTCGGCTTTGGTTGAAGCGTGTGCAAAAGAGAATCACTACTCTTGGCATAACTACTCACAGAATGAAGCATTAAATTCTGATATAATAGTAGCAGATGTTTTAGGAGAGTTGGTCAATATTTATGCTGTTTCTGATGTGGTCATTTTAGGTGGTGCTTTTGCCAAAGTTGGTGGGCATAATGCAGCTGAAGCAGCTCAGTTTGGATGTAAGATTATTTCAGGAGAGCATTACTTTAATCAGCGAGATATATTTTCTATGATTGAAGGAATTGCGATTGTATCGGAATATAATTTATCACGTCGTTTACAACAACATGCACAACTGATACCAACAAAAATAATAGAAAGAACAGATATAAATCCTATATTAGAATCAATTAAAAGAGAGTTATAAAATGGAAAAAGCGTATAAGTTACTTGCGAAGCAAGAGGGACTTTCAAATAAGAAAGCCAAAGATTTAATAGACAGAGGTTTAGTCTATCATGTAGATAGAAAAGTTAAAATTGCCAGAGCAGAGATGGCAAATGATACTTATTTTAGAGTAGAACAGCTTGATAAAGTAAATATTATTTATCAAGATGAAAACATTGTGGCGATTAATAAACCAGCACTTTTGGATACTTACGAATTAGCAGAAGCAATTGAAGAGGAAGAGACAACTCTGATTCATCGTTTAGATAGAGATACCTCAGGTGTATTACTTTTGGCACGAAATGAAGCATTTTTAGAGGACGCTATACAAGCTTTTAAACAACGAAAAGTAAAAAAACGTTACGTTGCTTGGGTAGAAGGTGTATTTTGTGAAGAGATAAAGATAGACGCTCCAATTGCCACTCATAAACAAGGTGGAAAAGCATTCTCTGAAATCAATGAAGAGCGTGGACGACCTGCTGTTACTATTGTAAAACCAATGGAGATTCAAGGTAAAAAATCCAAAGTTGAAATAGAGATTTTAACAGGACGAACCCACCAAATCCGTGTGCATTTATCAAGCATTGGTCATCCTATTGTGGGAGATGAACGTTATGGTTCTGTAACCCGTTCAAAAAGAATTTTGCTTCATGCAAAAGCTATTTCTCTTTTAGGTTATGCCTTTGAAGCTAAAGAGCCTAGAGATATACAGCAATATAAATAAGGAGCTGTTATGACTGAACCGACCGATAATATCTATTACTATCCTGTGTACCTTTTGATATTGGTTGTTTTTTACTTTGTTTTGAAGTCGCCGAAGAAGAAGGATGAGGATAAAGAGAAATAAATATGAACTAAACTACATATTTAACTAAACTAAAACCTAAAAAAGAGTAAAATGACTCCATATATGTACTATACTACATAAAGGAGTCTCTATGACCAAAGAAGTTTTAGCCAATATTATTAAAACAAGACGAAAACAGCTAAAGATAACCCAAGTAGATTTGGCACTGCTAAGTGATATTAGTACACGTCAACTCTCTGATATAGAGACAGCACAAGTAAGCACCACCATAGATACCCTTAGTAAAATTTGTGAGACTTTGGGGCTAAACATTGAGCTGACCATAAAAGGGGTTGATGTATGATGGGTGATGTTTATGATAGTAATGTATTGGCAGGGGTTCTTGGGTTTGATGGTCAAAACTACTCTTTTGTTTATGACAATGCTTTTTTAGAAAATAGTTTTAGTCGAGCCATTAGTTTAACACTTCCTAAACAGCAAGAGCCTTTTCTCTCCCCATACCTACACCCATTTTTTGCCAACCTTTTAGCCGAGGGAAACCTAAAAACGATACAGTGCAAAAAACTTAAAATAGATGAAGAAGATGATTTTACACGTCTGCTAAAAACAGCAACCGATGATACCATTGGAACGATTACAATAAGAGAGCAGTTATGAGATGTTTAGGATGTTTTGCTTTGGGTCACGAGGTTTATTGTAAAAGATGTAAAAAAATACTTTTTGATAATCAAAAGATAGCGTATGTTTTAGATTTTGATAAAAGAGAGTTTCTCTCTAAAAATATGGAGCTTTCGGAACGAATGTCTATCTCTGGGGTTCAAGATAAAATTTCACTCAAAATAGAAGAGGGGAAACTTGTACCCACCATAAAAGATGGAGTCTATCTGCTAAAACCTGTTCCATTGATGGAGTATGGGGAGTTAATAGATGATGTAGCGAAAAACGAACACTTTAGCATGCAGTTGGCAAGTCAAGTTTTTAAGTTGCAGACAGCCACCAATGGATTGATTGCTTTTTCAGATGGAGAGTTGGCGTATATTACCAAACGGTTTGATAGAGTTGATGGAAAGAAGATAAAACAAGAGGATTTTGCTTCACTGGCTGGGCGTACTGAACAGAGTCATGGTAAAAATTATAAATATGACTACTCTTATAAGGAGATAGGAGGATTGATTAAGAGCTATCTTCCTGCTTATAAAGTGGAGATGACTCACTACTTTAGATTGGTGCTTTTTAACTACTTGGTAGGAAATGGAGATGCTCATTTAAAAAACTTTTCAGTTATACAACGAGAGACAGGAGAGTATGGCTTAACTCCTGCTTATGATTTACTCTCTAGTTCGATTCATCTAGCCAATGAGTCACGAACTGCTTTAGAGCTTTTTAAGGAGTATGAGAGTAAAAGTTTTGAAGCAAATGGTTTTTATGCTTATAACGATTTTATGGATTTTGGTAAACAGTTAGGTTTATCTGAGAAAATGGTAGAACGTATCTTAAAGAGTTTTACAGCCTATGAAAAAAAGGTTTTACAACTGCTTGAAGTATCTTTTTTGAGTGTAGATGCAAAAGAGAGATATGAAGCTCTTTTTTTAGATAGATTAAGAGCAATTCGTTATAAATTTCCATAATTAAGCCCATTTTGCTATAATCGGAACAATAAATTATATATAAAGAGATAATATGTTTGGTATCCCCTAACCAACAGTTTTGCTTGTTTGTATAATCAAAAACAACACCTAACCACCCGACTTAGTCCATTAAATCATTCACAGCCAAAGAGCCTAGAGACATACAAAAATATAAATAAGGAGTTGTTATGACTGAACCTACAGATAATATCTATTACTATCCTGCTTACCTTTTGATATTGGTTGTTTTTTACTTTATTTTGAACATAACCTTCCTCGCAATCCTCTTCCATAATCTTTGATTTGGGAGAGTGAGGTTCACGTCTCCGAAGAAGAAGGAAGAGGATAAGGATAAAAATTAATTTTTATCCTTACTTAGATATATTAAAAATTAAAGTTAACGTTTAGCTTAGAGAGTTGATTTGGAGTTGCACAACTATCATTATTTACTAAAGCTTCTTGTTTTTCTAAAATCTCTTTTTGTGTAAATGTTCCACTTTTACCATCTTTATAAAGAGTTACTTTGTCATTATTGTAAACATATTTCATGTCATCTATTACAATAGTACCAGATTTAAAATAATCTTGGTTGTTATCATAGGGAACTAACCAATCATTTTCTGATGTTTTGTATTGATGACTTTCATTAAGACATAGAGCTTTATCGGATGTTTTTCCTTCTACATAGATGGCTTTAGTTTGAAGATTTTCTCTGTATAAGAAATCTGTGTAAGAGAATTTTTCAACAACTTTACCTTCTTCATAAATATCCATTCCTCCATTAATAAAAAATTTATCTTCTGTAGATGAAGACGAGAACGCCATGATTAAACTTTGATAATACTCTCCTGTTCCAGAATGATTTTCATAATCAGGAATATAAAAGTAGTCTTCAAAACCATATACAAAGATATTGTTTTCTTCTGCATAACCTATTGTACCGCTTTGAAATAGATATTTATTGGTACTACTATCTTGTTCAATACATTGCATATACTCAATAGTATTTGCTTCTTCAGAAATAGTTACAGTGTATGTTCCTGAATAACTACACGGATAGACTCCTGTTTCTTGCTTATTAAAGAATTTTCTTTGCATTTTCCCCGTACTTGTGGTACTTGCTCTATTTCTAAAGGTTTGTGTAAAATGAGCACTTTTAACGGTACTAGACTTAGAAATTAAATCACTTACACTACTATCAGAGTTATTATTTGTAGGTGAATTTGAATCTTCACTAGAAGAACCACATCCTATAAATATAGCTAATACACTACTTATTAATATTAAATTTTTCATTTTTTATCCTTATTTTTTAATTTGTTTGATGCTGTCCGTACAATAAGTGTACTCTGTTTGTCCATATTTGTTATATTCACATCGATTAGAGATTGACTCTATTAATCCTTCATTTTTTGCATAAAATCCTTTTATTATAAAAAATGTTTCTTTAGCAAAACCATTAAATGTACCCTCTCCAAAATCGCCAATACATTTTAATTGTATTACATCGTTGTAACTTCTTGCTAATACTTCTTTAGTGTTATTATGTTCTACTAATCTACAGACCAATTTTCCAATTTGTCGATAATCATCTTGAATATTTACCTCTTCATAACTAAAATAGACATCATTTTTATTCAAATAGCGTCGATATTCTTTAATATCATCAAAATTATTAATAAACTCTTTTTTTGTAATACTTTTTTCATTAATTAGATACGAGGTTGTATCTCCTAAATTTATTTTATTATCTATATAAGTAAATTCCTCTATCCTATTAACTACATTTTGATTTAATATCTCATTGCTATTTGGGTTAATATTCTTTGTTTCAATACGATATTGATTAATTTGGTTTTTATTAGGAAATAGATAGTCAGCTAAATCAAATGAGCCATTTGCATCATTTAAATTTACATGTTCATCCTCATTTAAAAGTTTTTCATCATTTAAATCTTTCTTATCAAAAACTCCACAACCTACTATTAAAAACCCTAAAATTAAAATTATAATATTTTTCATTATCAACTCCTAGAAAAAATAACTTAAAAAAGTATTAAAATATGTATTTTTCTTTTCTTTGAAATCAATATAGTTTACTCCAAATTCAGGAGAAAGTGCTACGTTTTCATTGAGAAAAACATGAGTGCCAACATAGAAAGTATTCCCTTCTTGTGCTTTTACATATTCATTGGTGGTATTTTGGTAATAGTACTGAAAACCAATATATGGTGTTAAAATAGGTGTTTTATAGAAATAATAGTTGATTCCAGGAGATAGTACAAAGGATGTATCTTTATTTTTAGTAGCAGTATTTATACCAAAATAAACTTCTATATTATCATTAAAAAAATAACCTATTTGTGTATCTAAATTATAGGTATCAGATTTATCCTTATCATTTTGTTCACTATAAAATCCTAGAGATAGTCGAATGTTTCCATCTTTAACACCATTCTGTTCAAATCTTTCAGAAAAAGCATAACTGCTAAACAGTAAGTAAATAATTCCTATTCTAATTAAATATTTCTTCATTGTCATCTCCTTAATAAATATTATACATATTTTTAGATTAAAAACAATATAAAACTATTTATATTGTTAATTATTTATATGTTTTTATCTGAATATTAAATTAATATTTTAGTATTTAAGCCCAATTTGCTATAATCGCAACAATAAAAAATACCTATATATAAAGAGATAATATGTTTGATACCCTAACCAACAGTTTTAAAGGTGCTATAGATAAGATTCGTTTTTATGATGATGATAAAGCCCTTAAGAAAGCACTT
>Ga0256826_1000816_pt1 | contig 19359 bp, 18 predicted proteins | sample CV79metaG_FD_185975 | JGI IMG/M metagenome (GOLD analysis project Ga0256826, IMG submission 185975) | Hydrothermal vent microbial communities from East Pacific Rise, Pacific Ocean - CV79 | ecosystem: Environmental > Aquatic > Marine > Hydrothermal vents | place: Pacific Ocean: East Pacific Rise...
TGCACTTTCTGAGTTCAAAGTGACAGGAATTAAAACTACTATTTCATTCCACCAGAAAATGATGGAAAACGAAGACTTTATTAATAATGACTTCGATACTAAATACCTTGAGCGTTACAAGGGTTAAGTAAACCAGAAGAGTGAACTTTCACTCTTTTTCCTCCCTTTCTTTACTTACTTCCAATCGATTAGAGAGATTGAAAATCTCTACCGAAATTTTAGGATTTATATTTTTTTAACTTCTGGTAAGAAGTTGTAATCGGACTAATCGATTAGTAAAAGCTCTTAACTCGTTCCCAAGAGTGTAAAATTCGCAAAAGCCCCTTCAACACTCATAGCACTTCGATAACGTTTAGTAGTTAGTGTCACTCTCTTGGTTTTTAAATCACACACCGCGATACGAAAGTTTGCACCCATATACGGTTCAATAATACAGATAATTTTATTTTCAATTTGCCGAGTTGTGTGGATATTGCCTTTTAAGGTATGGAAAAAGTATTTTGGGTAACTAAGCGGAGTGATTTCGATGATTTCCAGCTGATGTTTTGTCTCTAGGGTATCGAAAATAAGTTGGGCATCTTCTAAGCAGTCAAACTGAACGCACCACTCGTCAAAGACCTTATTTAACTTTTGTAAATCTTCATCTAGAAAACCTCCAGCAGGAGATTGTAAAGCAAAAATGCTCAAGGCTTACTCTTTAGGTAGTCTTAGTACTTTAATGTCTGCATTGATACGCATACGCTGAAAGTGCTCACCTAAGATTTGTTCACGCTTATGTTCCATAATAGTATTTTCTACTTGTGTACGAAGAAGGCTTAATGGAGGAGTGTTTAAGTCATTCTTCTTTACAACATAAAATGCCATATGCCCATTTTGACCTTGAGGAAGAACAGGTGTAAAGTGGTTGTCTTTGGTTTTAATAAGAAGTTCGGCTAAACGTGGATTGATTTTAGCCGTTTCGAGTTCAATGCTTTCTGTAGTAACTGAAGGTACTTGCATCATTGGATTAGAGACTTTTTTCTGCAAGTCTTGTTTTGATTTAGAACTATAAAGTACCGCATCAATACTTTTTGGTGCTGTGTAGTCATCAAGGTGAAGTTCATAATACTCTTCTACTTCATCATCTGTTGGTTCTTCCATTTCGCTCATTGCAATAGCGTTAAAGATTTTATCTTTTAAAAGTTTCTCTTTTGTTTTTTGTTTAACCTGAGATTCACTTAAGTTTTTAGAAGAGTTCATTGCATCATAAAGTTGAGAAAGGGACATGCTATTTTTCTTTGCCATATCTTTGAGGTCATCAATAACTTCTTGGTTACTGACTTTAATGTGACGTTCTTTTGCTTCAATTTTTTCTAATTTAAGACGAATGAGTTGGTCCACTGTTTTCTTAACAGAAAGGTGAGAGAGGGCTTGTTCTTGTTTGATTTCATATAAAGTGATGACTTCACCATCAATAGTAATAGCGATTCCGCCAATGGCAGTTTCGGCTGAAAAAAGAAAGGGAGCCATTAAAAGTGTTAAAAAGAATTTTCGCATAAATATCCATGTAAATAAAGTTTTGTGATTTTACCATTACTTAACCAAGATTTGACTAAAATTGCATTTATAAAATAAGTAAAAAGTCCGCCAATCGATTAGTACGATAGAAAATTACCACCGTAATTTTTAAAAGTATTTGCTCTTAATTTCTGCTAAGAAATTTTAATCGGAGTAATCGATTGGTAAGATTAGATTAGGAAAAAATTATGACAGTAACACGTTTTGCACCAAGTCCAACAGGATACCTTCACATTGGTGGTTTAAGAACCGCACTTTTTTCATACCTTTGGGCAAAGAAAAATGATGGAAAATTTGTTCTTCGTATTGAAGATACAGATGCAAGTCGTAATGATGAAGCCGCAGCACAAGCTATTGTAGATGCTTTTGCATGGATGGGTTTTAAACATGATGGTGAAATCACTTACCAATCTAACCGTATGGACATTTACAAAAAGTATATCAATCAGCTTCTTGAAGAGGGTAAAGCATACAAATGTTATATGTCTCGTGAAGAGCTAGATGTACTTCGCGAAAAACAAATGGCAAACAAAGAACGTACACGTTATGACAACTCTTATCGTGACTTTACGGGAACACCTCCCGAAGGTGTTGAACCAGTTATTCGCATTAAAGCACCTGACACGGGTGCGATTATTATTGAAGATGGTATTAAAGGTACGGTGACTTTTCAAGCAGAAGATATCTTAGATGACTTCGTAATTGCTCGTTCTGACATGAGCCCTACGTATAACTTTGTAGTTGCAATTGATGACCACTTAATGGGAATTAATGAAGTTGTTCGTGGAGATGACCATCTTTCAAATACACCTAAACAGATGGTGGTTTATGAAGCACTAGGGTTTGATTTACCAAAGTTTTACCATGTTCCTATGATTCATAACTCTGATGGTAAGAAGCTTTCTAAGCGTGATGGTGCAACGGATGTTATGGCATATAAAGAGATGGGTTATACCCCTGAAGCTCTTATGAACTTCCTTGTTCGTTTGGGTTGGTCTCATGGCGACCAAGAGATTTTTTCTATGGATGAGATGTTAAACCTTTTTGACCCTAAAGACATTAACAAGTCAGCGTCTATTTACAATACTGAAAAACTAGACTGGTTAAATGCCCATTATCTTAAAAATATGCCTAATGATGAGTTAGCTCAAAATTTAGAAGCCTATGATATTGTTCTGACTTCACATGACAAAAAAGAGATTCTTCTCGATGCTGTAAAAGAGAGAGCTAAAACACTTAAAGAGATGGCTGTACTTATTAAAGAAGTACTTGCAACTCCAAGTGCGTATGATGAAAAAGGTCTGAAAAAAGCTTTTAAGGGTAATGCAGATGAAGTACTTAAAACCTTTGCCCAAAACCTAGTAAGTGCACAAGAACTTCATCTTCCGAGTGATTACCATGCAATTATGGAAAAAACAATTACAGATATGGAAGTTGGCTTTGGAAAAATTGGTCAACCTCTTCGTATGGCACTTCTTGGGAAAATGTCAGGACCAGGTTTGGACGCGGTAATGGCGATTATTGGTAAAGATGAGACACTTAACCGAATAGAAACAATTCTAGAAGTTACAAGACAGGACTAAAGTCCATAATTAACATTAGTTTAAATTTTTAATGGTTACTCTATATATATAATTAATTTTTCTTATAGGGTGTGGGGTAATCAATGAGTGAAATATTTGAATTTGCAAAAGAGGTAGAGACTGACGAAGAAGTCTTTACTGGTACATGGAAAATTCTTGTTGTGGACGATGAAAAGTCTGTCCATGATGTTACAAAAAGTGCACTTCGTAATGTAATAATTGAAGGTAAAAAACTTGAAGTTTTATCGGCACTTTCTGCTAGTGAAGCTAAGATTTTGCTTGATGAACATACTGACATTGCCATTGCGCTTGTAGATGTTATTATGGAAACAGCAACAGCAGGGTTAGACCTTGTTGATTACATTCGTAAAGATCTAAAAAATGATAAAATCCGTCTTGTAATTCGTACAGGTCAACCCGATGAAGTTCCTGAGCGTGAAATTATTAATCAGTATGATATTAATGATTATAAAGAAAAAACAGAGCTTACGGTGGATAAACTTTATACGGTTATTCGCTCTTCTATTAAACAGTATATGCAACTTATTGAACTTGCCAATAAGTATGAAGATGTTTATAACCAGATGACAACGCACCCGCTAACAAAACTTCCTAACCGACAAAAACTTAATGAAGTCCTTGATTCAAAAGGCGATAAAAGTCTTGTTCTCATTAACATAGATGGCTTTTCTGTGATTAATGAAACTCAAGGTTTTGACATTGGTGATGAGCTTTTAAAACAGATGGGTGGATTTTTATACAGTCTGTACTCCGAAGAGATGGAAGTTTTTCATCTTGAAGGAGATGTCTTTGGTATCTTAAATCTTGACAGCCAAATAGATGAAATGAAACTTTTTGACATTCAAAAAGAGATTAACTTTATGAGTTTTTTACTTGGCGGCATTGAAAATAAACTGAGTGTAACACTTGGTTTAGTGATGCATGAAGAGGGTAACCTCATTCAAAAAGCAGAGTTTGCTCTTAAAGATGCGCGTAGTATTGGACCCAACCGAGCAAGTAAATATTCTGATGATATTAAGATTATTAAGACCATTCATCATAACTCTTTATGGTCACAGCGTGTGCGTGAAGCCTTAGAAAATGACAGAATTTTAACCTATTATCAACCCATCTTTTCAACAAAAACTTTAGAAATAGAAAAGTATGAATGTTTAGTTCGTTTAGATTTTGAGGGTGAGATTATGTCGCCGTTTAATTTCTTAGATGCTGCAAAACATAGTGGACAGTTGTACAAAATTTTTAAGCTTATGTTTGAAAATGCGTGTAAAAAAACCAAAGAATTTAGTGGTCAATTTACCATTAATATGACAGATAGAGACCTAGAAGAAACTGACTTGATTGAGTTTGTTGAAGGTATGATGCAAAAGTACAGTGTGAATCCTAAGCAAATTGGTATTGAAATTCTTGAAGAAAAAAGTATTATGAATAATATGTTAATTAAAGAACGACTGCAGTTGTTTTCTGAAAAAGGAATGGCTATTATTATTGATGACTTTGGTGCTGAATGTTCCAACTTTGGGCAGTTAGTCAACCTTCCAATTTCTGTTTTAAAAATAGATGGGATGTTTATTAAAGACCTTCCAAGTAACCCTCAACACAGGATTATCACAGAGTCTATTGTAGGCTTTTCAAAGAAAATTTTCACTCCAACTGTTGCAGAGTTTGTACATTCTCAAGAAGTCTTAGACATTGTAAAAGAGATTGGTATTGAGTATGCCCAAGGATTTCATTTAGGTGAACCGTTACCCGATCTTATTCAATAGTTTTTTAGAGTGTGACATTTTTCACACAATATCTAAGTACCATATCGGTATATCATTTAATTAAGGAACCTCTTATGAGTAAATCAAAAGACCAAGAAGCTTTAGACTATCATTCACAGCCCACTCCCGGAAAAATTTCGGTAACCCCAACTACTCCTTTTGAAACACAAGAAGACATGAGTTTAGCCTACACCCCTGGTGTTGCAGTACCATGTTTAGAAATTGAAAAAGATGAAAGTAAGGCGTATGAGTATACAGCTAAAGGAAACCTAGTTGCTGTTATTACCAATGGAACAGCTGTTCTAGGCTTAGGTGATATTGGTGCTCTTGCATCAAAACCTGTTATGGAAGGGAAGGCGGTTCTGTTTAAAAAGTTCTCTGGAATTGATTCTTTTGACATTGAAGTTGACACGCGTGATATTGACTACTTTTGTGACACAGTAGTTGCCATTTCACCTACCTTTGGGGGGATTAACCTTGAAGATATTAAAGCTCCAGAATGTTTTGAGATAGAACGTCGTTTAGTAGAACGTCTTAATATTCCTGTAATGCATGATGACCAACATGGAACAGCGGTTATCTCATGTGCAGGAATGATTAATGCCTGTGAAGTCACAGGACGTAAACTTGAAGAGTTAAAAGTAGTGGTTGTTGGTGCTGGAGCGGCAGCAATTTCGTGTGCAAGACTTTATCGAGAGTTAGGTGTAAAACAGATTTACATGATTGACTCTAAGGGTTTAGTGCATCACAAACGTAATGATTTAAATGAGCATAAAAAAGAGTTTGTAACCGAAGAAATCTGTTGTAAAGAAGAAGCTTTTGAAGGTGCACACATGGTTATCGGTCTGTCTAAACCGGGCTCGTTTACTATTGAAGATGTAAAACGTATGGCAAAACAGCCTATTGTGTTTACCTTAGCAAACCCTACACCAGAGATTTTCCCTGATGATGTTATAGCAGTTCGTCCTGATGCTATTATTGGAACAGGACGTTCAGATTTTAACAACCAGATTAACAATGTATTAGGCTTTCCTTTTATCTTTAGAGGAGCACTGGATGTGCATGCTAAAAAGATTAATAACGAGATGAAACTTGCAGCAGCATATGCCTTAGCTGACTTAGCTAAAGCAGAAGTTCCTGACTACTTAAATGAGCTTTACGATACAAAACTTGAATTTGGAAAAGATTATGTTATTCCAAAACCTTTTGATAAACGTCTTGTAGTTGAAATCTCTTCTGCAGTTGCTCAAGCAGCGATTGATAGTGGAAGTTCGTTAATGAAAGATTTTGACATTGAAAAATACAAAAAAGAGTTAGCAAACCGTATCTAAATTTTGGAGCTAAGAAATGAATGACCTTCTTTTAATTTCTATTGTTGTTTCTATAGTTATTAATATATTTTTGTTTCTTTACCTCTACAAAAAGAAGGGTAATACTCTGACTAAAGATGGTTTTGTTGAGTCTTCCGTTCAAGTAGGCTCTGAAGTATTTACCCAAGCTCTAGAGACGGAGATAAGTCGAGTTGAACGTTATGAAGACTATAGCTTCTCTTTAGTTACCTTAACCTTTCAACATTATCCTGCTACTTTAAAAGATGGCTTACGTACCTTTGTTCGTAAAAGTGACAGTGTCTACGTCTTTGATAAAAAAATTTATATTCTTTTTCCTTTTTTACATGTTGATGATGCCTTTGAAGAAAAAATTCATGGTAAACTAGTGGAGTATATAAAATTAAATCATGGTGAAGCAAAACTACTTCAAGTAGGTATTCAAGAGTGTAATATTCATGAAATGATCTGTGTCGAGCAGTTACTAAAGGATACTTAATGAGTAAGAAATATGAAGTATTAATTATAGGGGCAGGAATTTCGGGTGCAGCATTAGCTTATGAATTAGCACGTTATACAGATATTAAAAGTATAGGTGTTGTTGAAAAGTATGAAGATGTAGCTACGCTGAACAGTAAAGGTACGTCCAATTCACAAACCATTCATGTGGGTGATATTGAGACTAACTACACCCTTGATAAAGCTGCTATAACGAAACGTACCGCAAAGATGGTAGAGAAATACTGTCTAAAATATGGTTATCAAAATGATATCATTTTTTCACATCAGAAGATGGCTTTAGGAGTGGGTGAAAAAGAGGTTGAGTTCTTGCTTCACCGTTTTGAAGAGTTCTCTAAACTCTTTCCTTATTTAGAAGTTTGGGACAAGGCAAAACTTAAAGAGTGTGAGCCACGGATTGTCTTAGACGAAAATGGAAATGAGCGTCCTGAAAATATTGTAGCTCTTGGTGCACGTGACCAATGGACGACGGTAGATTTTGGAAAGATGGCAAAGTCTCTTTTGAAAAATGCAGCAGAACAAGAGGGCAAAACGGTAGATGTCTTTTTTAATTCTCAAGTAGACAAGATTGAAAAAGATGGAAATCGCTATATGGTTCATGTCGGTGATGAACAGTATTACGCTGACTTTGTAGTGGTTAATGCCGGTGCGCATTCTCTCTTTTTAGCTCACCAAATGGGCTATGGTTTGAACCTTGGTTGTTTACCTATGGCAGGTAGTTTTTACATGACAAATGAGAAGATGTTAAATGGTAAGGTTTACATGATTCAAAACCCTAAACTTCCTTTTGCAGCGCTTCATGGTGATCCTGATGTTTTAGCAGATGAAAACACACGTTTTGGACCAACTGCACTTGTTCTTCCTAAGCTTGAACGTTTTAAACCAGGAACATACATGGACTTTTGGAAGACCTTACGGTTTGACAAGAACATTGCCATTGCTTTGTGGAAACTACTTAAAGAGAGTGACATTCGCTCTTATATCTTTAGAAATTTCTTATTTGAAATTCCCTATTTAAATAAACGTCTTTTCTTAAAAGATGCGCGTAAGATTGTTCCGGGGCTACAACTAGATGAGTTTAGATATGCCGAAGGTTTTGGTGGGGTTCGCCCACAGGTCTTAAATAAAGATGAGCAGAAGTTAATGCTTGGTGAAGCCTCCATTAATCCAGGTGGTGGGCTTCTTTTTAACATGACACCATCTCCAGGGGCAACTTCTTGTCTTGGAAATGCAGAAAGAGATTTAAAGACTATTGTTGAGCACTTAGGAAAAAACTTTGATGAAGAGTTGTTTAATGATGAACTTACAGAGGGTGAGTACTGTGTTCTTCCAGAACCTTTAGAGTCTCAAAAAGCTCGTGTTAATCTCATTAGAGCAGAGATCGCACGAACCCAAGAGAAATTTGATGAGCCGCACTCTCAAGAGCATTAAAGAGCCTTTGGCTCGGTGAAGGGTGCGTTTACTTTATTCTCTTAAAGGGGGATGGGTCGGCTTCGTCTAATGGGGAAGAACAAGAGAACGGCTGTTTGAAGGTGTGATTTTTCACGCTCTTCCCACATTCCCACATCCACGTACCGAAGGTACACTTTCACCCCTTCACCCTAAAAAAGCAAAGCTTTTTTAAATCGCTGAAGCCATAAGTTGGTTTACAGTAATGGTAATCTCTTTTAAGCCTTTAGTTTCGTACGCTTCAAAGGCTTTTAATTGCTCGCGTGTTCCAGAAAAAGCTTCATTCTCATTAGAAACAAAAGATTCAAATGCCTCTTCGGGAGTTTCATCAATTCTTTGAAACCCTAAAATCTTATGGGTGTAATGCACTACAATAAAATCGATGAACTGTAACATCTGACGTTTTAGCACTCGGTCACTGTCAATAGCAATAGAGATTAAGTCAAGAGCTGAGATAAGTTCAATAATTTTAAATTCACTGACTACCTTGTAAAAAAGTGTTGCAACGTCATCAAAGTTGTGTTGGGTTGACTCTTTAATGGTTATTGCTGCTACAGCAAAACGTAAGTACTCAATGTGAGAAAAGAAGCTATTAAAACTCTCATTTCCTGGGATAATTTCAATCCGTCTGGCATTATTAATCTTGTCAAGCATCACAAAGAGTTGGTTCTTGTTTTCAAGAATATGGTTAGCATCAATTTGGTGGTTTCCAAGGTACTTAATCATCCATTTTACAGAAAAGATTAGAGTACGTTCCATTTCTGAAAGTAGGGCGTACTGCTGAGTGCTTGTCATGTTAAAGTCTTGTCTGAAAATCTCATGTCGTATGTCATTAGTTCCAAACAGTTGTGAACAGATAAGGTAAGATTTTATCTTGTTTATAAACTTCTCTTTACCTATACGTTCAAAATCACTGATGAAGGTAACACCTTGAAAGTTAATGACTTTGTCAGCAATAGTTGTGGCAATAATCTCACGTTTAAGCGGGTGGTTTGTAATCTCACGTTCATAAATTCCTACAAAAGATTTAGGAAAGTATTTGTAAAGATAAGAGAGTGAAAAGGTCTCATCCACAAGTTCAGACTCAAGAAGAAGGTTCTTAATAAATATTTTTGCGTAGGAGAGCATTGATGCTAAGATAGGTCTTACTATAGAGTTCTCTTTGTTTAGCATTGCCGAGAGGTTCTCATCTTTTGGAATCTGAAAATCTTTACGGCTAAAGGCACTTAGGTTTTGTTCTAAAATTTTAAGTGCGCCCGTAAAGTCTTGAATATAAATACGTGAAAGATGTTCATCTCGTGAAAGGGCAAGACTTTGGTGGTAGTTGTCCCATAAGACCATTTTTACGACTTGTTCGGTTAAGGAAGCTAAGGTTTTATTTCTAGACTCTTCATCTAAAAGCCCTTTTTCTTGAAGGGTGTTGAGTAAAATTTTTAGGTTGACTTCATGGTCAGAGATGTTAACCCCTGCAGAATTATCAATTCCATCAAGGTTAATGCGACCACCTTCTCGAGCATACTCGATTCGTGCTCTTTGGGTCATTCCTAGGTTTCCACCTTCACAAACACAATATGCTTTTAGTTCGTTTCCATCTATTCGCAGGCTTTCGTTTTGTTTGTCACCAATGTCAAGGTTACTCTCGTCTGAACTTTTAACATAGGTTCCTACCCCACCATTAAAAAGCATGTCCACTCTTAAACACAGAAGTTTACGGGCTAACTCTTCACCACTAAGTGTTTTTTTTGTAGTACCTAACATTTTTTTAATTTCAGTAGAGAGTTCAATGGACTTGTCAGAGCGTAAAAACACACCACCACCTTGGGAAATCAAAGAAGCATTGTACTGGTTCCATGCACCATTTTTAGATAAGAAAAGTCTTTGTCTCTCTTCAAAAGAGATGGCAGGAATAGGGTCAGGGTCAATAAAAATCTCTTTGTGTGAGATAGCCCCTAAAAGTTTAAATGCCTTTGATTCTAAAAGCCCATTTCCAAAGACATCGCCGTTCATAGAACCTAAGCCGATGATAGAAATTGATTCCTTGTAAAAGTTCACCCCTTTTTCAATGAAAAATCTCTGACTTGAAATGATGGCACCCTTCGCGGTAATACCTAAGTCTTTATGCCCAAAACCATTTGAACCTCCCGAAGCAAAGGCATCTTTTAACCAAAAGTTCCGCTCAATGGAGATTCTATTAGCCACATCACTCATGCTCGCAGTTCCCTTGTCTGCAGCGACTACAAAGTAAGTGTCGTCATCATCATAAGCAACAATATTTTCATCTCTTACGACCTTGTTCTCTATAATGTTATCGACCATATCTAAGAGGTTGTTGATAAACATCGTGTAGATACTTTGAAAATATTCCTTGCTAATGTCTGCCTTATCTTTACGAATAACAAAACCACCCTTAGCCCCATCAGGAACAATGATAGAATTTTTACCCTCTTGCGTAATCATTAAAGATTTAATCTCAGTTCGGTAGTCATCATGGCGCTCACTCCATCTTAGTCCACCTCGTGAAATTTTGGACATTCTTAGGTGAAGCCCTGAGAACTCTTTGTGTGAAACAAAGATTTCAAACTTAGGTTGTATACCTTTGAGGTGTTCTGAAAAAAGCTCAGTGTGAATTTTAATAGCAATAGCTTCTTGGTGCATAAAGTAGTTTGTGCGAAGAAGTGATTGCAAAAGTGTAAAGGTGAGTTTTAAAATCTTATCTTCTAATATGCTAGGTACGGCTTTAATCTTCTCTTGTATTTGGGTTGTAATGGTTTTGAGTTTAGACTCTCGCTGTTTAATGGCAGGGTCAAACTTAGTTAAAAAGTAAGAGATGAACAAGTTGGAAATAGTGTTATGGTGGTTAAGGGTGTGAATAATGACAGTCATGTTTAAAGAGAGTACGGCTTGGTCAAGGTACTCAATGAGGGTACGCATTAAAGTAATGTGACGAAGCGAAAAGTTCTGTGAAAAGACTAAAGAAAAAAGCTGACACCTTTCAAAGTTACGCCCTAAAAGTGACATAGAAATAATCTCTTCTATGTTCTCTTTGGCATCTTGAAGTTTTTGAATTTCTTTGATGTCAAGATTAAATCGGTTAATAAAAATATTGTTCTTCTCTTTTGCAATGGAGTAAGTAATTTCATCAATAATCTCAAAACCAAAGTCATGTAAAACAGGTGTCATACAAGAAAGGTGTAACATCTTTCTTGAGTAGATTTTAACAGAGACCTTATCTTCATTAATAAATATCTTAGAGACAATTTCTTCATTAATAATACGTTCGTATAAATCAATTGAAATTTGTAAGTCATCAGCTTGTAAAAGTTGAGAACATACCGATTGTAAAGCAGCGGTTTCAGACATTGTAGATTCCCCCAATAGTGTAGTAATCTATTGTAAGGTAGAATAACTTAGGGGTATGTTAAATTTTTTACCTGTAATCTCAAGGACACCTCTATATCCCTATGAAAGTGTCCTTAGTGTAATGCGTTGGCTAGGCGTAAAAAGCGCTTTAAAGAGAGAAGGGCATGTTGGTCAAGCTTGTATTCAATCAGGGTAAGATAGTTAAGAATATCTTTTTTTTCAATGCCTGTGTTGTTTGAAGCCTTTTGCAAGATATATTGAGGAATCTTATGGGATGTTTTTAAAAATTGTTTAGAAAGTTTTTTATAGTTTTTTTCATCTTTATGGTAACAAAGTCGTGCAAATACAAAAGGAAGCTTATGTTGTTCGTACCAAAGTTTTGCAAGGTCAATACCTTTTTCTTCACTGTTAAGGTAGTGCTTTAACGCCTTGTCTCCAATAAGAACTTCACCTTTTACTTTTAAGACTTTTGCTAAAACATTTGAAGTAGCTGACTCTGTGTCATCACGGTTTTTTCCAGGAAGAACAAGAACAGACTGCACCTCTTTTCTTGCTAAAATTCCAAGGTTTAAACATTTGCATTTTTTGGAATGAATACTAGAAATAAAAGCTGCATCGACTTTTTTAGCCTTAAAAGCCTTGTTGATTTGTGAAGGAACTCCTCGTTTGTAATGCAAAGCATGACTCTGCTGCGAACTGCGAACATAACGTTTCATAAAAACGTGAAAAGGCAGAAGGTTAAGGTACTCTATTTTTCCAAAAATCATAATGGAATTATAGCTTAAATAACGGCTTGCTTTGTACTTTCACTTTGCATAAAATGACAATCGGTTCCTGAGTAAGGACAAGATTTTTTAATGTTTGTCTCAAAGTAAGGCTCTTTTATGCCTTCGTTTTGTCGTTCGTAATGACGAATAGCTGCACGAAAAGCACTTAAAACCATGTTTGCAGAGTCTTGGTACTCTGTTGAAATGTACTCTACTTGTTCGCCTTCGGGTTTACTTAGGTTAACTTTGGGTTGAGGGAGTTGCTTATAAGCTTCTTCTAACTCTACTTCAAGAAGAGAAGCTGTTTTGAGAGCACCTTCAATTTCATCACCTTTAATCATCTCTGTAAAGATTGAACCGAGGGTATTAACATCTTGGGTGGCATTTGAAGAGAACTTAACATCAATGATGTGGGTCTTGTTGAGTTGCAGGTACATAATAACATGAGATTGTGAAGCACTCTCTTTTCCAATACCTACCGCGTTAGCATTGTCTAAAAGACCATAATTTTCTGGTTGTATGTAATGTCTTCCAATTTCTACTTGTAGTTTCTCTTCTTCATTCATTGTTTTCCCTCGATTTTTTGAGAGTGTACATAAAATTTATGTCGAAGATGGTCAAAGTGTATTTAGGGTGTCTCTATAAACCCTATATTTAATTAGAGATTTTTTGAAGGTGTTCCTAAAGTAAAAACTCAATGTTGTTAGCATGACTTTTTTTGGCTTTTTCTAAAGCTTTTGTTGCTCGTTCAAGAAGTTTTGTGGCGGTGTCATGCTCTTTACATAATGTGACTCCACAGGTGACTTCAACATCAAAGTTAAAATCATTAAATGAGAAGTTGATGTCACTTAGGGCTTGCATGAACTTTTTAATGTACTGCATTGTCCCGTGCGCATCGGTTTTGTGTAAAGAGATAATAAACTTATCTCCGTGATAACGTCCTACTGCATCTGAGCCACGTGTGTTTTCTTTTAAAATTTTAGAAATACTTTGTAGAACATAATCTCCGGCAACAAACCCAAACATTTCATTAATGTTTTTTAAGTGGTCAATGTCCATAATGATGGTTGTCGCTGCATCTTTGTCTCGTTGAACTCTTTTAATCTCATGCTTAAGTAAAGAGATGATATTTTGCTCATTAAGTAAACCCGTAAGTCTGTCGGTAATGTCAGAACATCCGGTTGGGTTAATGATGAGCCAAGAGTCAGAAAGTAGAAAAAAGTGAAACTCAAAAGCATCATCTTTGTCTATAGTGTGGTAACAAAGGTGATGCTCAATACCGCTTATATTTAGTTTGTGAATAAACTTTTGGTCAATCATTCCATTTTGAGCTAGAAAAGAATTGAGCTCTGTTAGGGTATAGATATTTTCAAAAAGTGCTTCAAAAATTGGGTCGGTTTGTAAGACGCGGTTGAGGTTTTTATCAAAGATGACAGTTTTGACTTCAATTTGTTTTGACATAGGAGAGCTACTTTATTTTTTTCGTATTATAACAAAGGTAAACTATATTTAATATTTAGAGATGCACTCTGTGTCTTTAAAATGTTATAGAGCAAGAATAATTGATAGTGCTCAAAGTCCTATAATTACAATTTAGCTATAATCGCACGATTAATTAAGGATAGCGTGACAAATATCCTGATGGAGAACCTTATGGTAACAGTAGAATTTTTAGGTCCTATTCAAAAAGATACGGTGAGTTTAGAAGCAGCTACATTAAATGATGTTGCTGAGTTTTTAAGTACAGACGCTGAACTTAAGTCTTGGATTGAAACCTGCGCTGTAGCAGTGAATGACACGATGGTAATGGACTTAAACACAACTCTTAAAGATGGAGATAAAGTCTCTTTACTTCCTCCTGTGTGTGGTGGCTGATGTTAGAGTTATTTGAAGGTCCTGTACCAGTTGAAGAGACATTAGCACGATGGTATAAAGAAGAAGACAGAAGTAACTACGGTGCTTTTATTCCTTTTATTGGAACTATACGTGATGAAGATGGTATTGACGGTTTGAGCTTTGATATATATGAGCCAATTTTAAATTCTTGGTACGATGCTTGGCAGAAAAAAGCTGCTGCATCAGGTGCAATTTTAAAAATGGCACACTCAAAAGGTGATGTTCCTCTTCATAAGTCGTCTTATATAGCCGCGGTATTTTCTCCAAAACGCCGTGTTGCCTTAGAGATGATTGATGAGTTTGTAGAAGATTTTAAAGCGAGTGCTCCTATTTGGAAGTATGATCTTCGAGATGGAAAAAGAATTTATGCTGAAGATCGCTCGACTGCGATTAAAGGTAGTGGTTTATTAAAGGTTAACAAATGATTTCATATGAACAATCAATGGCAGACTTAGATGCTGTTCAGATTCAAACTACAGCAGTAGAAAGAGTCTTTTTATCTTCAGCTATTGGACGTATTTTAGCCGAAGATATTATTGCGCAAGAGAACTCTCCTGTTTATCCAACCTCTGCAATGGATGGTTATGCAATTATGGCAGATGACCAGCAAATGGGTCAGATTCAAGTAGTAGGTGACAACCCTGCTGGAGCTGAGGAAATCGCTGAAGTGACACCAGGTTTTTGTATTAAGACTTTTACGGGGTCATTAATGCCAGAAGGTGCAGACTCTTTAATTCCTATTGAAAATGTTACTTTTGAAAATGATAAAATTATCATTAACGAGAGTGTTCCTCAAGGTTTTTCCGTACGTCCTGTTGGTGAAAACTTTAAAGCCAATGATGTGCTTGTTAAAAAGGGAACTAAACTAGGTTACGCTGAAATTGGGGTAATGGCATCTTTAAATATTGTTATGCCTCCTGTATTTATGAAACCTCGTGTAGCCGTTGTCTCAACAGGTTCTGAGATTTTAGACCTAGGAGAAGAAGCAACACATGCTTCTCAAATCCGTTCATCTAATAACTATACTTTAGCCGCACTTGCTGAACAAGCGGGTGGAATTACGGTACAACAAGGTATCGTTAAAGATGATAGAGCGTCTATTACTGCTGCTTTTGAAAATGCCTTAGCTTCAGCAGACATTGTTGTGACGACAGGTGGTGTAAGTGTTGGAGATTATGATTTTGTAAAAGATATCATTCCTGAACTTGGTGCTACGGTAATTTACAAGGGTGTTAAAATTAAACCGGGTCAGCACATTATGTTGGCGAAAAAAGGTAATAAGTTTATTATTGGTCTTCCGGGTTTTGCTTTTTCATCTACGGTTACGTTTATGCTCTACGTTATGCCAATTATTAGACGTATGATGGCTTTAGATGCACAACTGCCAACGGTTGAAGCAACACTAACACAGAGCTTTAACAAACGTGCTAAAAAGACAGAGTTCTCTCCATGTAACTTGCATTTTAAAAATGGACGTTATGAGGTAGACTTTAAGGGTAAAAAAATAGGTTCATCTGCAATCTTAACTAACATGTTGGGGAATTGTGCTCTTGTTGTAACAGGAGAAACTGCTCACTCTTTAGAGATAGGCGATAAGGTAAAGGTTATTAACCTACTTGCTCTTTAAAGAGTGTGTGGCAAAGCCTCAGGGGAGTGGTGAATAGGTCGCTTCGCTAATCGTAAATGGAAAGAGCAAGAGCTAAGAGCAAAATAAGCTTCAAAGTGCGAAGCTCCATTCACCATTCACCAAAAGCTAAGATAAAATCTTAGCTTTTATTTCTTCTTCTTCAATTTCATCTTTTTTGTATTTTACTACTACTAAATTTTCAGTCTCATTAACATACCACTCTGCAATGGCGTCATGCTCAAGTGCTTCAAGTTTAGCCATATCAATATGTGCTTTGTCAAGGTAAAGAAAAGAGTTTTTAATTGGATTAGAAAGCTTAACGGCTGTCCAAACTAACCATAAAACACCTACACCGGCTAAGACAAGTCCTAGCGTTCCTCTGTCTGAAATATCAAGCATAAGACCAGCGAAAGTACCGCCTAAGAAGGTCATAAAGTAAGCCGCTGTATTTGAAATACCAAGAGCCGCACCTTTTTGATGAACCTTAGCGTACTTAGAGATAAGAGACTGAACCAAAGGCTCCATCATGTTAAAGCCGATAAAGAAAGAGATGATACCTGCGATGAACATTCCTGAAGATGTTGCTAAACCCATCAGTGCAAATGCTGCGATGAAAAGAACAATTGAAACTAAGAAAATCTGCTTCGCTTTGTTATGTTTTTCACCAAAGACTGCGGCAGGACCCATAGCGATAAGACCTGCAATCATAGCGGGAAGGTAAGCTTGCCATAACTCAGATTTTTCCCAAGCAAAACCACCGTCTTCAATACTCGCCGTAAGAATGATAGGAATTAAAACAAAGGCAATGGTCATAAGCCCTTTTTGCATAGCATTAATAACAAACATACCTACAAGGTTAGGATCCTTTAAAATGTCAGAGGTTTTAATTTTGTTATGGTAAACGTGGTGAATACGTGGAGGTGTTGGTACTTTGACAAAAACTAAAATAATAGCAAGTAAAGCAAAAGCTGCGGTTAGCCAAAATAGAGATGCAACCCCGTAAGCTGAACCAAGAACAGGACCAAGACCCATAGCCAATGCAAATGAAACAGCGATAGACCCACCCATCATTGCCATAGCTTTACCACGTGACTCTTCAGGTACTAAGTCAGCAATCATTGCAGGAATAACGGCACCAATTGCGCCAGCACCTTGTAAGAAACGACCAATCATTAACATATAAATGTCCGTACTCATTGCGGCTACAACTGAACCTACTAAAAAGATTAAAAGTCCAAAAACAAGTGTTGGTTTACGACCAATCTTATCTGACATTGTTCCAAAAGGAACTTGTAAAATAGCTTGAGTTAAGGCGTAACCCCCAACAATAACACCGACTAAAAGTGCAGTAGAGTTTTCCATTTCCATTGCATACAGAGATAAAACAGGTAGAACTAGAAAAAGTCCTAGAAAGCGCAATGATAAAATTGCAGAAAGTGACCATATCTTCTTAAACATAATAAAGATTCCTTACGATAAAATTACGAAATTATAATGAAACTTTTTTAATTTAAGGATACCTCCTTAAAGTAAGCAAATGACTTTGCTTACTTTAAAGGAGTAAATAGGGATATAAGTAATGAAATTAGTATTAGCAACGGGAAACAAGGGTAAGGTTAGAGAAATTACAGCAATGTATAGTGACTTTGAGGTGATTCCTTACAGTGATATCATAGATGCCTTTGAAATAGTAGAAGACAAACCTGACTTTAAAGGTAATGCCTTAATCAAAGCAAGAGCTGTTTATGAGGCGCTTGGTGATGAAAATGCTATTGTATTTTCAGATGACAGTGGAATTAGTGTTAAAGTCTTAAATGGTGAACCGGGTGTTTTCTCTGCACGTTATGGGGGACCTGAAGCCAGTGATAAAGACAACTTACATAAGTTAATGGACGAGGTAACGAAAAATGGCTTTCAAACATCACCTGCTTTTTATACGGCGGCAATTGCAATAGTATGTAAAGAAGGTGAGTTTACAACGCATGGTTGGATGTATGGAGATGTGGTAACAGAACCTAGAGGAGATGGTGGTTTTGGCTATGACCCGTGTTTTATTCCTTTAGGATACGATAAAACCTTGGGTGAACTTGATGATGCAGTGAAATCTAAACTCTCTCACCGTTCGCAAGCACTCACGAACGCTAAGCCAATACTCGAAGTAATTAAGGCTAATAGACAGAGATAGAAAAAGACTCTTTAAAAACAGAAGTTTCTTTAGAGAACTTTTTTACTGAGCGAATAGAAAATTGATTCAATTGATGCAGACATTCGCTCTAGTAAGTTTAATGTTTTGAGGGACATTTGTTTTCCTTAGGGCTTTATTTGACTTACCCAAGACATATAAAGCAGTTTTTGTTCCAACATATCACATAACTGTGACTGTTAAATAATGTTCTTACTAAGTTTTGTTAGAATACAATAATGATTAATTAAGGGAATTATATATGGATACGTTTTTTACAGTAATAACTTGGATTGTAGGTATATACGCAGGATTTATTTTACTAATGGCTATTGGCTTTTCTGCTGGTGGGGCAGCTCAAACGGGTAAATCAGAGTTAGGTCTGGCTTCTACTTTTTCTACACTGTTGTTGTTTTATCTTATTTGGAAAGGGGTTTCATCTTTGTTTTTTAGTGATACAGTAGATGAGAGTCGTACAGTAAGAACTGTAAAAGTTGCGGTGGTTGACACCCAAACACCTTCTGTTCAGGTTTCTGCTATTATGGCACCCTCAACCAATCACGCAAAGTCTATGAAAGTTAAACCAGAAGCAAAAGTAGAAACAATTGCGCCCAAAAAAGACGTAAGTAATGATATAAACTGGCTACTGTGGGCATTTTATATAGTCACCTTTATTGCTTATTTTAGTTGGATATTTGCTCCGTCTAAAACTAAGGGTGAGGGAAAAGATTTAATAAAGCAGAAGTTTATTGCGAGTATGACGTTTAAAGAGGATGAATCAGGGTTAAAACCTTGGAATCCAAACTGGAAACCTGAAACAAATAAAGATTAAAGAGAGTATATGGATATGTTTATTACAGTAGTTCTATGGGTAGTTGGCTTCTTTGCTTTTGGTATATTAGGCTTGGCTTTTGCATTTTCTGCTGGAGGTGCTGCACAAACAGGGAAGACAGAGTTAAAAGTAATATCAAGTGTGTCTTTTTTATTGATTGTTTTTCTTATTGGGATGGCTGTTTATTCGGTGTTTTCTTCTATTGCAGGCAGCTTTAGTGATGTGAATACTTCAATAGATAATGGGAATGCTTTAGTCAGTGGTGATTTTATGATTTGGAGTTTTTATGCTGTGTTTTTTATGATTTTCTTTTTGTGGCTCTTTACACCATCAAAAAATAAAGGTTCAGAAAAAAACTCAATTAAGAACAAAATTATAGGAAGTATGACTTTGAAAAAAGATGAATCAGGTCTTCAGGCATGGGACCAAAATTGGAAACCTGAAAAAGATAAAGAGTCAGATACGTAAAAACTTA
>Ga0256826_1000817_pt1 | contig 19352 bp, 15 predicted proteins | sample CV79metaG_FD_185975 | JGI IMG/M metagenome (GOLD analysis project Ga0256826, IMG submission 185975) | Hydrothermal vent microbial communities from East Pacific Rise, Pacific Ocean - CV79 | ecosystem: Environmental > Aquatic > Marine > Hydrothermal vents | place: Pacific Ocean: East Pacific Rise...
TCCGTAAAAAGAGCCGTCAAGTCATCCTTCTCCTCCTCGCCACAGTCGCTTTTTTGATGACCCTTCTTATGCTCAATGTTACGGCATTCTTTTACCTGCAGAGAGAGATGGGTTCAGAGATGGCAGCGTTAACCTTAGGGGGTATGAATGCTATTTTAACACTTATACTACTCTTAGTAGCCCTTTCTAAGAGCCATAGTGCAGAAGAGGAAGCCCTACAGGAGATCCGCGACTACGCACTAGAAGAGGTCACTGAAGAGATCAATGGTGTTAAAGCAGATCTGCTCGAGGTCAAACAGAGCATCGAAGGTGTCATAACACGCTTCAAAAGAGAGTTTCTCGCCCTAAAAGGGCTCATCAACATCGCCCAACTGGTCTTAGAGAAAAAGAGTGAGAAGAGAGAGGAAGAGTTGTAAAAAAGCTTGAGATTGTATAATGTATTAGTCATAAAAGATCTGTAGAAGGGGCCAATATGAGCGAAGAGAAAATAGCATCTACTAAACCTTACAAGCCTCCTTTTACCATCACTTCAAAGATACTGGATCTAACAGCTAAGATCACTGAGAAGATGGGTGAACTCAAACATAGTTCCCACCAAATGATAACGCCACTGTTAAGAAAAAAGAACCGCATCAAAACATTGGCAGGAACACTGGAGATAGAGGGTAACTTTCTAGGTGAAGAGAAGATCACAGCACTCTTAGAGGGTAAAAGAGTACTTGGAACCATACCTGAGATAGCAGAGGTTGAGGGTGCTATACGTGCTTACCAAGAGCTTGAGAATTATCGTTATGATGATATGAACGACCTACTTCATGCCCATAAGCTACTGATGCGTGAGATATTGCGAACGGCGGGATCGTTTAGAAGCTCCAATGTAAGAGTAGGTGAGCATATCGCACCGCAAGCGCACTTGGTTCCAGAGCTGATGATACAGCTTTTTGAGTGGGTAAAGAAGAGCGATGAACATATGCTTTTAAAGTCATGCATCTTTCACTACGAGTTTGAGTTTATACACCCTTTTTCAGATGGAAACGGTCGCATGGGAAGACTATGGCAGAGTGTCATGTTACACGACTACAACCCTCTTTTTTCAAGTTTACCGACTGAGAGTATTGTTAGAGACCATCAACAAGAGTACTACAAAGCCTTAGAAGAGGCAACAGCTTCAGGTGAAAGTACCCCGTTTATAGAGTTTATGCTTGAGATCATTTTGCAGACGATACAAAACACTTTAAAAACCGATCAAGTAAGCGACTATGTAAGCGATCAAGTAGAAAAACTGTTACAAGTCATGGATGAGCAATGGTTAAGCAGTAGTGAGATCATGAAAAAACTAGAGTTGTCTCACAAACCAACATTTAGAAAGAACTATCTTAACCCTGCGTTAGAACTTGGTCTGGTCGAGATGCGTGAGCCAGAGAGCCCAAGAAGTCCAAAACAGAAGTATAGGGTGAATAAATAGTATATCAATTAGGAAACAAAAATGTCGAATAAAGCTTTTCAAACTACATGTAATCAATGTGGAAATAGTATCAAGATGGTTGAGGTTTCTTATAAATGTTGGGAAGCTTTTGACAATAATGGAAAACATTTTTGTAATAATGTTAGTTCATTTAAATGGTCATTATTGAATTTAGGTCATCCTTTTAGCTGTACTATATCTTGTTGGTGGTGTGGTGAGCAAGTTTATTATCATACGAATGGAAATGGTGATTCTGTCTTATTTGATAAACTTGGGAAACCTTGGCCGATTCATCCATGTTGGGAAGAGAACAAGTCTCAACAATTAAAAATGATTCAAGCATTTGAGACAGCATTACTATGTAATGGTTACAATGGAAAAGATAGACGATTTACCCTTATCGGGAAAACTAGTGCATATTTAACAATCAAATTGAAAGATTATGATCATCGTATTTTAGATAAAGCGATTAAGCAATTGTGTACTTTATTAAATAGGCATCAAATAGTATACCAAGGACCAATACCTCTTCTTACAAAAAAAGAAAATACTCAACAAGTTCATATGAGAATGTTAAAGATTAGAAAACATCTATTTCAAAATATTATGATTGAATTTCAAAATTTTGACTTACCTCCAAGTGTTCAAATAAAATTGATTGATGTTTAAAATTATAGAGTTTGTATACTCACACTTATTATATAAAAATTAAAGTGACCTTTTTTTTAGGTAGTTATTATATAACACTAGATACATGTAAATTCATATCTGTACTCATTTTAAATAGCTTGAATCAAGTTTATTACTATATAATCAAGAACAATAAAACTTATAATAAAGGTTGACTTTATCAGAAGATAAATGGTTAACAGTTGAAGAAATTAGCATTTACCTTAATGTTCGTAAAAACATTATGTAAAAATGGGTCAACGTAATGTGCCTGGATCAAAACAGATGAAGCAGCTAACTCAAAGGATATGAAATAGCTACTATGATAAACAACTATCGTCTCTCCTTTACGGGGGCATCATTTTTTTTATATGAATCTATTGAGCTTGCTAAGTTATATATTGTTTTAGGGAGTTGGGATGAAGCTGTTAAAGCTGTTATAGATTCTAATGTCAATAAACGAAGTAAGAGCACGATCAAACGTGAAAGTAGTGAGATCGTCATAAGACTTAAAACATTATCTGAAGAACTGTTAGAAAAATTTGTTTCTAGTGACCCAGATGATGCCAAGATTATCCTTCTGTATGCGATATTCAAGTCCTATCCCATTATCAAATTATTTTGTATTGATGTTCTTTATGACAAAACATTAATGTTGGATCATGATATTCAAGAGTATGAGATCAACATGTTCTTTAGACAACAAGAAGAGCTGCATGAGGTCTATGAAAAGAAGTCAGATATGACAAAGAAAAAACTAAAACAAGTAATGTTTAAAATACTTGCCGATGCAAATCTCATAAAATCCACATTAAGTAAAGTTATCATCAAACCATATATCGATACAGCCATCTCTAAGATGATTGTTGATGATAGTGATGAAAGCTATCTAAGAGCCCTTTTGATGAGCGAATCTGAAATAGCTATGCTAGGAGTCAATTGATGAAACCAGATACATTTGAACGACTGTTTACAAAGTGTCAGGATAACGCATTTTTACAATCTGAAAATATAGGTAATGAAATCCCTTTTTATATCATACCTTATGAGCCAAAAGAGAAAAGTTCAGTCTCCTTGGGAGTGTCCATGGTGATAAGGCGTTTAAATGAGGTCAACATCAATATTTTGAGATTAGATCTTTTTACGGTCTGTGTTGATCTGTTGAGTGAGCAAGATATCTTAGAAGATGTTGTGGAGCTTGAACAAGAGGAGAGCCCATCATACTTTTTAGATGCTTTTGACTCAGCGCTTAACGATAATATCATTGCCGAGTATATTCAAAATGAGATCCGTGAAAAGAGCCCTGATGTCGTTTTTATACATGGCATAGGTAAGATATATCCATTTAAAAGAATACATCCGTTGATAAACAACATGCATGCCAAAACAGAAGGTAAGCCTATTATCTTCTTTTATCCAGGTGTTTATGATGGAAATGCGTTCAAATTATTTGGACTGGATGATGGTAATGGTGGTGACCTGTTTAAGTCAAACTATTACCGAGCATATAATTTAGAGTAAGGAAGAGCAAGATGATCATTGAAAAGATTTTTGAAAAAGATATTAATCGTTCTATTGATGGTGTTATTAAAGCCAATGACTTGACACATGTGGATCAAGAAGTAGATGAGTATGTCATCACTAATGAGATCGAAGATAAGCTAGAGACATTCTTTGACGTATATGCATCGAGCATAAACGAGCCTTCTAAAGATATTGGAGTATGGATCAGTGGTTTCTTTGGTTCAGGTAAGTCTCACTTGTTAAAGATCTTGTCTGTTGTCATGGGCGATCAAGACAAATACAGTGAGGTCTTTTTAAGTAAATTAAAGACATGTGATACTTTTCTCCAAGGTAATGCAAAAAAAGCACTTAATGTTCCTACGCAAACCATACTCTTTAACATCGACCAACAGTCGAATGTATCACAAGGTAGTGATAACAATAGTGTGTTAAATGTCTTTCAGCGCGTCTTTGATGATATGCGTGGATATTTTGGTGAAAAGCCCTATATTGCAGAGCTAGAGAAATTTCTAGATGAAGAGGGTGTATATGAGAAGTTCAAAGAGCTTTATCTGCTTGAGGCTGGAGATACATGGGAAAACAAGCGCCACCAAGTTCTGATCAAGCGTAAAGAGTTTGCCAAGGCGCTTTCACAAGTGCTAGATATATCAGAAGAAGAAGCTAAAGGTAAGATCAAAGAGTTTCATGAAGAGTACAGCCTCACACCCATAAAGTTTGCAGAAGAGGTAGATCGATACATAAAGACAAAAGAGAGCAACTTCAGATTGATATTTTTGGTTGATGAGATCGGTCAGTTCATCGCTGAAGATGTTGGTAAGATGCTTAACCTTCAGACTATTGTTGAGTCCCTTTCTGAACGATGTAACTCACAGGCATGGGTCATTGTGACATCACAACAAGATATAGAATCGATTATGGGTGACATCAACTCCCAGCAACAGCATGACTTTGCCCGTATTATGGGACGTTTTAAGACAAAATTAAACCTAACAAGTGCCAATGCTGATGAGGTTATTAAAAAGCGTATTCTCTCCAAGAGAGAAGATGCTGCCGTTCAGCTTCGCAGTGATTATTATGAACAGCAGGCAAGTCTAAAGTCTCTCTTTTATTTTACAGAAGGGATGCAGTATCAGCAGATACAGAACGAAGATGACTATGAAAGCAACTATCCATTTGTTCCGTATCAGTTTGATCTTTTAGGTGTTGCACTACTAGAGTTGTCCCGTCACAATGCTATGCTTGGTCGGGCGCAGAGCGTTGGAGAACGTTCTATGTTAGAACACTTTCAAAAAGCAGCGATCGCCTTAAAAGAGCGTGAGATGGGTACCCTCTCAGATTTTAGTAGTTTTTATAACTCTTTGGCACCTACATTAAAGACGGAAGTCATTAAAGCGATCAGCCTTTCAGAGACAAACCCTATATTAAATGATTTTGATCGTAAAGTATTGAAAGTCCTTTTCATGGTCCGTTATATTGAGAGTTTCAAATCCAACAAAGCTAATATCGCAACATTGCTGATAACACAACTTGGTGAAGATAAGCTGGCTTTGGAAAAGAAGACACAAGAAGCACTGAACAAGCTTGAAAACCAGACGTTTATTCAACGTAGTGGCGAGTTTTACTTCTATCTGACCAATGAAGAAAAAGATATTATTGAAGAGGTCAAAAACATCGCCATAGACAATCATGCCATCAATGATCATCTTGCAAATGTCATCTACGATGGGACATTGGGTATCAATAAGATCACGCATCCAGACTTTAAACAAGACTATCACTTTACACGACGTTTAGATGATGAGATAAAATCTTCTAAAGAGTATGAAATTGGCATTAATATCATCACGCCTTATTATCATATGCAGAGTGAAGTTGAACTGGCTACAAAGTCATCTGGTAGTCATGACTTGCTTGTCAAGTTACCAGATGATGATGTCTTGAAAAAAGAGATCCGTCTTTTTCTTCAGACACAAAAATACTATAAACAGTATGCGACGGACACATCACGTTCTGAAAGTTATAAACGTATCTTAAATGAGCAGTTACAAGAGAACAGCAACCGTAAAGTAAACATCTCTAAGCGCATTGACAAACTTCTCCAAGGCGCAGGGTTCATGGCAAATGGAAGGGTGTTGGAACTCAAAGGGATGGACCCTCGGACAAAGATCATCAACGCTTTTAATGAAGCGATTGGTGAGTTCTACCCACAACGACGTATATTACTAGAGCACTATAAAGAGAGTGATATCACCGTTATTTTAAATGCTGCCGATGATCTGATGTCAGGTGCAGAAGACAACCTTACCGAATCAGAGCAGGTCATTGCCAACAAAATAGCGTTAGCTGAACAACAAAATGACATCTTGACCTTAAAAACATTGATCGATACCTATGGTACATTTCCTTACGGTTGGGACAGATGGTCAGTCATCTGTTTGGTAGCAAGCCTGTGGCGAAAGGCGAGAGTAGATGTCAAGCAGCATGGAAACATCTTGGAAGGTGGTGAGTTAAGTGCAGAGCTAAACAACACTCACAGTTATCCTAACCTTGTTGTTATGAAAGGCTATACACCGCCAACTGCAGCGATCAAGACGGTAAAAGAGATCTACAATGAGATCTTCAACAAACCATTAAGCAGTTCAGAGCCTAAAGAGGTTTACTCACAGTTCAAAGCAGCCATGTCAGAGCTTGTCGTTACGATGAAGCAGATCTATGGGCAAGTCGATACCTACCCGTTTGTCTCAGTTCTCAAAGAGCCGATCGAGCTTTTCGATAAAGTGGCAAACCTAGGCCAAAGTGATCTTTTTGAGCATGTTAACTCTTATCAAGATAAGCTAGAGGACAGCTATGAAGACCATGTATCTAAAATACGACAGTTCATGAACGCTAATGGGCAAGTCAGTATCTATAATGCTATCAAGTACTTCTATATGCAAGAGGGTGCTAATCTGCCCTATATTAAAGAGAGAGCAGACCTTGAACAGCTCAATGCATTTATAAACGATACTAAACCCTACCGCAGTGGTCTTGCACAAAAAGCAAATGAAGCTTTTATTCGTGTAAAGGCTGACTTAGAGGCTATTTTAGTCGAAGAGCGTAAAAAGGTCATTGTGAAGGTCGATGAGCATATAGAGCATTTTCAGACTAATGAAGAGTTTAATAAATATCTAGCTCAAGAACAGAAACTAAAAGTTCAGAAACCCTTTTTAGACATTAAGAGTAATGTTGACAACATTGGTTTTGTCGATACACTTAAAACCACTGTTAATACAATGTCTGATACCTATACAGCGCAACTGAACTATGCTGAAGAGCTGATCTATCAAGCGAAGATAGAAGCGGGTGAGATAGAGGTCGAAAAGCCAAAAGAGACAGTCTCAGTACACTCATTACAGAGACGTTTTCATGGTCAGATCCTAGAAGATGAAGCTGCGGTTGAGCGTTATGTCAATGCGTTGAAAACTGAATTGATCAAGACGCTCCAAGATGATAAGAAAATTTCTCTCTAAGGTTAGTGATGAACAAAAGTAAACTCAAAAGCTTTGCACCTAAGGCTCGAAACAAATTAAGAGAGCAGATCACTACAAAAGCTTTACGTTTTGGCATAGACTTTAAAAACGAGAAGATCAACGACATCGATAGTGTTGAGATCCGTACCAGGTCAAAACAGATCAACGAGCTAAAAAGCAGAATCGCTCAGACCTCTTTTGATGAGACACTCGAACATGTTGCGTATACATGGTTTAACCGCTTTATAGCCCTTCGTTTTATGGAGGTCAATGGTTATCTTAAGACAAGACCTTTAAGTGCTTCTGGTGGCTACAGTACACCAGACATATTGACAGAAGCACAAAGTGGTACGCTTGACGACGCTCTTGAAGTTGACAAAAGTAAGTTACTAGAGCTTTTAGGTGCAAATGAACTTGAGGCAGCGTACCAACTTCTTTTGGTCGCCATGTTTAACCAGTTCAATGACTCCATGCCCTATATGTTTGAGAAGATCAGTGACTATACAGAGTTGTTGATGCCCGATACGCTTCTTTCGGAGCACTCGATCATTAAAGATATTGTTGAAGGTGTTGATGAAGAGGACTGGAAAGATGTGCAGATCATTGGTTGGCTATATCAGTTTTACATCTCAGAGAAAAAAGATGAAGTGATGGGGAACAAGTACACCGAAGAAGAGATCCCTGCAGCGACACAACTCTTTACCCCTCACTGGATCGTACAATACATGGTTGAAAACACGCTTGGAAAGCTTTGGTTGGTCAACAATCCTGACTCTACACTCAAAGAGCATATGAAGTACTACATCGAGACAGATGAACCTCTCGAGAAGTTTCCCATTATTAGCTCGCCAGAAGAGATCACTTTTTTAGACCCTTGTAGCGGTAGTGGTCATGCGTTGGTCTATGCTTTTGACCTGTTGATGAAGATCTATGAAGAACGTATGTATGACACTAAGGATGCGGTAGAACACATTCTTAAAAAGAACCTGTTTGGTCTTGAGATAGATGATCGGGCAACGGGTTTAGCTAACTATGCCTTAGCTATGAGAGCCATGCATTACTACCCTAAGTTTCTTCGCCGACTAAAGATCTCACCTAATGTCTTTGCCTTGAAAAACCTCACTGTCGATGAGAGTGATCTACAAGATTATGCGAAAGAGATGGGGAATGACCTCATTACCAATGAGCTTATAGCAAACCTTGAACACTTTAGAGAGGGCAAGACCTTTGGCTCTTTAATCATACCGACTGTGGTCAACACAGATGACATCCTCGAGACGTTAGCGTTAAAAGACTTGGGCTCAAACCTCTTTATACGTGAGACGCACAATGAAGTAGTACCTCTCATAAAACTAATGCATTTTCTTCAAAAAGAGTATACCTGTACCGTTACAAACCCACCATACATGGGTTCTAAAGGTATGAACAAAGAGCTCAGTGCCTTTGTAAAGAAAAACTACCCTGACTCAAAAGCAGATCTTTTTGCCTGTTTTATGGAACGTTGTTTAGACTTTACAGTAGACAATGGTCTGATGGGAATGATAAATCAGCACTCATGGATGTTCTTGTCCTCATATGAAAAGCTTCGTATCAAACTCCTTGAAAATCATAAGATAGATACACTTGTACACTTAGGACCGAGAGCTTTTGAAGAGATAGGCGGTGAAGTTGTCCAAAGTGTTGCATTTGTGCTTCAAAAAGGAAAATAGATGAATCCATCGAATAATATTATATCTATCACCAGTAGTCATGGAACAAGATGTATAGAGTTGGACTTATTTGTGCATCAAGACGTTTCTGACGGCATTAGTATAGAAGATGTTATTCGCCATTATGATCAATTTTTAGATAGGCTTTCGATACCTAGAGCTAAAATAAATGAGTTGAAAAAGGCTAAAGATAAAATAGTAAAAGAGTATATATTACACACTCAAGCACCTGCTACTTTAGACTTACAGCTCATAAATTACAAAGCCTTGCTGTTCTATTTTAAAGATTCATTTATAAAACGAGCACTTTCACTCTCTTATTCTAACTATTCATCAAATGATTTATCTCAGATTCAACGTGCTAGACAAAACAATCTTGTAAATTACTTTTGTAATGGTGTCTTAAATATAAAATTAACACACAATAATTTTCCACATCTTATTGGCATTAGAAAACCGACTGACAGTAATGGAAATATTACAAACCATAACTATATTGATGAGTTTTTAGATGATATATTTTATGAAACAAAACTGATTGAGGATTATCGTTCCCATAGAGGCGATGAAAATAAGATTAAAACATTTTCTTGGATATATGCGACACTTAGTTTTCCAACTTTAATCTTAGAGGAAAATGCCATTAGAGGTAGTCACAGTAACTTTAAAAGTGATTTGATCTTTGTACGCAAGCTATATGGTAGTAATAGGGAATATTGTTATCATATTGTAGGGGTGTCTAAACAAGATACATGTAGTTACTTTATACAGTCTCAATTTCCAATCAAAACAGATAGGGAATTTCATGCAAAATTTAACCAAAGAAAAAAGATTTATCAAAAAAGTAGAGGAGGAAGATCTTGATCAGCTCAAGAGTGGCTACGGCCCAACTGTCTTCCGTCAGCTATGTGGGCAACACCGAAGTGTTAAATAATTCAGCAGTATTATACAGTAACAGCAATAATCTGTCAAGAATGTCAGAACGAACTTTAACAGGAGCTATCCCAGTAGAGAGTGTTGTACGAAATGCCCAAAATGAGTACTATAAAGCTTTAATAGCGTCAGGAAGTTTAGGTGAAAGTACACCATTAGAGTTTATGCTCGAAGCCATACTCCTTACCTGTAATCAAAGACTAGAAGAAAATCAAGATGTCCCTTTAAATGACCCCAAAAATGTCTCTTTAAAAAGGTTGGATCAGATTATTAGTATAATCCAAGAAAATAGAGATGTTACAATCGATCAACTTGCTCAGTTATATGATGTAAGTTCTAAGACTATCAAGCGAGATATTAGTAAGTTGAAAAATGATGGAAAACTAGAGAGAGTTGGTAGTTTAAAATCTGGGTATTGGGAGGTTAAACGGTGAATCGTATTATGGAAGAATTTGAATATATAAAAAAATATTTAACCTTTATTAAATCGACAGTAGAAGTTGATAATAAACTAAGTCTTTTGGATATTAATAAGTTTAGTGAAGATATTTTTATGCATATACTTAATGAGGTATATAGCTGGAACTTAAAAAATGCCAACTTATTACAAGAGAATTTTCCTGCGATAGACTTGGTAGATGAAAAGAATCACATAGTAGTTCAGGTTACATCTACAACATCTACTGAAAAGCTCCGTAGTACCATAGAAAAGTTTCAAAAACTTGATATCTTGTCAGGGTATCAGCTGAAAATATTTTATATAAAAGATAAACCAAAATTTCAAAAAGGAAGTTTGTCTGAATTCGCTGATAATGGAGTTAACTCAGAAGATATTATAGGTATAAAAGATTTATTAGAAGCTATTCAATCTGAAAAGGAATTGTGTCATAAGGTATATCAAGTTATTCAACAAAGAACAGAAAGCTTATCTTTTAGATTTAATATTAACTCTTATTTTAGCTTAGCTGAACCCCATTTATTGGATAAAACATATGATAAGTTTCAAAAATATGATGAGAAGTTTATAAGTTTTATTGAGTCAGATAAAAAAGTTTTAGAAGTATATGCAGGTGGGGGTAATGGTAAATCTCATTTGTTAAACTATTTAAGTAATATTGAAACTAAGTATGTACCTCTTGTTTTTACAAAACAGGTCAATATAGAGGAAGATCTTAAAAAACTTTCCCTAGGTAAAAAATATTTATTGATATTTGATGATATTGATAGATTTTTAGATACATCTTTGATGTATAGTCTAATAGCTTTCACATTGTCTAATGAAAACATTAAACTGATTATCTCATATAGAATTGCTTCAAAGCAATCCATATCAGCAATACTCAGAAAGTATACAGACATAAAGAAAGAAGAGATTGAAATTGTTTGGGGAGAAGAAGAGATAGATAGTCTCATTCAATTTCTAAATCCAAAGCTGAAAGAGAATGTACGATTACAACTGTTACATAATTTTAATAAAAATCCATATTTGATTACACAAGCTATTAAAGGGAACATAGAAACAGTTAAAGCATTTTCTCAAAAAATAGTGGACGATACTGAAACAGCTCTTCAAGTATTTGAACTGACACCACAAAAGATTAAAGAAACTCTTTTCGTATTATCTCTCGTTGCACCTATCTCGGATCAGAAGATTACTGAGTATATAAGTAAAGAAATTATTGCAAGTTTAGAAGATGCCAAGATACTTAGAAAGCTGGCTTCAAAGTATAGGTTTAATCCTGATATTCAAGGAGACCTTTATTTAGCCAACTATATTGATGAAAATGGACAAAATTTTTCTGATGTCATAGAAGAACTTTTACCTATATTTTCTGAAACGATATTTACTAATTTAAGTTATGCACTCATTTATAATAAAAGTCCATCACTACAAGAATTTATAAAAGCCATTATTATAAATTGGAATGAAAAACAAGATTATAGGAATTTGGCTCTTGTAAATAAAATTGTTAATTATGCCCCACTAGAAAGTTTTTTATACCTTACAAGTGCCACTAAACAACTTGTAGCCAAAGAGAATGAACATTTAGGCTCAGGTGGCTTAATGCAAACATTGGCATATACTATCTCACCAGAAGATGGTGATTTTAATACTGATGGAAATGCGATTAATTTAGGAAGTATAGAACCGATTATTACAAAATTAATTTATATGCTTAAAAATGGTGTTGAGTGCAATGAACTTGAAATAAAACACATTCTAAAATATCTCACTTCAACAGAAGTGCTTAACCTTCCAAAGCCTCATTATGATAATCAAACATTAGAAAGTATATTTAGAACACTTGTCTCACCATTAAAGACTACAAACTTTAATGTTATATTGCTCTCATTGGATATTATGAAAAATTGGATAGATGAAGAGCCAATAGTTCCTTCTAAATTCAATATCTTAGTAAAGGTAGTTCAAGATTTACTCGGAGCTACATTTGAAGATAATCATTGGGATAAGTTTGCTTATCATATGAGAAAAACCTCATTAAATATACAACACCCAGAAGTTCTAAAAATTCTTCATAAAACAAATGAAATCTTGTTCACAATACTAAGTAGTGAAAATCCAGATGTTTTATATAATGGTTTGGACTCTATTAACTATATTGGTGGTCGTGATGCAGGATCTTTAACTCCTGAAAGTCAAGCATTTTATAGTGATATGAAAAAAGATTTACTTCGTTATATATTAAAAATATTAGATGAAAAACAAAGTCTTTTAATCCTATCTAAGATAGAAGATGTAGCCCTTAGGATTATTAAGTTTTATAATGAGAAAGATGAAGCTTTTGCTATTTTAGAGAAAATACCAAGGTCTGATGAGTTTGTTTTATATCAAATGATTAAAGGTGTCGACTTTTTAATAACTGATTATGATACTTTTTATAAAGAGAGTCAAGAGCAGGGAGACATTAAATCTTGGATGTTTGATCTAAAGTATAGAATGGATAAAAATGTTTTTAGTGAAGATGAAATATTAGCTATTCAAAGACTTAGTGAAAACTTGTTGGATATTGAGTCTGTTTTAGATTTATTAAACAATTTAGATATGAACAGTTGGAATGCATATTCTTCTTTGCTTCAAGTCATCAATAAATGGTTTGAATTTAATAATAAAGTATTGATAGAGGTATGTGTAAAGCATTTAGGTGCGGTAACAGATCGTATGACACTAAGTGTTTTAAAAGAGTTTTCTTATGTGAATGGATTGATTGAAATCACATTAGAGGATATTGGAGTAGAAACTTCTAATGAAGATTTAAAAGTGTTTATTAACTCACTTTTTCAATCATATAATTTTTCAAAATTAAGTCTTATAAGTCAAATAGTTGAAGTGGTTAAGAATAAGACTCCTTCTGAAATTCGAATGTTTATTGCCATTATTGCTCAAAAAATTTATTTTACTGGACGAGATAATCCAGAGTTATATAATGATTTTGAAGAAATAATGGTACAGTTTTTAGACTGGCAATTAGAATATAACTTTGAAATTGAATCATACTTAACAAATCATATTTTAGAAAAGTATAAAAGCCATAGCGAGATACCAAGTATAATTAAAGATAGACTCTTAGATATTATCAAAAAGGATGAAATTGAGATTGATGAGTACCATTTAAAATCAATTTATAAGTTGTTAGATTTAGGGCTTGAAGAACTTTTGCCAAACCTATATAATAAGCTAACTTCTAAAAAAGATGATGGCACTTATAAGCACTACTTTCCTCATTACTTTGATCATGATAAGGTGGTGGAGACATTACTTATAAAAGAGTATATAAATAGCTATGAAGATTTTTTGTTGGTTATAGAAAAAACGGTTTACTACTACAATAACTTCAAACCAGTATTAAAAGATGATAATGGAGAAGATTATATTAGGCACCTTGATGTTGCATACTTTTTAGAATATGCTAAAAATGAAGAATATATTAAGAAGTTATTTAATGACCTAAATGAAGCTAATGATATAGAAACAATAAGCATATTATTTAAGATAGTTCCTATGTCAGGTGCTTATATTGATGTGATTATCAATAATATCAATAAACTTGAAGATCATATAGACGAAAGAAAACTGTTTGAATATCTTACTAGAATAGGAACACTACGAATGTATTCAAGTGCTCCTATGGAAAACAGTCCAGAACTTTTAAGTGAAGAAGCCCTACTTGAACAGATATGTGACAGAGTGGACTCTCTTTCTTTACAGTTGAAACTCAAAGATGAGTTAAAATACTTTATTTTACGAAAAAAGCAAGAGGTGGAGCAAGATATTGAGCATTTACTGGATAAAGGATAATGGAACTTCAAGAACTGTCGTTTTCAGATTCACGAGAGTTTCTATATAAATTTCAGAAGACAGAGAAAGCTTACGGTGCTGAATGGTATGATGTTGAAGAGTCGGAGGCTACATTTATTTGGCTAATAGAAGACTTGGCTAATCCACTAGGTTTTTTAAGTTATAAAATTTTTGCTCTTCCAGAAAGTCAAGAATTTTTATATATCGTGAAAATATATGTTTTAAATACTCATAGAGGAAAAGATGCACTTATGATTGAGGGTGAAAGAGTTTCGGAAGTTTTATTTAGAGTGATAGAGAATAAAGGAATGAATATTTTAACCTTAGAATCATCAGATGAAAGACTGGATGAATATTATAAGTCATTAGGCTTTGGATTTAACCCTGAACTTAGTTCAATGTATGGGTCTATAATAGACACAAGGAATAGGAAAATAATATTTAGAAATACTCAAAGATATGAAGTTGATCTATCTGCGCAAGAAAAACAATTTTTTTCTATGCAACAAAAATGAGATGGAATCTAAAATGACAAAACAAGAAAGACTACTTATAGGAAAAAAAATCTCTGCAATTATAAAAAAGTATAAAAGTGAATGGCAAGAGTTGAAGGAACAAATTTCTGATTATGGGTATCAACCTTTATATCCTGCACAAGATTTATTTAGGTCTCCTATAAAATATTTAGTGCAAAATTTAAATGAGTGTGATACAAAAGCATTAATTTCTGAATGGAAGAGTAAAGAAGAAAGAATACAGTTTGAAAGTGATGAAAGATATTTACAACAATATGAGTTATATATTATGGAAGAGATAGTTGCTCGAGCTAAAAAAGCAACTTATTGGATGTAATTAATGTATAAATATATTATCAAGTATAAAAAAGGCACTCATGTATTAAGTGTTTCTGGAAGGTTAAAATAATGATATTTAATGCTACCTGTATCGGTAAGGATGGGAAAGAAAGAAATTACAAGTTTCATGTGATGGAAGAGCAAACTAAAATCAGAGTTAATATTACTAATTTTGATGAATCACCTAAGTTGGGAGCCATTGATTTTCAATTTTTGCACTTAGATGATGGAACACTTCGTATTTCAGATATGTATATTGATATTGAAGAGTACAGACAAAAGGGAATCCCCGAAGGTATAATTATTAATTTATCAAGGCTCTTGCAAAAAACTATTTTATCAAGCACCAAGTTTCAAAATAATGGAGAACATTTACATGAAGATGCCATAAAAGTATGGAAGCGATTAGTATCGCAAGATTTGGCTGTTTTTGACAGTAGTTTGGAACGATATAAAACATTAACTACTGATGAGGGACTAATATAATGAAAATGTTGTTTTTCAAGATAAAAGAAACGATTGATAGTTTAAGTATTATCAAGGTGCTTTCACATTTAAAACTTTTAGCATTTAGTCTATTTTGCATCTTGTCTTTAATCATTATTTGGCAAGTTTTTATTGGTAATAGTGAAAAGATTATAGGTCTTATTGCTGCTCTTACAATTTTAATATCTGCACTATTGGCATCATACTCTGTTATGCTTAGCATTGAAAATACCAATAAAAATGAAAAGTTAAAAATAGAAAGCCGTAAAAGGACTAATGTACTTTTTTTAATTCAAGTATCTAATGATATTTTATCTGTACTCACTGTTTATAAAGATACTGATATTGGAGATTTTAAAATCAATACTCACAATACACTGTTGTTAATTTTAGAAAAAAAGCTTTATAGTCTTGAAAACAAAGAGATAATAGAAAACCTTTCTGATGATGAAATCAATCTTTTAACTCTTGTTAGATTGAGAATATATGAAAGTGTTGGAATTCTTTATAACTATACCCAAGGAATTGTTGTAGATGACCCTAAGAAATTCAACAGTGATATAAAATTTATAATAGACAAACTTAATTTATTGATACCTCTTTTGGCTAAAAATAATAATATTTCTACTCAAAAAATGGAGCAAAAATAATGGCAACATACATAAGACTAACAGACTACAAAAGTAGTGATGAAAAAGAGCAAGAGTTTTTCAACCCTGAAAATAGATATGAAGCTAAACAAAAAGATTTTTCTAATATTCCAGGGAACCCTATTGGTTATTGGGTAAGTAATAGAGTAAATAAAATTTTTAGTTCAAGCATTAAACTTGGTAATATTAGTGAATTAAAAGGTGGTATGTCAACGAGTGATAATGAAAGGTTTTTAAGATATTGGAATGAAGTTTCTTTAAATAAAATTGGATTTAAACTAACTGGCTCTGAAGAAACTTATAATAGTAATAATAAATGGTTTCCATATAATAAAGGTGGTTCTTTTCGTAAATGGTATGGAAATTTAGATTATATAATAAACTATAAAAATAATGGAAAAGAAATAAAAAATTGGGTGGTCAATAATCCAAAAGACCCAAAAACGACACATTGGTCAAGACGATTATTCAACACAGAATATTTTTTCAAAAAAGGAATTACTTGGTCAGAAGTGTCAACCTGCAAATTTGCAAACAGGTTAATTGGGGAAGGATTTATATTTGATTCAACTGGACAGATGTGTTTTATTGAAGAATCACAAATAAAATATATGTCATCATTGTTGAATACGAAAATTATAGATTCATTTTTAGAAATGATTAATCCAACACAGCATTTCACATCGGGAACTTTATCGAAATTACCAATTATATTTCCAGAATTAGATAAAGTTAAACAAAAAATAGAAATTCTAACCCAAGAAAATATTGACATTTCAAAACAAGAATGGGACAGCCGAGAAACAAGTTGGGACTTTATAAAGAACGAACTTCTAATATATAAACAAGATGGCTCATTAGAAAATGCATTAACTGTATACAGCACCCATTGGACAAAGCAATTCAAGACTCTACATCAAAACGAAGAAGAACTAAACCATCTCTTTATTGATATATACGGTCTTGCTGATGAACTAACATCAGATGTAGCACTAGAAGACATCACCATCTTAAAAAATGAAGCTAAGATTGTTAATAATAAACTTGTATTTGACAACAAAGAAGTCATAAAACAGTTTATCTCTTATTCAGTTGGCTGTATGTTCGGTCGTTATACGTTAGATGAAGAGGGCTTAGTAGTTGCCAACCAAAATCAAGAGATTCAAACAGACACTACATATGAAATAGATGATGACAACATCATCCCTATCGTAGATGAGAGTGACTACTTCTCTGATGATATGACAGACAGATTTACTGAGTTTGTTAGAACTACTTTTGGAAGCGAAAAGCTACAACAAAACATCGCTTTTATAGAAGCGAGTATTGGTAAAAAACTTCGTGTTTATTTTCAAAAAGATTTCTATGTAGATCATACTAAACGATATAAAAAGAGACCTATCTACTGGCTGTTTACTTCACCAAAAGGTACATTTAAAACACTGATCTACATGCACCGTTACACGCCAGACACGCTGAACCACATTTTAAATGACTACCTAAGACCATTTAGAATCAGACTAGAGAGTATGAGAGATGAGTCTATGAGAACTACTGAGAGTGAAAGCTCCAGCTCTCGTGAAAAAACAGAAGCAGACAAGAAGATAGACAAGATAGACAAAACACTAGATGACATCAATGAGTATGAGAAGACCTTAGCACATTATGCTGCAATGCGAATCGAGATAGACTTAGACGATGGTGTAAAAGTAAACTACTGTAAGTTTAAAGAACTACTGTTTGAATATGACAAAAAGTTGTGTAAATGAAACCTGAAACATTAAAACAAGATCTTATAGTTGAGATAAAAACTCTTTTACAAAACGCTAGAAATAAAGTGTATCAGAGTATAAACACTACTATGACACAAACATATTTTGAAATTGGCAAAAGAATCGTAGAAGAAGAACAAGGAGGGGAGCAAAGGGCTAAGTATGGGAAAGCTTTACTTGAGAAGCTTTCCAAAGAGTTGAACAATGAGTTTGGAAAAGGCTTTTCAGTTGACAACCTTGGAAATATGAGAAAGTTTTATCTCACGTATTCAAAATCCGAGACAGCGTCTCGGAAATTTAACCTTAGTTGGTCACATTATATTTTTTTAACACGAATAAGTCATGTAGATGAAAGAGACTTTTATGAACTTGAGTCAATTACAGGGAGTTGGTCTCTTAGAGAACTTAAAAGGCAATTTGACAGTGGTTTGTATGAGCGTCTATCTCTGAGTTACGATACATCAAAAGTCAAAGAGTTATCTCAAAAAGGTCAAGTGATACAGAGTCCTAAAGAGATGATCAAAGACCCTTATATATTAGAGTTTGTGGGTTTACCTGTTTTAGCCACTTACAGTGAAAGCGAATTAGAACAACGACTCATCGATAAGCTAGAACACTTTTTACTTGAACTTGGAAAAGGCTTCACTTTTGTAGCGCGTCAAAAAAGAATCACTATCGATGAAAAACATTTTGCAGTGGACTTAGTTTTTTACAACAGGTTTTTAAAGTGTTTTGTCGTGGTTGACTTGAAAATTGGAGAACTAAAACATCAAGATATAGGTCAAATGATGATGTATGTAAATCATTTTGACAGATGTGAAAAAACTGAAGATGAAAACCTTACTATTGGTATTATTCTTTGTAAAGATAAAAGTAAGGCATTGGTTGAAATGACATTACCTAAAGATAACACTCAAATCTATGCGAGTAAGTACCTAACGGTGTTACCCAATAAAAAAGAGTTACAAGAGTTACTTGAAGAGAGTGACTGATGAGTATAGAGACGATCACAAAAGCATTGCGATATCAGTATGACGTAAAAGACCAGCAGATTGTTGTCTGGTATGACGAAGGAGGGCGGTTTAAAGACTCTTTTGATACGCTCAAACTCGAAGGTGTTGAAAAACTAGAAGTCCATAAAAACATCTTTTGGATCAAACATCGTGTTTACTATGAAGCACCAAAACAGAAGTACCTTCTTTACATACCTACTGAAAAACCAGCACCAAAACAGAACTGGTTGTTAGACATCGCTTTGTCGTATTATGAGTTTGATCCATCAGAAGAGTCCATGATCGTTGATGAGTTCGACCTCGACATACGGCTGACACCATTTGTAAGAGAGCACATCAAGTTTTTTAGAAATGCCAAAAACAAAACAGCATTTTCTAGTATGGTTGAGAAGTCTGATGATGAAGAGAGCCTTATCAATAAGATGATGGCCGTCTGTACTGGAGCGAAGG
>Ga0256826_1000818_pt1 | contig 19352 bp, 20 predicted proteins | sample CV79metaG_FD_185975 | JGI IMG/M metagenome (GOLD analysis project Ga0256826, IMG submission 185975) | Hydrothermal vent microbial communities from East Pacific Rise, Pacific Ocean - CV79 | ecosystem: Environmental > Aquatic > Marine > Hydrothermal vents | place: Pacific Ocean: East Pacific Rise...
ACAAGAGTGTCGTTTGCATCAAGTGCAAAAATAATCTCGTTAATAGAGGGGCTAAGAGCGACAATTCGCTCTTGTGCGTTGAGGGTGAGGGTTATAAAAAGTATTAAAATTATTTTTTTCATGGTTCACTTTGGGTGGTCGGTAAACCGACCCTACGCGATTTGGAATTGTTTACTGTAGGGTTGGCTTTAGCCGACGTATGGGTTAATAGGTCAATTTCATTCCAGCATAAGCAGCTCTTGGGCTTGTGGCATAGCCATCAACCGTTTGGTAATCTTTGTCTGTAATGTTATCGACTTTTCCATAAAAGCTTAGGTGTTTGTCCCATTCGTAGTTGGCAACAAAGTTGGCGATGGTGTAGTTTCCTGTTTGAGCATTTACATTGTGTGTTCCGTAAGCATATTGAATTCTGTCTCCTACATATTCACCGTTAATCCCTAAATGTAAGTCTTCAATTCCGTAGAAGTCAAGTCCAAATTTAACTGATTTACCAGCTCTTCTCTCTAGTGCAAAACCATCTGCGTCTTGTGCTTGGGTTCTTGTGTAGCTAAGATTTGTTGCAAACATATCACCAATCATTGCATCGTAAGAGAGTTCGTATCCTCTTAGTCTTGATGTTCCTTCAATATTGTCATATTTGAAAATGCCTTTGTTAAATGTTTTCATATTTTCAATTTTGTTATTAAAATAGGTTGCATTAAGCCCTTTAAATCCAACAGAGATGTCAAAACTTTTTGTTGTGTCAGGTTGTAACTCTTTCGTTTGGTTGCTGTAAGCTCCAAATCTTTCGTAAGGAGTAGGGACATTATAGGCAGTACCATAGTTTACAGAAGTGTAGAGTCCACCAAGTTTTGTAAAAGTGTGTTTTAGACCTGCCTTTCCTGTTGTTTTATTTTTAAATTCATCATAATTATCACGACGAATAGACTCAGTAATGATTGTCTCTCCTAGAGCTGTGTTAATCTTATTGTTGTTGGTTAAAAATATGCCTTTGTTTGTGTAGTCTTGGCTTGTATAAATGGGTGGGTTTGGCCATGCAACAGGCATAGGGACATTACTATGTGTAAACTTTTTGTACTCTCCCCCCACAACAACAAAATGGTCATTAGCATAAGGAATCTTAGAGCTTAATCCATACTCTTTAATCTCTCCATTATAGGCTTGTGTAATTTCTAATGGATAGTCTCTGTGAATAGTAGACTTTTTAGCAAAAATATTTAGTTCATTAAAGCTGTCAATGTGGTTAAACTTTATCAGTGAATATTTATTGTTTGTAGTACTATCAAAAACAGTGTTTGCTGACTTAGTTGGGTTAAGTACAAAACCTGGATCATAAAAATTATTATCATATTCATTATTTGCTTTTAAAATAGTATGTGAGATTTCTATTTTATTAGTTTCATTAATATTTACTCCAGCTTTGATGCTACTAGTTTGGTTTCTATATCCATCATCTTCATATTGGTCAATATTTTGACCTTTAGGTGCTTTAGAGGTAAATCCACGAGAATCAATCTTTGTCATATCTGCTTTAATATAAAACATATCATTTTTATATGAAGCACCTAGATTTGTTTTATTTGTGTTGAATTTTCCAAACTCTTCAGAGGCATGAAAGTGTACACCCTTTTGAGCATCTTTTGTAATAATGTTAATAACACCAGCCGTTGCATCTGCACCCCAAATTCCTGATTGAGCTCCTTTAACGACTTCAATTTGTTTGATTTCTGTAATCATTAAGTCAGAGAGTGGTGCACCACCAAGACCTGTTACATCGTTGTATCGAATACCATCAATGAGAACAATGGTTCTATCTGAGTCAAAACCTCGAAGTCTAAGAGAAGTACTTTTACCTAGTCCTCCATTGGCAGTGTAGCTAACCCCAGGAAGAGAATTCAAAGCTTCAGTAACCGTAGTGTAATGTCTCTCTTCAATTTCTTGGGCTGTAATTACATTAATATTTGAGGTAACATCTTTAATGTTTTGTGTTGTTTTTGTTGCTGTTGTAACGCTAATATCTTCGAGTTTCTCTTCAGCAAAGAGGTTATTGTTTAGTAATAGCGTTGTTAATAGACTGAGCTTTATTGTTGTGTTCATTTGTATCCTTTGAAATATATAAGAATATTTACTCAATTTTTAATAAAAGAGGAAATAAAATCTAATTGTGTTAGAATCTGTTATAGTAAATTGTAGGCATACAAGTAGGGTGGTGAGGTTTTGTACTCTTGATATTCAAAAGTATGCTTATGATACTGATGATTTGCATCAATTGTGCATAATTTAAACAGTGTAGAATACATTGCAATAATTGACAATGAAAAATAACGCCGTTTGTAACCTCTAAGATGTTTCATGTGCGAATTCTACATAAATAGACTTATAGTTATATATTCTAGCTATAAGCTTTTAGTTTGGATAAGTTATAATAATCACAATTGATACTAGGAGTATTTTTGAAGAATAAGGTTTTCCCGAGGCTTGTGCTACTTTTTTTACTGTTGACAACTTTCACATTTGCTGCGAAAGTTAAGTATTTATTGTGGGAAAAGGGTTCTGGATTTGAAAAATATTTGAAAAAATATAATATTTCTAAAGAGATTTTAGAAACGCTGGACAAAGATGATCAAGCATTTATTTCTGAAGTCGGATATACCCATAAGTATTATGAGCTTATTGCCTCTAACGGTGTGTTACTTCAATCTCTAATTCCCATAGGTGAAGAGTTACAAATTCATCTCTTCCGTACGCATAGTGGTTATAGAATTGAAATTATTCCTATTGCTTATCAGAAAGATACGCATATTGCCCTTTTATCTATAGAAAAATCTCCGAACTCAGATATTATTACTAAAATTAAAAACAGACGTTTAGCGAATGAATTCGCACGTGTATTAAAACATTCAGTTAATTTTAGAGGTATTCAAAAAAAAGATAAGATTGCCATTGTGTATGATCAAAAAATGCGTTTAGGGCAACCTCTTGGAATCCCAGATGTTAAAGTCGCAATGCTTGAATCTCATGGAAGAAAAAATTATGTTTTTAAACATACCGATGGTAAGTACTATAATGAAAATGGAAAAGTTTTAGTACAAAAATATATGCGTATGCCCCTTAAACATGTGCGCATTACATCAGCTTTTACTACAAGACGTTATCATCCTATTTTAAAACGTTGGAAAGCGCATCATGGTACAGATTTTGGTGCTAGAAGAGGAACTCCTATTTTAGCAGCAGCAGATGGAAAAGTAATTTTTGCTGGACGAAAAGGTGGCTATGGTAAAGTTATTAAAATTAGACATAAAGATGGCTATGTTACTTTATATGCACATCAGAGTAGGCTAAAGTCTAGAGTTGGTCAGCAGGTGAAGTCTGGACAAGTCATAGGTTATGTTGGTAGCACAGGACGAAGTACGGGTCCTCATTTACACTTTGGTCTCTACAAAAATGGTCGAGCCATTAACCCAATGCGTATGGTAAAATTTTCTTCCGATGGTTTAACAGGTAAAGGACGAAAGTCATTTTTAAATAGAAAAAGAAAATATACAAAAATTATTAATAAGATTTTTGAAGAGAATATCCCTTCTTACGTTTGGAATACGGTCAATGAGATTTCGGTTTTACCTAAGATGAAAACCTATTATCAAAATAGAGGTTGGTAGTGGAAAATATTATTGAAGATTTCTCATTAGAGCCGTTAGTTAAACCTAACTTTGTAAAAACAGCATTGGCAACTTACAAACAAAATGGTATTGAAAAAGCATGGGAAATTGTAGAATCACATAACTCTGTAGCCATTTTAATCTACCATAAAGAACGTAAAAGCTTTGTGTTGGTCAAACAATTTAGACCTCCTGTTTACCACCGAAATGGAGATGGTATGACCATCGAGATGTGTGCAGGGCTTATTGACAAAGATAAATCTTTAGCGCAGATAGCCAAAGAGGAGATAGAGGAAGAGTGTGGTTTTTCTGTTCTTCTGCAGAGCATAGAGCGTATTACAAAAACGTTAAGTTCGGTTGGCACTTCGGGTGGTTACCAAGTGATTTATTATGCCGAAGTAGATGAATCTATGCGCGTTAGCGAAGGTGGTGGCATTGAAGATGAGCAGATTGAAGTTGTTGAAGTTCCTGTAAGCGAAGCTAGGGTATTTATGTTTGACGAATCTATTGGTAAAACAGTTGGTTTGATGTTTGCTTTTATGTGGTGGTTTGATAGGTTTGAAACCAAATAGGTTTGGTGTAGGGACAATCCCCCTGTGGTTGTCCGTGTTACAATGTCCAATAAATATTAGAGATTCTAAATTATGGGAATCGGACAAGCACGGGGGCGTTGTCCCTACTTTTTTAACGCCTCAGCAATTAATTCCAATGGATTCTTAAAAATTGTTTCAACATCTGCATTGTTTAATGACTCACTCAATTGAACTCTACAAGCAGAACATTCAGCAGATACATAATGTGCTTTTGTCTCTTTAATCATCGCTGCTTTTGGTTTGCCTGCTGCTTCTGCAAAATGGAACTTTTCTGTTTGCATGGTGACTCCACCGAATCCACAACATCTGTTTGGATCAGACATTTCAATCATTGGATAGTTTGGTGCTAAAAGATTACGAGGTTGTTCGTAAATGCCTTGTACTTTTCGTGCGTGACAAGGGTCATGGTAGGTAACAGATGTATCAAACGTCCCTTTGGTTTTTAGAAGGGCTTGAAGCTCTGTGTTGTCATCTAGCCAAGCTGTTGCCATATGAATTTTTTCAGCTACATTTTTAGCACGTACTTCCCATTCTGGCATGTCATGGTTTTTGAAAAAGACTTGCCAGTCATGTTTAACCATGGCAGAACAGGTTGCTTCTGGAATAAGCATTGCATCACACTCATCCATAAAACTTTCAAAGTACTCAATGTTTGCTTTTGTCATACGCTCAACGGAGTCAACTGCTCCTGTAAAGTAGGCAGGAGCTCCACAACAAAGTTGCTCTTTTGGGATGAAAATATCAATGTTAAGTTCTTTTAAAATCTCAACCAAAGAGTCACCAATACCTGTATAGTTGTAGTTTGCTAGACAACCAATGAAGAGGGCAACCCGTAGGTTCTTCACTTCTTGTTTTGGAGCTAGAATCTCCTCTTCATAGGAGTTTAAAAAAGATATTTTTGACATAGAAGGAAGTAGTCTTCCTTTTTTAACCATGGGCATAGAAAATCTTGCTCGAAGTCCTCTATCTTTTTCATCTTCTGCTAGAGCACAGGTTTTGAACATAAATCCAAATTTCATGACTATGTCCATGACTTTTCGGTGTTCTAAAAGATAAAAAGCAATGCGTTTAAACCATGCAATTCCAAATTTGTCAGCAATGTCAGCACGTACTTCTTCAATGACCATATCTGTTGCCAATGAGTTCGGACAAACATCTACACAGTTGGTACAAAGGAAACAGCTTTCAAAAATATTTTTGGCATTTTTGTCCAGCTCTAAGTTTCCTTGTTGGTACTGTCCTAAAAGGTCAATAAATCCACGAGGAGAGGTTACTTCGTCGGCATTGACTTGGTGAATGGTACAAACGGGAATACATTTTCCACACTTAACACAGTCATCTGCTGTTTCTTGGAAATTGAATATATCTTCTAAATTTTTTTTCATTAAAGGTTATCGCTTTTAGTTTTAATCGTTTCGGTGTTGGTCAAGCCAGACCATAATACCTTTTTGAGCATGAAGTCTATTTTCTGCTTCTAAAAAAATCTCATCGGCATGTTTTTCAAATATCTCTTCACTTACTTCATAATCTCGATAAGCAGGGAGACAGTGCAAGAAGATAGCATCTTTTTGTGTTAAAGACATTAAATCAGCATCTACAATGAATCCCTCAAAGGCTTTCATTCGTACTTCTTTTTCATCTTCTTGTCCCATTGAGACCCAAGTGTCTGTGGTGACTACATTTGCACCTTTTACAGCTATTTTTGGGTCATGTCCGAAGCTAAGTTTGGCACCTGACTCTTTAGCTATCTCTTCTGCTTCTGCTACAATCTTAGGGTCACATTCGTAGCCTTTTGGTGTTGCAACTCTAAGGTCAAAACCAAGTTTTGCAGCCAACATAAGCCATGAGTGGGTCATGTTGTTTCCATCACCTACGTAAGCCACTATAGGTTCTGTAATACCACACTCCAACATGGTTAAGTAGTCGGTCATGAGTTGTACGGGATGGTAAGAGTCTGTTAGCCCATTTACCACGGGTACTTTTGAGTACTTTGCAAACTCTTCTAGTTTGGTATGCTCAAAAGTACGAATCATCACCATGTCAACCATGCGAGAGATCACTCTTGCTGTGTCTTTCATTGGTTCACCACGTCCCAGTTGAATGTCATTTGAGGAGAGAAAAAGACCAATGCCACCAAGTTGGTAGATACCTGTTTCAAAACTAACACGTGTCCTTGTGGAACTTTTTTCAAATATCATACCAAGCGTTTGTTTCTCCATGTAAGGTACAAACTTTTTTGCTTTTGTTTCAGCTTTTATCTGTTGTGCTAAGGTAATCATCTCTAAAATTTCATCTTTGGTGAAATCTTTTAGTGTTAAAAAGTGTCTCATTGGGGATTCCTATGTTACTTATTATATTAACAAATAAGTATAAATTAAGGGAGCCATTTTACCATAAAAGGTTTAAAGCTAAAAATCAAAGAGGGTATTGTAGGTTTGGTAGCCTTTTTTTTGCTTATGTTCAAAAGGAACAGAGTCAAAGGAAAGTTGGTCTTTTTGCACAATGACACAAGAGAGTGTAGCACCATAAATGGCTGAGGTATCAATACAAATTTTGTTTTTGAATTGTCGTATATTGGGTTGAGATAGATGTCCAAATATATGGTAATGCTGGTTGTCTTTAGCCTCATCGTGGGTATAAGGAATAAGCTCATCTAAGGGAAGTTTGGGGTTTTTACTACGTGAAATACACTTTACCATTTTTTTATGGGCTGTTTTTGTCTTGACTGCTAGGTACTCCTCTGGACAAGGAGCATGTGTTAATGTTACGGAAAAATGATTGGAATATTCATATTTATACCAGATTGAACACTCCTCATAGAGTTCAAAGAAAAGCTCCTTTAAGGCAGCATTCTTTTCTAAAAGTGCTACGGTATTATAATATTTTTCTTTATTGGCTATGGTTTTTGCATTAATAATGAGTGTAGGGTCTTTCATGAGGTATCGGTAGACCATCTCTTCATGGTTTCCACGAATGAGATAGAAAATTTTTTCTTTATTGTTGAGTGCTTTATAGTTAGTGTAGATAAACTCAATGGTTTCTGTAAGTTTTTCATGAGATGCTTTATCTATGAAATCACCCAAAAGGATAATAGATTTATTTTTACTTTGGGGAGTTACTTGAATAAGGTTGTTTTCATCAAGTAAAAAGCCTTGTTTCGTTAGAAGGCTCTTTAATTCATCAATACAACCATGTACATCACCAATGATGATGTACTCACTATTTTGGGGTAAAAAATTATTGTTGTTTTTCAAAAAATAATCTCTCTTTCCTAAACAATAATGGTCGATTTTTATGCAATATTTATATCTCTTCGTGCAGCATTCAGTTCAATAATAAAGCCACCTGTCGCGTCAATGAGGGACATCATCCCTAAGATGAGGAAGGTTGCATTTTGTGCCCATGAAACCATGAAGAACATTACAATAAAAACAATAGCAACTACAAAACTTAAAAGTGTCTCAGTTGCACCAAATTGATTGGCTGTAGCAGCTTTAGCAATTTCAATAAAGAGTGCCAATGAACCTATAATTAAAAAGACTTCTCTAACTCTGAGTACAAAGTCTCTTGTTGGGCTAATGTGGTGAACTAAGACAGTAGAGTTAAGTGTTAAATCTTTTAACGCACCAATATAGTCATGACCCATATTTAGGGTTATATATGCAAGGAGGACCCATGTAAATGTTGAAATACCTGTTATAAAGAACATTGTTGAACTCCCTTTTTTTTTACAGCACCTGCTGTTCCAAGTAGTTTTCCAAATAAGTTTGCCATTCTATTTTCCTTTTTTATTTAAGATTTTTTGCCATAGCTTGAGACATAAGCTCTGCACTAACTATTTTTTCCATTGGTTTTTGTACATCTGATGGATAGAGAACAAATTTTGAGTTTTCTGAGTTTGAGAGAGCTTTCATTGAATCAATGTATGCATTAGATGTTAAAAATTGCATGATTTTTTCATCGGAGAGTGTAGGCATAAGCTCTTTTAACTCTTTAATAACTTTATGTGTTGCCTCTGCACGTTTTTCAATAAGAACACGTTCTGAGTCAGCATGTAAGTCATGTACTTTATGCTCACCTTCAGCTTTTAAGATAGAAGCACGTTTTTCTTTTTCTGCAACAATCTCTTTTTCCATCGCAATTTTGATTGATGCTGGTGGGGTAATGTTTTCAAATTTAACCAAGACCACATCGAGTCCCCAACGCGCACAATCCTCTTTCATGTGATTCTGAATCTCTTTTGAGATTGAATCTTGTTGTTTTTGAATATCAGAAAAGTTCATTTGACCGAGTTTACTTAAAGTACTACTCATAACCAAACTTTTAACGGCTGCTTCATAGTTGTCAACATCCATAACTGCTTTTTCTGCATTTACAATTTTTATTGAGGCAATCATGTCAACAATAATATTAATGTTGTCTTGTGTAATAATCTCTTGTTCAGGTGGGTCAATGGTAAGCTCTTTTAGACTCACTTTACCAACAACAACATCTCGCCAAGGCATCATGTGATTAACACCCTCATAGATAATTCGATCGGTCCCTAACCTGTTATCAATAACCCATGCTTCTTTTGAATCTACAACAACGACAGGCATAAAACTATCAAACCCTACTGTATAGTATAATGCAGCCAATGCACCGATGATCAGAAATATAATGGCAATCCAATATAAAAATTCCATCCTAATGTCTCCTTTTTTTAGTTTATTTTTTTTTGTTAAAAAACAATAACAACTGTTTTTTTATAATCTTATCGTGTAGTCAAATATTATATAATGGTTATAATTATAGCGAATAAAAAGCATTGGTGCTATAGTAAAAGTGAAAAAATGTGATTTCAAAGAAAACTTAGTTAAATTTATGTTAAAATAATCCTATAAACTTTAAATTTTAAACAAAAAAGGAACACTTTGTTCAACAATAAGAGAGATAATGAGGCTGATTTTTGTGAATCATATAAGTCTCAAATACTGAATGATAATACGACTGAAAAAACGTCTTCATTTAATATTATTTTAAAGGTATTAACAATTTTATTGCTTTTAGCAATTATAGTTGCTGTATCTATCTATGGATATAACTATTTTGCAAATAAAAAGAGTGCAGATACAAATACCATTTTACCTCCTATCTCCGTACAAATTTCAGATGATGATTTAAAAATTACAGAAGAGACTCCAGCCGAAGTAGAAGAAGAACAAAAAAAAGTACCAACTATTCAAAAAATTGAAGAAGCAGATATTGATCAGATTGCAAATGATGTGAAAATTGCCATTGCAAATAGTGAAAAAGAAGAAGAAAACAACACGGTTAAAGAGATAGAATCTAAAGTTGAAGAAGAAAAGAAAGTTCAGGAAACAAAGCTACAGAAAGACGAAGAGAGTTTAGAAATTCCTACTTCTAGCCCAGAAGCTCAATATTTGGAAGAGTTAGCGGACCTTTCTAAAGAGATTGATAAAGAGAGAAAATAATCTCTCTTTTAGCTGGTCGGCTAAAGCCAACCCTACTTTTTGTTGAGTAGTTCAGCAACCTCTTTTGCATGATAAGAGATGATAATATCTGCACCTGCTCGTTTAAATCCAATCATTGTTTCCATCATTACTTTTTCGTAGTCAATAACACCAGCTTTTGCAGCCATTTTTAACATAGAGTACTCACCACTTACATTATATACAGCGAGAGGTAGAGAAGAGTTCTCTTTTATATCTCTTACAATGTCTAAGTAGGCGAGAGCAGGTTTAACCATTAAAATATCTGCGCCTTCTGCTTCATCAGCAATACTTTCCATAATAGCCTCTTTTCTGTTGGCAGGGTTCATTTGGTATGAACGTCTGTCTCCAAAGCTTGGACTGCTCTCAGCAACATCTCTAAATGGTCCATAGTATGCAGAAGAGAACTTTGTAGAGTAAGACATAATTGGAATATGGCTAAATCCATCAGTATCAAGACCTTCCCTAATGGTTGTAATCATCCCATCCATCATTCCTGAAGGGGCAATCATGTCAGCTCCTGCTTTAGCATGGACTTGTGCCTGTTTTGCTAAGTTTGTTAAAGTAATGTCATTATCAACAGTTTCTAGTACAGGGTCAAGCACACCACAGTGTCCATGGTCTGTGTATTCACAAAAACATAAGTCAGTTATGACAAACATATCAGGATGAGACTCTTTAATGGCACGAATTGAAGAGGCAATAATTCCGTGGTCACACATGGCATCAGAGCCTACAGAGTCTTTTGTATCTGGAATTCCAAATAAAATAATAGAGTAAATACCAAGCTTTTTTAAAACATCACACTCTTTGATAATTTCATCAATGCTCATTTGGTAAACGCCTGGCATTGAAGCTACTTCTTTTTTAATACCTTCACCACTTTTAATAAAGAGAGGATAGATAAAATCATTAACAGTTAAATGTGTCTCTTGAAGAAGGTCACGAAGGACAGGGTTGAGTCTTTTTCGTCTAAATCTAGTAAACATGGTTTTCCCTTAAATAAATTTGTTGAATTTTATCATAAACTGATATAATTTTGCCCATGAGAAACATTGATATTTCAAAAGTTGCAAAACTGCCTACAGCGTATGGTACATTTAACATTCAAGCCTTTAAAGAAGGGGAGAGAGAACATCTTGCTATTTTTACAGATGAGTTGAGTACTAATCCTATTGTTAGAGTGCATTCAGAGTGTTTAACAGGTGATGCTTTAGCTTCTGTAAAGTGTGATTGTGGAGAGCAATTGGCTTTTTCCCAAGAGCTTATTTCAAAAGAGGGTGGTATGATAATCTATCATCGTCAAGAGGGACGAAATATTGGACTTTTAGGAAAAGTAAATGCATATGCTTTACAAGATACGGGACTGGATACGGTAGAAGCGAATCATCAGTTGGGGTTTAAAGCAGATGAGAGAACGTATGAAATAGTAGAGTATATATTGGACTATTTTAAGATTGAAAAAATCCAACTCTTAACCAATAATCCAAGTAAAATTGACTCATTAAAAAATGTAGAAATCACTAAACGTATACCTATAAAGATGACACCAAATAGTTATAATGAAGATTATTTAAGAGTTAAAAAAGAGCAGATGGGACATCTGTTATAAATTAAAAATGATGATTTGAAGCATAGTTTTTAACTTTTAATCTTAATGTGTTCATACGGATACTTAATTCATCTTTATTTGAAATTAATCTGGTGTTATCTTTGTCTAATACGATATCTTGAAATACCTTATTCATAGTAGTGTAATTTAAATGAGATTCGTTTGTAAAGTTATAATATTGATTATTTGACTTATTGTCAGAGATTCCGTCAATATAGTATAGAGTATAAAATTCATTAATACCACCATCCAATAACTTTGTCCATAAGTAATTGACTGTCTCTACATCAATTAGAAATTTATCACTATAGGTAGGCGTATAATAAGTAATGGGTAAATTATTTTTTTTACAAAAATTATTTACTTGAAGGAGCTTTTTAATTGAGTTATTTTTTTTAATAGTATTAATCGCTGGTTTAGATATATTTTTTTTATTTAAAACAACGGATTGATTTTGATCATTTACATATAAGCTACCATCATCATCAATATAGTAATAGATACTATTTTTTAAAAAATTAAATTTTAAATCTTTAAGAGTTCGTTTCATACTTAGACTTGATAATGGTAAGATATAAGCTAACTTATCGATGAATGAGTTACTTTTATAATTAAGCTTTGAAATTTCATCAGTCATTGTATGAATACTAATGAGATAGTATATATGTTTAATATTGTTTAATTGCTTCTCATTAAGTTGAGATAAAAAGTTTAAGATATCATCTGGTTCTCCATATATATCATGAAAATTTAATATATCTCTTTTTAGCGCACTACTAGATAATTTTTGACTTCTTGAAGTTCCAAAGATTAAAGTATATTGTTTAGATTTTAATTTATCAAATTGATATTTTGAATGGTATTTCGTATATCCAAATTTTTTGTCTGTTAAACTATTATTAAAAACTATTTCAGGATCAATGACTATATAGACAATTAATACTATTAAATAAGATAAAAAACTTATTGATAAAGTTGTATAGAACCATTTTTTACTATTCATTACTCATATCCTTAAAAATTAAAATATAAAAATGTTGATTTTTGATTTATATAAAATACATCTATTAAAATAACGATGGAAGTAATAATTGAATATTTTATTGATGTTTGAAATTTATTTTTAGAATAACCAACGGTATTGTCTTTTAAGTATAAGATTATTGAAACAAATAGAAACCACACTAAAAAACCTTTACTATTAACTTGCACAGCAGCAATCCATGGTCCAAAGGTAACGCCGTATTGACTAAGAAAATCTAATGAATGATTTAGATTATTTGAAATTTCAATACCATTTAATCCAACCATACCATTTAAAACTTTAATGGCATCATCCCACTCTTTTGCTCTAAAAAATACCCAAGAGATGTTTATAAAGTTAAAAGTAATAAACCAAGCCAACCATGTCCAAAGTTGAAAACCTAATTTACTCCAAGCTCTATGAATAACCAATGCACTACCGTGTAAAAACCCCCAAAATACAAAAGTCCAACCAGCACCATGCCAAATACCACCAATGATAAAAGTAGCCATTAAATTATTATAGGTTCTAAACTCTCCTTTTCTATTCCCACCAAGTGGTATATAAATATAATCTTTTAGAAACCTACTCAGTGTTATATGCCATCTTCTCCAAAAATCTTGTATATCTGTTGCTTGATAGGGACTATTGAAGTTAATAGGTAGTTTTATATTAAAGAGTAAGGCTAAACCAATAGCCATATCGGTGTAACCAGAAAAATCAAAATATAATTGAATGGTATAAGATAAAGAGGTAGCCCATGCTTCAAAAAAATTCAGCGTTGTTGCAACGTCAAATCCAGAAGCAGTCCAGACATCAAAAGTGTCAGCAATAACAACCTTCTTGAATAAACCAATGGAAAAGATGAAAAGTCCTAGTGCTATATTCTTGTAGTTTTTTACTTTATTTCTTGCTTTAGCAAATTGTGGCATCATCTCTTTATGATGAACAATTGGTCCAGCAATTAGTTGAGGGAAAAAAGTTACAAATAGTGCATAATTTAGAAAATCATACTCTTTTGTTTCTTGTCGATAGCTATCAACAAGATAGGATACTTGTTGAAAGGTAAAAAAGGATATTGCTAATGGTAGCGCCAGATTTATGTTTGGGATATCTTTGGTAAATACCCAATAGTTTAGGTTATCTATCATAAAGTTTGTATATTTAAAATAGCCCAATAGTGCTATGTTAGAGAGAATACCAAACATTAAGAGTCTTTTTTTTGAAAACCTATGGGATTTTTTCCCCTCTGTATTTTTATTGAGACTATTTCCTATAACATAGTTAAAAAGCATCGAAGATAGTATGATTGGTAAATAGGTTACATTCCACCAACTATAAAAAAAGAGGCTACTAAAGACTAAAAATCCTTTTGATGCTTCTGTAAGTCTTTTATGGTTTAAGTAGAAGTATATAAGAAATGTTATTGGGAGAAAAGCGAATATAAACGCATAACTATTAAATAGCAAACATAGCTCCTGATGTATTTTTTAGATTTCACTATATTAGCTAAATATAGGAAGGATAATTTTAATTTTAATTTTTAAAAGTATAACGGAAATAATTGTAAATAAACATTAATAGTGATTTTTAACTTTAAAACATCTTTATAAATAATAAAAATATTTATGCTTGTTGTTAATAATACTTAATAAACTGATTTATCCAATATTCATTCATTATGTAGTAAAATACAGTATGAAAAAAAAATTTAAAAAATTTACAGAGTTGTTGTTAGAATGGAATAAAATTCATAATTTGACAGGGGCTAAAACTCCTGTTGATGTAGAAAAAAATATAGAAGATTCTCTCTTTCCTACAACATTTATAGAGAAACCAAGTTCTATATTAGATGTAGGAACAGGAGCAGGGTTTCCAGGGCTTATACTTGCTATTGCTTACCCAAATGTGCGAACCGTACTTTGTGAGCCACGGAAGAAAAGGGCTTCTTTTTTAAAGTACGTTGCCATGGAACTTGAACTCTCTAATGTAGAGGTAGCAAAAATGCGTGTAGAAGATTATAACTCTGAACCTTTTGGTCTCATTAGCTCTCGTGCCGTAACCGATACAAAGATGTTATTAGAGTTAACAGCTCACTTACAAGAGGATGCTACGCGTTTTCTTTTTTATAAAGGTGAACAAGTTTTTTCTGAGTTAGAGTCTGTAGACAAAACTTTAGATTATGATATAATTGAAAAAAATCAGAGAAATTATTTATATATAAAGGGTTAAGATGTGGTTAAAGCTAGTAATATTTTCAGTAGCAGCTGTAGCTATCTACCGATTTTTCGGGGGGAAAGTACCGTTTCTTGATAAGGCTGAAGAGCCTAAAGAAGAGGGGCACGATTTTGGAAAAATTGAAGCCACTTCTGAGTGTGCTGCATGTGGGACGTACATGACTGAAAATGATGCTTTGATTTATCAAAAAAAAGCGTACTGTTCGAGTGAATGTTTGGCAAAGGTTAAATAGTTCTATGAAAATTTTTGGTCATGAGTGGATAGAGAGTGAACGATTTTATGAAGTCACTAAAGAGAGTGAAATTTCTAAAACACCTACAAATGCTCTACTTAAATTAGATTTACTTAGCACTTCTTTACTATTAGCAAAGTATTGTCAATCTAATAGGGTACGGTATGCCATAGAAATTAAAAATATAGAAGAGGCAATATTTGCTAATCTTTTGGGTGCAACGTATATGCTTTGTGATAAATCTTTAGTAAAAGAGCTTGTACCTATTGCTCAAAATTATCTTTTTGATACAGAGATTTTAGCTTATATAAAAGAGGATGAAATAGAAGAAATGGCAAAAGCTGGAGTAGATGGTGTAATAATTGTCTATAGATAAGGTTCTTATAAAACCTTATCTAATCCCACTAGGAGAGCAATGGTGAGCATTCCTCCTGCAATTCCTGCCAGAACATCGTCTCCCATAACCCCTAGACCACCTTTAACTTTACGGTCAATGGTTCCAATAGTAGATGGTTTCCAAATGTCAAAGAGTCTAAAGGCTGCAAAGCTTCCTGCAATGGCAATCTCTTTTGCGTAGGCATATTCCATTGTCTCAGCAGAAGCAAGGGCTAACATAAGGGCAATCCACATACCTGAGACTTCATCAATGACAATACTTTTGTCATCATGGCTCCCTGTTGCTTTTTCATATTTATTAATCTCAAAAATACCAATAATAGTAATGACAAGTGTTAACATAAAGAGTGTTTGCATTGGAATAACTTCTAAAAGTGCAACACCCACAATAAGTGCTGCAAAACTTCCTACTGTTCCAGGAGCCTTTGGTGAAAGCCCTGTTCCAAAAAATGTTATGAAAAGTCTATTTAAATCCATTATTCAACCTATGTCAATGAAGTGGTTTGGTAAAGACCCATTAATTTAATGTAAAAGTCCTCTTCACTATGCTCTTCCATTAGTCCATCATTTGGCATTAGTGAGTCATATATCTCCTGTAGATGTTCAAATCTATCTGGAAAAAGTGTACTTAAAATTGAAGCAGAAACTTCTCTTCTAACCAATACTGATGGTGGCATCATTCCAGCTTCTATGAGTTTTAAAATAGAAGGTGAATGGTAGTGTACATGATGATGTTGACCATGAGGACACGTTGTTGTACTTACTAATGTTCTACACTTATTACAGTAAACATATTGCTCCATAGTAGTTACTTCAATCTCTATATCTTTGGTTGCATCAAAAATAGAATTGAGTTTGTCTTGCTCATAATAGAGTCCAAGTCCTGCATGATTTGTTCCAATAACCAAACGATTACATCCATAGTTTTTAGCAACTAAAGCATCTAAAATAAGTTCATTGTATCCAGCAAAAATATAAGAATTTTCTAAAGGAACAATGACTACTTTATTGGTTGGTAAAAAGTTCTCTACAAAAGTCAAGATTGCATCATGACGAATGTCATAACGTAAACCATTTTTGGTAAAAGGTTTAAGTAAAAATAGAACCACTAAGTCAGACTGGTCAATGGTTTGTCTTATCATTCTTTCATGCGCTCTGTTTAAAGGGTTGGCAGCTAACATTAAAGCAGAAACATTTGTTGCTCCTATATCTTTAATTTTATTGAGAACCATCTTTTTAGAAGAGCTAATAAGTGGATAAATAACACTATATTCACCTGTAACAGCAATTTTACCTAAACGTTTCATGGTGTTTTTTACACCAGGATGTGAAGGATCAGCTGTTCCATAAATACATTTGAGTCTGTCTTCTGGGTCAATGGCAAAGGTTTCTGAAACAGTCAGTTCACCTACAACCAATTTTTCATGAACAAGTTCAACCGTGTCACCTTTTTTCAAAGATTGTAGACATACCTCATTCTTTTCGCCACCAGGAGCTAAAAGAAAAGGAAAAGGAAAAGCCACGCCTTTGTACATTTTTGTTTTACGTACTTCAATGGCTTCTTTTTCCGTCATCAGTGTATTGACAGGGTTAATAAGTCCCTCTTGAACCAATGCCATGGTTGATAATGCTTCAGCATCAATATGTAACTGATTATTTCTTTTTGAAGATGCCATATTTTTTCCTTTTTTCCCATAAGCTTTTTCGTGATATACCTAATTTTTTAGAAAGCTCTGTATCTGGATATTGATACTGAAAATTATTGACAATAAATTTAACATAATCATCAATGGTTAAGATTTCATTTTGGTCGTAAAGTTTGTTATCGGTATTAATCTCAATAGCCTTATAAGGCGTTTCAATATCAGAGGTAGTTGAGATAATAAAGTCACGTCCTTCAAGTATATCGAAAAGTTGTTCTCGTTCAGCCTTTTTTAGTGTTTGTAAATCTGAAATGTATAGCAAGTGTTTCACATTTGCTTTTTCTATTTTACTTTTCCAATCTTTTGAGCTTAAAGGAACAAAGACAAGTACTCTGTCTTTAATTTTTGCATATTCAAAAGCCAATTTATCAACCAGTTTAACGTAGTTAGTTAAGACAACTAATGGAGATGATAGTTTATCAATGTCATTATCAATCTTAATGTCTTGGAGTAAATATTCGTTGTACTCACGATAAAGATTTTTGTACTTTTTGAGTGTTTGGTACTCTTTATAGTGCTCAATTTTACGTTGAAGTTCTTCAATGATAAAGGGTTTTACAATGTAGTCATTTGCTCCAAGTTTCAGTGGTGCAGCAACGGTGTCATTGTTGATGTATGAAACCATAAGAATAATAATTTTCTCTTTATACTTAGTAATAAGAGAGTTAAAATTCTGACCTGGAAGGTTCGTCGACAATAGGTATGCATCCCCTGTACTTGTTGCCATTGCTTCTTTAATCGAAGAGTAAACCTCTGTTTCATATCCAGCCTGTCCTAATTTAGCAGAGATACTCTGAGCAAGATAGAGCTCATTTTCAATTATGGTAATTTTCATTATTGTGTCCAATCATAATAGTATAGTGTGGCAACAGCTTCAACAGCTATGCCCTCTTTTCGTCCAATCCAACCTAGTTTTTCAGCAGTTGTTGCTTTTATGTTCACTAGGTTAGGGCTCAAGTTCAGTAAGCTTGCCAGTTTAAATCGCATTGCTTTTTTGTAGTTTAAAAGTTTAGGAGTTTGAGCAATAATAGCTAAATCAACGTTTCCGATGACGTATCCTAAATCTTTCAATCTCGTTACAGTATCCAATAGTAATTCACGGGAATCAGCACCTTTATAAGTGTCTGATGTGTCGGGATAAAATTCACCAATATCCCCAAGTCCAGCAGCGCCAAGAAGTGCATCAATAAGTGCATGAATGGCAACATCTCCATCGCTGTGAGCTTTAAATCCAAAAGGTGAATCTATCTCAACTCCACAAAGTACCATCTGTTTTCCATCTTCAAAAGGATGGATGTCGATACCAAAGCCAGTTAAGGCACGCTGAGAAGGTTTTTTTAAACAGCTCATCTTTGAAAGATCTTCTACTGTTGTTAGCTTGTGTGCTTTCACAGACCCCTCCACAAAAATAATTTCACCACCCATAGACGCTACAGCAGAACTGTCATCTGTAAATTCAACATTAGAATCTAATGCTTTTTTTAGAGTTTCAGTGCAAGAGAGTTGAGGTGTTTGAATGATTTTTGTGTTTTCTCTGTCAATAGGAGAGTTTTCAAAATAGAGTGTATCTACAACTTTAAGTGTAGGAACTACACAGGTTCTGTTCTTTTTTGCTAAAATTACACGTTTTATCATATCGCTGTCTAAACAGCATCTAGCAATATCTGAGACCAAAACGAAGGGAGTTTCTACATTTTTAAGAGCATTTTTGAGTGATTGTTGTCGGCTTTTCCCACCTTCTACGAAAGTGTAGTCTCCAAAGTTTGACATAGAGGTTATATCATCCTTAGATGACACTATTATGGTACTTTTGAAGTCATAAAGATTCTGAAAATCATCAGTAACTTTAAGCCATAATGGTTTAGTTCCTGTCCATAACCATTGCTTTTTAGGAGGAAGGGAAAAACGAGACGCTGACCCAGCACCTAAGAGAATTAGCGTTATATCACTCAATACTATTTCCTTTTTTAAAGTGTAACCTAATTATACATAGGTAACCTTTGGTAACACTTTAATGGTTTGATTTGTAACAGATTATTTTTTTGAAAAGAGTTTAAGCAGGACTTTTGTTTTATGAGTTGAAATCTCTCCATCTTCCAAAATTTCGGAAATCATGGCAATTCCATCAACGGTTTTAATATTAATTATATTTTTAATATTTGAGAGGTTAATTCCTCCAATGGCTACGATGGGGTAGTGTACATTTTTTGACCATTTGGCTAACTCTTCTGTGCCAACGGTGTCGTAGTTAACGACTTTTGAGGTGGTTTCAAATATTGGTCCAATGGCTAAGTAAGAGGGTTCGATGCTCAGTGCCATCTCTATCTCTTTGGTTGTGTGGGTACTAACTCCTAGACGAATACCTGCATGATGAATTTCTTCTAAATTAGCTGTTTCTAATTC
>Ga0256826_1000819_pt1 | contig 19338 bp, 17 predicted proteins | sample CV79metaG_FD_185975 | JGI IMG/M metagenome (GOLD analysis project Ga0256826, IMG submission 185975) | Hydrothermal vent microbial communities from East Pacific Rise, Pacific Ocean - CV79 | ecosystem: Environmental > Aquatic > Marine > Hydrothermal vents | place: Pacific Ocean: East Pacific Rise...
ACCTTTGGTGAGGGAAATGGGTAATGGAAAATAGTAAATGGGAAAGAGCGAGAGCATTTCTCCACGAATTTCACGAATGAACACTAATTAAAGAGCAAGAGCAATTCACTTTCGGTGCAGTAAAGAGTGAAGAGGAAACAGGGAAGAGAAAGAGCGAGGGCCTTCGGCAATGTTGAATGAAAGAGCAGTTTGCCTGTGGCAAGGGAAATAGTAAATGGTAAATGGTAAATCGTGAAGGGGAAGAGAAGAACCAAGAGCGATTATCCACGAATTTCAGGGTCTGCCCCCTCGGGTACGAATTGACACTAATTAAAAAGCAAGAGCACTGCCCACGGATTTATGGGATTAGTTGGATTAGAGCAGTGGCTTCGCCAGAGTGAAGAGTGAAGAGTGAAGAGTGAAGAGTATTTTTGCGACACCTAGACTTATAACCATCTTACAGTTAGGCAGGGATTAAAACAGAGTTTTAACATTAATCAATGCGTTACCGCTTGAGCTTTTTCGGAGCATCTACAGAGCTGAACGAAGTAAGAGCAATCACGTTAAGAAAACTACATTTGTTTGAGCAAAGCGAGTCTGTAGTTTTTAGTGATTGCTCTTACGTAGAGAAGGAAGTCGGTAGCTACCGACCTCGAAGCCGCTCCGAGAGCTTTTTTGCTTACTTTTTTTGCGGTGTAAAAAAGTATGAGAATTATGAAACTAAGTTGTAACTACAAAAGTATTTAACCTAAATAAATAAGCTTGATCTCTTCATAATCCAAAGTAACTCTCTTCTTTATATTTCAACTACTTTATCATCAGAGCTTTTGGACACTATGAAGTTTGTGAAGGGTTCTACTTACTACCTTCGTCCAAATGAGCACTTCTGCTCATTTTAGGTGTTCTTTCTAATGAACTACCTAAATAACTTATACGACGCAATAATAAAAAGTATGGGAGTTATGAGACTAAGGTCCATCTACAAAAGTATTTAACCTAAATATAAAAATAGATACTTTTCTCTTTTAAAACTCAATTCATCTTACAAACAATATCACCAACCACCAACCCCAAAGAGTTCGCCACAACATTACACTTCACCTTCAACAAGTAACAAAGTGAAGTACGGGGGGAAGGAGAGAGACACTCATAGTTTCCCATCCCCTTAGTGATGACCAAGTCAGCACTATCAAACAACACTTGAGCCTCTTTAGTTGCACGCCCATAAACAAAGCCAGGCGTATTAACCCCACTGTCCATCAAGTGACAAAGTCTGTCAAAGCCTGCCTCTTTAGCCTCTTTCATCGTCACATCATTGATGATAGGGTTGCCTCGAACCATATAGGTGATCTGAAGTTGTGGATAGAGCTTTTGTAGCGTCTCGATGTAGAGGTAGTCAAAAAGGTGTTCACCTACATTATCACCTATGTAAAGAAGGGTCTGTGCAGATTCTAGTTGAGACTGTAGGGATTCAAAATCATTGTAGTCGAAGTCCGTGTGAAAGATCTTCTCGATCTCCTCATGCAGATCAAAACTCACCTCAGCTGCCAAGTCGATGACATTACCAGCAACCGCCACCTTCGTTGCATCAAGCAGAGGGTTAGAAGCCTGAGCAATATGTTCTCGTAACTCTGGCATAAAGGTAGCCGCTTTCTCTGTGCTAAGGCGCTTGACCTCATCATAAAGATCCTCTTTATTGGCAATCAATGCCATCGATTCATAGACATCAGTTGCCACTTCAGGAGGTGAGAGTTTAAAATCAAATGAGGCCGAAGCTTTTTTAGTGTGGTTGGTAAGTTTATGAGAGAGTGTCTCATCTGCTCCAATAGCATCAGCTACACGTTGAGACTGGTTTATAATACATTCAACACAGGCGTTGTCAATGGTCACTGTTTTTCCTTGGTGATAGGGTGAGGGTCAATGAACATATCATGATCACGGCAGATCTCATTACCGCTTTACCCCATGACCTTATCACCATCGCAAAGCGATCATCTTAATCTATAATAGTCTCGATCTCTAAAGAGTCCATCTCAACTTTTTTAGCTTTAGCAATACGGTCTTCTTTAAGTTTAACAGAAAGATCCTCATCGCTTAGTGCGAGTGTCTGCATCGCAAGGTAAGCAGAGTTAATCGCACCTGCTTTACCAATAGCAACCGTTGCAACAGGCATACCTGCTGGCATCTGTACTGTTGAAAGAAGCGCATCAATACCACTTAAAGCAGAAGCACTCATAGGAACACCAATGATTGGCTTAACCGTCTTAGAAGCTAAAACACCCGCAAGGTGTGCTGCCATACCAGCTGCTGCAATAAAGATCTGTGCGCCCTTTTTTTCAGCCTTTTCAACATACTCTTTTGTACGCTCTGGAGAACGGTGAGCAGAAGAGATGATAAGCTCATGGTGAACACCAAATGCTTCTAGTGTGTCTGCACATGACTTCATAACTTCGTAATCGCTTTTTGAACCGATGATAATTGAAACAAACTTCATTGTTTTTCCTCTGTTGGGACATGCCCGAAAATAATGGTGAAATTATACCAAAATGGCTATTAGTATTTAAATACCATCTACCTTTAATTTCAACTCTTTAAAGTAAAATAAGTAATCAATATAACAACATGGACTATTTATGCACTATCTTCTTCTTTTACTCTTAAGCACTTTTCTCTATGCAGAGCAGATATCAGAGCGTCTCTACAACAAAACACCACTGACCCCTTCACAACTTGAAAACAAACAAGAAGAGAGTTACTTTACAGGCTTACCTATCTTAAACTATGACTCTGACACCGGCTTTGGTTATGGAGCACGTGTCTACTGGCACGATAATGGTAAAAAGAGCGATAGTCTCTTTGGTTACACCCCTTATAAGTACGAGATCTATGGACAGTTTTTGCAATCTACCAATGGCTGGAGCTACCATGTTTTACACTTTGATGCTCCCTACATCGGTGACACCCTCTTTCGTCTTACCGGTGAGCTACTCTATGAGGCCAACACCCAAGCCAACTACTTTGGAACCACCGCAGACTCTATGGGAGATCTTTATGACACCGCGGGAATAAGCTACACCACAGCCCAAGAGCAGCAAGATGCACTTGATGCTCAAGGTTCTCGTTACTTCAACCGTTATGATCTCAAACGTCCTATTGCAGAGATCGATCTTGCCCGTGACTTTTTTGGTGGTTTGGTCCGTCTTAGTGGCGGGGTTATCTTTTCACATGCTACTGTTAACACCTACAACAACCAAAAGGTTAATGACATTGATAACAACCTAAGCCTTTTATATGAGGATAATAACGCCAATCCTCTAGTCGGTTATGATGGGGGATTGGACAACGGGATCAAGATTGGTTTTGTTTACGACTCTCGTGACTTCGCACCCAACCCTAAAAATGGTAATGTCTTTGACTTCACCGCAGGCTTTTACGGAAAATACTTAGGGGGTGATTATGACCATCAACGCTATACCTTCTCTACACGTAACTTCTACACCTCTGACGCACTAGAAGATCTTACCCTCGCCTTTAGATGGGTCTACTCCATTCAACATGGTGATACCCCTTTTTACGCTAAAAATACACTCGGTTTTGCTGATGAGTTTAAGTATGGTTTGGGCGGTTTTAGAACCATTCGCGGTTATCAACAAGATCGTTTTGTGGCTAATGTCAAAACCGTTGTCAACTTTGAGCCACGTTACCACTTCTACACCACCCAACTCTTAGGACAAAACTTTGCCTTTCAAGCGGTACCCTTTGTAGATGCTGGTAAGGTCTTTGACAAGGTGAGTGATACCAACTTGAAAGATTACCGTTACAGTTACGGCATGGGACTACGTATTGCGTGGAACCAATCAACCATCTTTATGATCGATTATGGTCAAAGTGTTGAAGATAGCGGCATCTACCTCAACTTTGGACATATCTTTTAGAGCAGGCTTTAACGGTGCGCTTTAGGGAGTTGCCAGATGAGTACTTCTCGCTCATCACCCGCACTCACAATAATGGTCTCTGTAAAAAAGAGGATCTTATTGATCACCGATTTATGACCCACTAAACGATAGATCTTCTTTTTGCTTTTGATCTCAAAGAGCTGAATGTCATGGTCAAACCCACTGCTATAAGCTCCCATTCCAGCATCATCACAAATGCCAACACAGTAGACTAAGAAGTTACTCTGAATATAGTAAGGTTTTTGCCCTTTGACGTAGACGCCCACCCGTCTGTCTTGTCCACCAGTAAGTATGGTCCCCTCTTTAAAGACCACCTTGTAGACATTGTCAAGGTTAAGTGCACCCACCATGGCGATCTCTTGAGAGGTTGCAGTATCGATCAGTCGTACCTCGCCACTCTCATCAGCCATCGCCATAACACTACGATCTTCACTCAAAGCAATATCACTTAAACGACTCTGTGTCATCTGCCTGTGATAAGCCTCATAGTTCTCTTGAGTTTGGTACTTGATGACGTCAGAGTCAAAGGTAGCAAAAAGGTAGTTCTCATCATCTAAAAAACGGGCCTTTTTGACTAAGGCATCAGCACTTTTTTGAGCCACTTTACGTAACTTTTTATCTTCATAAATCCAGATATTTTTACGCCCTTTAGAGGCACTAGTGACTAAAAGAAGTTTACCGTTAAGGTAGTCAATGCTGAGTACTTTAGAGACCACCATCTCACCACGACCACTCTCTATCAATGGCAAGACGATCTTATCAATCTTCTTTTTACTGTAAAGATCAAAGATCTCAACAACACCTTCAGTCGTTGCCACATAAAGAGTTGCGCCATCCACAATAAAGTCATTAACAAAACCACTCACTTGCAGACGAATCAGCGGTTTAAGATCTTGTGCAAAAAGAGTAGGTATGAGTAGCCATGTTATAAAAGCAATACGGACTAAAAAAGGCATCTAATGACTTACAGTCTTAGAAAAAAAGTTCATCACCATGACACCCGCGATGATCAGACCCATACCGATGATGGCAGGGGTATCTGGGATCTGTTTGAAAAAGAGGGCGCCCACGATGGCAATAAGCACAATACCCACACCCGACCAGATAGCATAAGCCACACCAATGGGCACTGTCTTTAAGACCAAAGAGAGCATATAAAAGGCCACCGAGTAACCAACAACCACGACCATAGAGGGCCAAAGACGGGTGAACTCTTCTGAAGATTTGAGTGCCATCGTACCAATCACCTCAGCAATGATGGCCACACTTAAGTAGATAAAACCTATTTTCATCTGCACAACCTACTGCGGTGGAGATTGGTCAATGCCATCAGATGATATGCGTAAAAAAGTGTACTGAGGCAATGTGATTGGCAACTTAATAGGATTAACATTACCACTGTGCACACTCTCCCACTCTTTACCATTTTCAGCCACAAGCTTTTTAAAGATCACAAAGTAGGTCTCATCCTCTTTAACAACTGTTCCAAACTCATTATCAACCTCTTTGATCACGGTACCCTCTGGGGCCATAATCTCTACCTTGTCACCAGGTAGTGTCTTATACTTACACAAGAAGTGTTCACCATCTGGTGTCACCATACCACTCACTTGATGCGTTCCCATCTGCATGGTAAAGTCAAGGCTTTGGGTATCGTGCCGTTCAAAAGGACGGTTAATCAAGTAAGCATCCGTAAAGCCACGGTTTTGCATCGAGTAGATCTCTTTTTGGTACTTCTCAGGGTGATTCTCACCACGATAGTAATCATCTATAGCCATGCGATACGCCTTAGCCGTTGTTGCCGCATAGTAAGAGGTCTTGGTACGTCCTTCAACTTTAACAGAGTCCACACAACCACTATCTAAGATCTCTTTCATATGTGAAGCAAGATTAAGGTCTTTAGAGTTCATGATGTAGGTTCCAATGCCAGGGTCCTCTTCAAGTCTAAAGAGTGTTCCTGTCTCAGGATTGGCCGCATACATCTCGTAAGGGAAACGACAATCATTGGCACAAGAGCCACGGTTAGGCACACGTCCGCTCTGCAAGGTTGAGATTAGACAACGCCCTGAGTAAGCAAAACACATCGAACCATGCACAAAGACCTCTAACTCGAGTTCAGGTAACTCTTTTTTGATCTCTTGAAGATCACGTAGTGAGATCTCACGAGCAGTGATAATGCGCTCTGCTCCCATATCATGATAGATCTGAGCATCTAAGACATTCATCACATTGGCTTGAGTAGAGAGGTGTTTGGGGATGTGAGGAGCGATCTCTTGAGAGAGTTTTAATACACCCGGCGTCGCAACGATCATAGCATCAGGGTTAAGATCAGCCATCTTTTCGATATGCTTTTTCAGTAAGCCCAACTGCGAGTTAAAGGGAAAACCATTAATGGTGGTATAGACCTTTTTACCCCGTTCATGGGCATACTTGATCCCCTCAGCATAATCCTCCATCGAAAACTCTTTACCCGAACGAATACGCAAAGAGAAGTGTGAAACCCCTCCATATACAGCATCCGCACCGTAATCGAGTGCGATCTTTAACTTCTCTAGATTACCCGCAGGCGAGAGTAACTCAACTTTTTTGTTCTGATTCATGGCAGACTCTTTCATTAAAGTATCTCTTTCTAAGATACCCATTATTTTGATGACATTTTACCCTATTACATAAGCAAGCCTATTTAAAGAGTATAATTACATCATAAAATCTATCTTGGAGTCTTTATGAGAGTCGATCTTCACAACCACACCACCTTATGTAACCACGCCGAAGGCACGGTTGATGCTTATGTTCAAGAGGCGATCAAACAGGGTATTGATGTTTACGGTTTTTCTGACCACGCCCCTATGGACTTTGACCCTAAATATCGTATGGACTTTGAGCAGATGGAGACCTACAAAAGATGGGTGATGGATGCCAAAGCGAAGTATGCTGAAGAGATCGAGGTACTTTTTGGTTATGAGGTCGACTTCCTACCGGGACATATGGATGAACGCATCTTAAAAGCTGATGTAGACTACCTCATTGGAAGTGTCCACTTCATCAATGAGTGGGGTTTTGATAACCCTGAGTTTATTGGACAGTATAAGCATGAAGATATTGATGTCATCTGGCAAAAGTACTTTGCACTGATTGAGCAGATGGCTCAAAGTGGTCATTTTGACATTGTAGGGCACTTAGACCTCATCAAAGTCTTTAAGTTTATGCCCAACACGGACATCATCACTTTAGCTATGCCTGCGCTCAAAGCGATCAAAGCAGCTGACATGGTCTTAGAGATTAATGTTGCAGGTTATCGCAAACCCTGTGCAGAGCCCTACCCTTCACCCAGCCTACTCCAAGCTGCTTTTGAGCTAGAGATCCCCATCACCTTTAGCTCTGATGCTCATAAACCTGAACAGGTTGGACTCTTTAGAGCTGAGGTAGAGACCCTTGCTAAAAAGATTGGTTATAGAGAATCTGCTTACTTTAGAGCACGTCAAAGGGTGATGGTAAAGTTTTAACAGTAACTTTTTTTGTAGATCATCACTTTTTACCCAACATCAAAAAGGTATAAAAACCATTACCATTCGCAACATATCTCCAACTGTCTATTTTTTAATCAATAACTACAACTTTATGTTAATTGATTGGTGCTATACTTCCTAAATTCTATATAAATCAGGAGACCCTATGGGCAAATTTGTAAACAACACTGCAGAATTCTTCAAGTACTGTGAAGAGAACGATGTTCAATTCGTAGACCTACGTTTTACTGACATCAAAGGTGCATGGCACCACCTAACTTACCGTATGAGTGCGGTAAATGAAGGTAACATCGAGGGTGGTTTCCCATTTGATGGTTCTTCTATCGAAGCTTGGCAGCCTATCAACGAATCTGACATGCTACTTAAAGCTGACGTTGAGTCTGCATTCCTTGACCCATTTACTGCTGATCCAACCATCATCGTTATTTGTGATATCTATGATATCTACAAGAATGAGCTTTATGAAAAGTGTCCACGTTCAATCGCTAAAAAAGCACTAAAGTATGCTGAAGAGATCGGTATTGCTGATGCTGCATACTTTGGTCCAGAGAACGAATTCTTCATCTTTGATGATGTTAAATTTGTAGATGGTATCAACGAAGCAGGTTACAAAGTAGATACTGAAGAGGGTGAGTGGAACTCTAACACTGACTACGAAGATATGTACAATACAGGGCACCGTCCAGGAACTAAGGGTGGTTACTTCCCAGTTCAGCCAACTGACTCTATGGTAGATCTTCGTGCTGAGATGATGCTTGTTCTTGAGCAAGTTGGTCTTGAAGTTGTTCTTGGTCACCACGAAGTGGCTCAAGGTCAAGGTGAGATCGGTATTGTTTACTCTGACATCATTGGTGCATCTGACAACGTTCAGAAGTACAAGTATGTTGTAAAGATGATCGCACACCTTAATGGTAAGACTGCAACATTCATGCCTAAGCCACTTTATGGTGACAATGGTAATGGTATGCACGTACACCAGTCACTTTGGAAAGAGGGTAAAAACCTTTTCTACAAAGAAGGAAACTACGGTAACCTTTCTGAGATGGCACTACAATATACAGGTGGTATCTTCAAGCACGCAGCAGCTGTTGCAGCATTTACCAATGCTTCAACTAACTCTTACAAGCGTCTTATCCCAGGTTTTGAAGCACCAAGTATCCTTACTTACTCTTCTCAAAACCGTTCAGCAGCATGTCGTATCCCTTACGGTGCTGGTGAAGGTGCTACACGTATCGAGATGCGTTTCCCAGACTCAACAGCATGTCCTTACCTTGCATTTGCAGTAATGATGATGGCAGGTCTTGATGGTATTAAGAATGCTACTGTTCCTGTTGGTCCAATGGATGAAGATCTTTTCGAGCTTTCTCTTGATGAGATCCGTGAGAAAGGTATCCCTCAAATGCCACATACACTACGTGAAGCACTTGAAGGTCTTATCGGTGATAATGACTTCTTGAAGCCAGTATTTACTGACTTGATGATCGATACCTACCAACACTACCGTTTCGAGCGTGATGTTTGGCCAGACGAAGGTCGCCCAACAGCTTACGAGTTCAAAACTACATACCAGTGTTAATCCCTGCGGGCTTTGCCCGCATCTTTTTCCTCCTTTTTTAACATTCATAATCTTTTCTTTTTTATTCGTAACTTTAACTATATTTTTCATGACAATACGCCTAATATCAGGGCGACTTTAGACTTTTAGTGTTATAACAATGTATAATATAGAAACTAAAAAGGTAGGATGACACCACGTGACTAAAGAGAAAACTAAATCCCTTTTACAATCACTTGTCAGAATGAGCGAGTCAACACACCCTGACCTGCATCAAAAAGTCCTACTCTTCTCTAAACACTACATGCAAGATGTTCGTTTACGTGCCATGCTTGTTGATCAAAATACCCGATACAGTGAAAAACTACAACAACAAGAGCGTGAACTTGCCCGCTACAAATATGAGCTCACCAACCTTGTCAAGCAAGAGACTGCAGAGCATATTAAGACAGAGAAGATCCTACAACAACAGGCAAAAATGGCTGCTATGGGTGAGATGATGGATGCTGTAGCCCACCAGTGGAAACAACCACTCAATGCTCTTAGTATGTTTGGTCAGCTTTTGAGTATGGATTATGATGAAGGTAATGTTGACAAGGTGTACATAGAGAACTTGGTCAAAGATGCAGATGAGCAGATCGAACACATGATCTCAACACTAACTGAGTTTCGTACCTTCTTTAGACCAGACAAAGAGCCCGAGCCTTTTGGACTTAAACGTTGTATCCAGACCGTACTACTCCTCATGAAAGATGAACTCCTTCGTAATCAAATCGAAGTCGAAGTTGACAGTGAACATGAGGTGATCATCACAGGTATTGAAAATGAGTTTAAACACCTTATCCTCAATGTCATCAATAATGCCAAAGATGTCTTTAAAGAGCGCGAACGTAAAAACAGAAAGATTTTCATCCGTTTCTACCAAGAAGATGGCAATGTCATCTTAAAGATCGAAGACAATGGTGGCGGTGTACCTGATGAGATTATCAAAGATATTTTCAAGCCTAACATCACCTCTAAGAGTGAAGGTACCGGTATCGGCCTTTACATGAGTGCTCAGATCGCGCAAAAGATGAACGGCCAACTCTATGTTGCCAATACAGAGAGAGGTGCTGAGTTCACCTTAGAAGTGACCCCCTGCTGTATTTAAGCTAATCTCTTCTGCTCAAACACCCTCTTAGCCAGTTCATACCCATAATCAATAATCTCATCCGCACGATTGAACTCTAAGGTTCCACATAAATTTCTAGGAACCTCTAGCTCAATATCTGGCGGATAGGTCGCAAGTTTCATTCTGGCAATGGTACCTTGCATCGCATCAAACGAGCTATCTGCTACCTTGTAAATCCCTGTTTCAAACCTTAATGTATCAGGTAGCGCAAGTTGTGAGAAGTACTTTTTGATCGTAGCAACCATCTTGGAGTCATCTTTAGTCTTTGGTACTTCTAAAGAGAGATCGACCTTACCCCCTAAGTTAACTGCAATCGTCAAATCAGTGTTATCATGAAAAGTGGGTGCGATCGGTACAGGGTTGAGTACCCCACCATCCACAAGAAGTCTTCCCTCATAAGGGTGTGGCGCAAAGAAGAGTGGTAGAGAGATAGAGGCACGTATGGCACTCAGTAAAGAGCCTCTGTTCATCCAGATCTCTTTCTCTTCGTGAATATCTGAAGCCACCGCAGTAAACTTAATATTGAGATCTTCGATCTGTGGATCACCTACAAGTTCTTGCATCTTTTTCATCAGACTCTCTCCAGAGACAAGCCCACCGCTTCCTTTAAAATCTAACAATTTTAAAATATCCAACGTGTCTAATTCACGCAACCAGTTGGTATAGTTATCTAACTTACCAGCAGCATAAAAACCACCAATCAAAGCACCCATCGAACAACCTGAGATCGAAGCGATCTCATAATCATGTTCTTCAAGATAGTTAATGATCCCAATGTGAGCCATACCCCTAGCCCCTCCACTTCCTAAGACTAATGAAATGCGTTTTTTTGGCATAAGACTCCTTGTTGACTTCATAACTTTCACCCATTATAGAAGGCATAATCTTAATTTTCATATTAGCCCCATCTCATTGGCTTATTTTGTCACGCAATTTGTTATAATTGCGCCACTAACTATCCCTTAGCAGGAGGTCGTTAGAATTTCAAGTATTTTAAGGATTCATAATGAGTATGAAGACAAACGGTAAATACCGTCCTTACCCCCAAGTTGATCTGCCCAACAGACAGTGGCCATCTAATGTGATAACTAAAGCACCTATCTGGTGTAGTGTTGACCTTCGTGATGGCAACCAAGCCCTTATCACACCGATGAATCTTGATCAAAAACTTGAACTCTTTAACCTCCTGCTAAAACTCGGTTTTAAAACCATAGAGGTGGGTTTTCCCTCAGCATCTCAAGTAGAGTTTGACTTTTTACGTAAGTTGGTTGATGACAAACTTATCCCTGATGATGTCACCATACAGATCTTAGTTCAAGCACGTGAACATCTTATCAAACGTTCATTTGAGGCACTCGAAGGGGTACAATCAGCCATTGTACACTTGTACAACTCTACCTCTGTCGCACAGCGTAAGATTGTCTTTAAAAAAGAGCGTGAAGAGATCATTGAACTGGCCCTTAGTGGTGTTGACTTGGTCAAAAAGTATGAAGCTATGCACACAGGAAAGATCGCCTTAGAGTACTCTCCAGAGTCTTTCACCGGAACAGAGCTAGAGTTTGCAGCAGAAATTTGTAATGCAGTGACAGCACGCTGGGGTATCTCAGCAGAGCGTCAAGTCGTCATTAACCTTCCTGCAACAGTAGAGATGTCTACACCCAACGTCTATGCAGATCAGATTGAGTGGATGAGTCGTCATCTTGACAACCGTGAGCATGTCTTGATCTCAACACATACTCACAATGATAGAGGGACGTCGGTAGCCGCTACTGAGCTTGCGCTTCTTGCAGGAGCAGACCGTGTTGAAGGAACACTCTTGAGTAATGGTGAGCGTACGGGTAATGTTGATATCATCACTCTGGCGTTAAACATGTATACACAAGGTCTTGACACCGGTCTTGACTTTAGTGACATAAACACCGTCTTAGATGTAGTTGAGCGCTGTACTGATATGAAGACCCATGAACGTCACCCTTATGTCGGTGAGTTGGTCTACACAGCCTTTTCAGGTTCACACCAAGATGCCATCAACAAAGGACTTGCTTACCAACGTGCAAAGTCTGAGCCTTTTTGGGAGGTCCCCTACCTGCCTATCGATCCAGATGATGTAGGACGTAGTTATGAGAGTATCATTCGTATCAACTCACAATCAGGTAAAGGGGGTGTGGCATATATCTTAGATGATAGCTTTGGCTACCAACTTCCTAAAAAGATGCACCCTGAAGTAGGCAAGCTCGTACAACTTGAGACAGAACGTTTGGCCCGTGAGTTGAGTAACAAAGAGATCTTAGAGATCTTTGAGAAGAGTTACTTTGATCATTCAACGCATTTAGAGTTTATCTCTCGTGAAGCACAGACTAAAGCAGACGCTGTCTGGTCAAAGATCACTTACAAATATAATGGTCAGTTGATAGAAGCAGAAGCTGAAGGTAATGGTCCTATTGATGCGTGTCGTAAAGCACTTTTAAAGGACTACCCTAACAAGTTTGTCTTGAACTCATACTCTGAGCACTCTTGTGGTGAGAAGTCATCAGCAGAGGCTGTAGCATACATCGAGATAGAGAGAGAAGATGGTGCAAGTTTCTTTGGAGTGGGAAGAGACAGTGATATTACACTGGCCTCGATCAAAGCACTCTTTAGTGCCATTAACAGAGCTTTTAAAAGCTAAAGCCTATGGTTACCTCAGGGTAGCCAAAACTGCTATCTCCACTATTGCGGTCTAAGTAGACCTCTTGTACCCAACCAAAACCTGCATAACCATTTTGAAACAGTATCGCTAAACCAGCACGTCCACCTGCACTGCTATAGTTATCATAGTTGTCATCACTAATATAGGTATATCTGTAAAAAGCCCCTAAATATGGACGAAACTTTGAACCCGTTGGTACATAATAAGTGAGAGGGATGGTCGCTTGATTGATGGTAGGTGTTCCACCAAACCAACCACGATAACCCAAACCTAGAGAGAGGTTGTCAAGTACAAAGAACTCCCCACTAAGACCAACGATGTAGTAATTTTCAACACTGCTAGACAATCCCCAAGGACCACTTGAGTAGGTAACACTACCTGTTCCTACCGTGATACCAATACCTTTATTGCCTGCAGCAAATGGATTGGCTAAAAGTAGTCCACTTAAGAGTGTGACTAATACAACGATCTTTTTCATTATCTTCCTTTAAAAGAGTATCTCTTCATCGACTTCGGCAGTCACTTCAACACTAGGGGGCTTAGAGATATCTGTAAAGTACTCTTTTTTACCCCCTTCAAGTGTCACTTCGATCACATCTTCTGGCATCTCAAACTTACGTGGAATCTGCGGTTTGATCTTGATAAGTTTTTTGTAGTAATGGCTAAATGATGGTGCAGCAGTCCATCCCCCCTGCTCTTTTCCCCATAGGGGGCTATTGTCATCATTACCAAACCATACAACTGTCTCAATAGTTGGTGAGTAACCTACAAACCAAGCATCAATGGAGTCATTGGTCGTACCCGTCTTACCAGCTAACTCAATGCCCCAAGCACGTGCACGATACCCCGTACCGCGTTGAACGATATCTCTTAAGATCGTTGTCATCAAAAAGGCTTGACGCTCTTCAGTCACCTTCTTAGTCACTTGTGGAGCATGTTCAAACACCGTCTCATCGCCTTGATCCACACGACGAATCAATGTCAAATCTGTCTGTATACCCCCGTTGGCAAAAGAGCTAAAGTAGTGGGCAAAAAGCTCTGGGGTTAGTGTAATACTTCCCAATGAAAGAGAGAGATCGTTAGGGAGATCTTCAATACCATACCATTTATGTAGACGTGAGGTGATGGTCTGAATCCCAATATCGGTTACGAGATTGATCGTCGCAAGGTTACGAGAGTGTAGCAGTGCTTCACGTAGTGAGATCAGACCTTTAAAATTGTTTTCATAGTTTTTAGGTTTCCACTTCTTAGAGTCATCATCTTCACTCTCATAATTATAGGTCTTAGAGATGTCAACTAAGTTGGTCGCGCCTGAATACCCCAAGTCTAAAGCGATCTGATAGATAAAAGGTTTAAAAGCAGAACCAGGTTGTCTTCGAGCTTGTGTGGCACGGTTAAAAGCACTGATCTTATGGTCAACTCCACCTACTAATGCACGTATCTCACCTACACTTGGTTCAACAGAGACCATCGCCCCATTGAACTTGGTCAGGTTTTGATCAACATACTCAGGATAGTGCTCATCATCTTTTTTCTCAACTACCACTTCATTGTACTTCTCTAAACGGATCTTAGCCTGTTCATAACCATACATCATAGCATCTCGAGCAGCCTCTTGCATTGAAAGATCAATGGTCGTGTAGATCTCATAGCCCCCTGTTTTAATATCTGGGAACTCCCCTTTAAGACGTCTTTGTACTTCATCAACGATATAAGGTGCTTTGTTTTGCGTAAGAGTCTCATCATAAACAACAGGGTGCTCAGCCAAAGCCTTATCATGTTCTTCTTGTGTGATCCACTTTAATGCATAGAGACGATCGATAACACGATTAGCACGTCCCAAAGAGATATCATAATTCTTAGTCGGTGCATAATAACTAGGTGCCTTAGGTAATCCTACTAAAATCGCCGTCTCTTTGAGGGTCAGATCTTTAAGTTTTTTATGAAAATATCCATCTGCAGCTGTTTTAACACCATAGTAGTGGTGACCCAAGTAGATCTCATTGAAGTAACGCTCTAAGATCTCAACTTTAGTTAACTCTGACTCGATCTTATAAGAGAGGATCAGTTCTTTGATCTTACGAGAGATCTTCTTCTCACGAGTCAGCAGTGTATTTTTAACCAGTTGCTGTGTGAGTGTTGATGCACCCTCCACCATGGCCATCGCTTTAATATCTTTGATAATGGCACGAAAGATCGCATCATAGTTAATACCATCATGTTCAAAGAAAGAGGTATCTTCAATGGCTAAAAGAGCCTCCACCATCTGCGGAGGAATCTGATCGAAAGGGGCATAAAAGCGGTGACGTCCCTCAAAGATATTGGCAATCTTATCCCCATTGACATCATAAATACGAGATGAAACCTTAGGCTTGTAGTTGACCAACTTATCGGTATCATACTCTAGGTTTAAAGCGATAGATCCAATAAAAGCAATGGGTCCAAAAATAACCAGTAGCAATCCTAAAGTAATAATGATCTTTTTATAACTCATATAATGTTATTCCTCTAATGTTAAACTCTAAATGCTCTGTTAGCAAAACTTGCTTCAATCAACTTCTTAGTATAAGGGCTTTGAGGATACTTTAACACCTCTTGCATCACCCCTACCTCTTGTACTTTGCCCTCTTTAATCACACAGATCTCATCGCACAGTGCACTTGCTGAATGCATGTCATGTGTCACAAATAAGATCTTAAAACCGCGCTCTTGTTGCAGACGTTTTAACAGATCGATAATCAAAACACGTGTTGTTGGATCAAGTGCTGTTGTAGGTTCATCTAACATCAACAGTTTAGGATCACCACTTAAAGCGATGGCAATCACAACACGTTGAAGCTGCCCACCCGAAAGTTCTGGTGCAAAGCGCTCTAACAAAAGAGGATCCAAATCAACCATCTCGCAAAGTTCTTGACGCTTAGCTTTACTTACAAAAAATTGATCTTTGATCTTCGTCAAAGGGCTTAAAGCTGTAAATGGGTTTTGTGGAACAAAGGCAATACTTTGACCCCGCACCAACGCAAAATCAGCTGCTACATCCACATCACTTCTCATCGCTTGAGGCAACATACCTAGCAGTGCTTTAAGTGTTAAACTTTTACCACTGCCACTCTGACCTACTAAAGCAAGTGATCGTTCGATCTTAAAACTAATATCCACTAAAAAATGATCATTAAAAGTAACCTGAAGCTTTTTGACCTGCATGGCTTCCCTTTTAACTTTGGTGGATTAACTGTTGTTTATTTTATCTAAAGTACGGTTAATCTCACGGCATGTCTCATGTAACTGCTCTTCAGTGACACCCAAACGCGCGATCAAACGAATAATTGCAGTAGGCACTGTAGGCTGACGAATGGCACCGACTAAGACCTGCTGAGATAAAAGCTCTTTTTGAATCTGCACAACCTGCTTATTATCACCAATAACCATAGGAACAATAAGACCTTCGATCTCTACATGCAACTCTTGTTTAATGATCTCTTGACGACATTTAATGGCCGCAGAGAGCTCTTGTGTATGATGGCGTATATAACGTAGTGCATGATGTCCTAAAAGGGTGTCAAAGAGTGAAGGTGCTGTTGCATAGATGATGGGCTTGGCACGATTGATCAAAAAGTCAATGATATGTTCACTTGCCAAGATATAGGCTCCAAAACTTCCATACGCTTTACCCAATGTTCCCATCTTGATGTAGTGAGGCTTAACCTCCATCTCATAATGATCTAAGATCCCCATCAAGTTGGGACCGATCACACCTGAGCTATGTGCCTCATCTAGGATCAACAAGGCATCATACTTATCGGAGAGTTCGATGATCTCACGAGGGACTAAGTCACCATCCATTGAGTAGATCCCCTCAACTGCTATGATCTTTCTTTTGGCACTTGAGGCTTTTAAAAGTTTCTCTAATGCTTCAACACTATTGTGTTCAAAGTAGTGCAGTTCACCATCAATAAGCTTCGAAGCCATCACACCTGAAGCATGATACTTCTCATCCATAAAGAGTGCATCACCCTTACGCACTAAAGTCTCAATCATCGCGATGTTGGCATTAAAGCCTGAACCCAAAATCACCCCAGCTTCAAAACCATTGGCTTCACATAATGCCTCTTCAAAATCTTGATGAACCTTAGTGTACCCATTGACCAACATCGAAGCCTTAGCTGCATGAGACTCTAAAGAAGAGAGTTCTGTGATCGCTGCGTCTAAGACCTCTTTGTTATGAGCAAGACCTAAGTAGTCATTAGAAGCTAAATCTGTCACACTATCGTCAAATATATGGCGTTGTCGATAGCGACCCACTTTTTTTAAAGCCTTGAGCTCATTTTCATAATAGTGCATCTAAAGTGCCTTTAGAGCTAATGCTTGAAGCACCTCAACACTCAAACCCATCGCGCAAGACTCATACCCTTTGACTTCACGGATGTAAGGTTTACAAAAACCCTCAACCATACAACCTCCTGCCTTACCTTGCCACTCACCAGAGGTCAAGTACGCTTCAAGGTCGGCTTCATCAAAATCATCAAAGAGGTAGTCTGTTGCAGAGATATCTAAAAGCTCACACGTCTCACTCTTATAGATCATACAGGTCACAATAGAGGTGACATTACCACTCTGTGTCTTTAAGATCGTACGAGCATCTTCAAGGCTTTTTGCCTTACGTAAGATCTTACCTTGAGAGGTGACCACCGTGTCAGAGACCAGCAGCGGTATCTCTTTGTAGTCAAAAGTTTTAAGTGCTGCTTGGTATTTTCCTACCGTAGCTTGGTAGACAAAGTTTTTAGGAGAGGTTGCGATGATCTGTTCTTCATCATAATCAACCGGAGATTGTATGAACTCAATGGCTGCACTACGCAAGATCGCAGCACGGCTCTCTGATTGTGAACAGAGTCTCACCAGAGGCATCTAGAAGCCTCTTAAGATGCCACCAAAGTAGAGTGCACCAATGCCCAAAGCGATATTGATAGGGATAAGATAGGTCGCAATAGGTGCTAGTTTTGCTTTAGCACCAGCAAGATCACCACTGATAAAAAGTTTCTCTGCTTGGTTTCTACGAATGTAGATAATGGCAAAGATCACAGCCATAAGTGTCCAGATCCCCTCTTTGACCAAAACCACTTTGTAAAGTGGTGTCCCTTTAAAACCAAGACCAACAGACATAATGATGGCACTTGCTAAAAGTAAGATGATCATCAATATAACGTAAGAGAAAAAACGCTTTAAGATCTCTAAAGTACGGGCCAAACGGATGTTAGGGTCTTCAATGTTTTGTAGTGCAGGATGGACCGCTAGACGAATGGCTAACATCCCCCCTACCCAGAAGATCGCTGCAAAGACATGCACAAAAAGGATGATGTTAGCGTAGTTACTAAAAAGCTCTGTCACTTAGAGTGCCTCTGTAACAAATGTCAATGCTGCCGTTTTAGCTTCAGGAAGTTTTGAAGCATCTTTACCGCCTGCTTGTGCGAAGTCAGGACGACCACCGCCACCACCACCTAAGATCGGTGCGATCTTTTTGATCCAGTCACCCGCTTTGATACTTGCATCTTTAACACCTGCAGCAATGATCACTTTGTCACCTTTGACTTGAAAGAGCATTGCTGCCAGTTTCTCATTGGCATTTTTAAGCTCATCAATACGGCTCTTAACATCACCACTCTTGATCTCTTCAATGATAACCGTCACACCATTGATCTCTTGAGCACTGAGCTCCTCTTTAGAAGCAGCAAGAGCATCTTGAACCTCATCTTTAAGCAATTTGATCTGCTCTTTAAGTTTGTTCACGCCCAAAAGAACATCACGGTTCTTGACTTCGCTCTCAACTGCAAGAAGGGTGTGACGCTGCTCTTTAAAGAGGTTATATGCAGCATTTCCACACACCGCTTCAATACGTCTCACACCAGCAGAAACACCACTCTCTTTAATGATGATGAAAGTACCAATGCTTGAGGTGTTATCAACATGTGTTCCACCACAAAGCTCAACACTTGCATCGCCAAAGCTCACTACACGAACCTTGTCGCCATACTTCTCACCAAACTGAGCTTTAGCACCTGAAGTTTTAGCAGACTCAATATCCATCTCTTCTGTCACACGTCTGATACCACGAAGGATCTGGTAGTTAACCTGCTCTTCAACTTCAGCGATCTCTGCAGCACTCATAGCTTGAGGATGCGAGAAGTCAAAACGAAGACGTTTGTCATCATTGAGTGACCCCGCTTGAGCGATATGATCACCCAAGACATCATAAAGTGCCGCATGTAAAAGGTGGGTTGCAGAGTGATGTTTCTCTACCTCTTGACGTTTAATGTCAACGACTGCTTTGACCTTGTCACCTTGAGTCAAGAGTGCAGAGGTTTCGACCTCACTCAGGTTAAGATCAAAGAACTTACGGGTGTCGATGACCTTCGCAAAACCTTCTAAAAGACCCGCATCACCTACTTGTCCACCACTCTCAG
>Ga0256826_1000820_pt1 | contig 19338 bp, 28 predicted proteins | sample CV79metaG_FD_185975 | JGI IMG/M metagenome (GOLD analysis project Ga0256826, IMG submission 185975) | Hydrothermal vent microbial communities from East Pacific Rise, Pacific Ocean - CV79 | ecosystem: Environmental > Aquatic > Marine > Hydrothermal vents | place: Pacific Ocean: East Pacific Rise...
CAGACATGGAGATTCATATAAAATCGCTTATGATCGAGCTTATAGATTATAGACTAAACAAGAATTTATACATAAAAGCTTCAATGGTGGAAACTTGCGAACTTAACTTAGGAGAAATATAATGGAACGATGTGCGAATACCGAGAGTCTTAACAGACACGAAGAGGAATTAAAACAAGAGTCAATCAGACAAGAGGCCTTCAACCAAGAGGTAACAGACGAGTTATATAGCCTCTTTGAAGAGTTAGAGAACAAGTACCAATTGATCGGAGAGAAGTTCGGTTATAGCTCTTATGAGCTTGATACTTTTAAATCACATATTGATAAGGAGTGGTAAATGACTAAAACAAATTGGAAGATCAGACAAAGCTACAAGGGTTACGAGTGTTATTTAAATAACAAGTTTCAATCTATCTGTTTAGATGAAGAGTCGGCACTGCATAGCATATGGGTTATGAGCAAATCAACTAAAAAAGATTTTTATGTTTTGGATGGTGAGAATGTTTATTTGAGAGAGAAAATAGTTGAGAAGGTGGAGAAATGAAAAATATAGTAAAAGTTGATAATGGGAAAGAGTTTGTTGCAGTAGTGGACATCATACAATTTAGTCAAAATTCAAAAAGATCAGTATTTGACTTAATAAGAGATAATGAGTCAGACTTAAGAGATTTTGGAGATTTAAGTTTGAATAAAGAGTATGGGCTCGACCTACAACTCTTAAACGAACCTCAAACATATTTCTTGTTATCACTAATGAGCAACACGGAAAACATTAAGAAGTTTAAAAAAGAACTAATTAAACAATTCTTTAAAATGAGAAACATAATTGAGTCAAAGTTTGAGCTGCAGCTTCAAAAAAAAGACATATACATCGCAAAGTTATCAAAAGAGCGAGATTATGCAAAGACTAGAAAAGGAAATGCACAATCTATTGTAAATATTATAAGAGAGTACAACATTGAAATAAGCTCAGGAGAGTTTAACGAGTTGTTATTTAAGTTTGGAATGGTTAACAGAGTGCCGAAGGATGGTTATGATTATGTATCGCCTACAATGAGCAACGGAACACCGCTTGTTAATGTTGATATGGCTTTGGCTTTGATAGACACTAACGGCTTCACAAGAGGAAAAGGGTTTGTTGATAATAATCCTACGTTGTTTGAGGTAGATTATGAATAAAATAGTAATAGGCGGCTTAATGCCAATAGAACAAGTCAACCACATCGCAAGACAAAAGATATTAGCTACTCTCAAAAAATACAGTTTTGAAGAGCAGCTTTTTGCTTTGATCCTTTGGAAGATGATCAAAGAACTAGACGAGCCGACACAAAGGCTCAAATATATACAAAGAAATTTAAAGAAGCTAGCAAAGATAAACGCGGCAACTAGATATGTTAAGAGTATCATAGATGCAACAAATAGAGTCTGGATAGACTCATTCAAAGAGCTAACATTCGATGTGAGTATAGCAGGGTTTTGTAAAGCTATAGTCTTTAGAAGAGAAGATATGTTTAAGAAGATGGGTATTAGGCTAGATGATTTTATAAAGCTTGATAAGCTGCACGGTGCTAATGATAAGACAATGGCAACACTTAAAGTTATTAATCTCATGTTTAAAAAGGCTGAGGGTGAAGTTGAGATAGAGGCTATTGAGTGTCAAAAATTCCACGATAGTAAAAAAGACTTGACATAAGTATAGTATGATGATATAATACGGATAATACAAGGGCGAAAGGCTCTTATTACAAAGGAAACCAAGATGAAAGCTTCAACAACAAACTTTACACAAGAGCAAGTGGATCAGATGATGAAAAAAATTGATAGCGAGAATAAATCGGACTTCAATTTTTTTAAATTACTTGGATCAATAGCAGTAGCAATCGTTTTGCTAGTTTTATTTACAATAGTTATAGTCAATATATTATTTGCAGGTATTTTAAACAAAGGTTTTATCCTTTCAGTTATAGCACTACCGGTTTTAATATATGTTACTTATAGACTTAATAAAGGGATGAAGTAATGAAAAAAATGACAGACGAAGAGTATAACAAGCTTGAAGGGTATCGTGCGACTCAGTTTAAAGACATCGCAAAGTATGGCCTATTTGATACACTCAACCCTATGCCTCGTCAAGAGAGCAAAGCATTTGAGTTTGGAACATTACTACACACATTAGTTTTAGAGAGAGAAGAGGTAGCCAAACGGTATGCTCAGCCACTCGACAGACCTAAGCGAAGCAATGCAGACAAAGAAGCTCATGCCGATTATGCAGAAGCCAACAAAGACAAAATTTTAGTTGATGCTAAAGATATGCAGCAAGCTATTGAAATGAGTGAAGTTGTACTCAATAGATACGGCAAGATAATTGAAAGAAGTTTAAGAGAGCTAGTATTTGAGACTTCAATCGATGGCATCAAGCTCAAAGCTAAGATTGATATTTACGACCCTAAAAGTGGCTATATTATTGATCTAAAGAGTACCGCAGACGATCTTCAAAAAGTTACACAAAACTCTTGGGATTATGGTTATAGTTTACAAGCAGGGTTTTATGAGAGAGTTGTAATTGATAGTGATCTAAACTATTTAAACTTTGGTTTCCTGTTTAGCTCAAAGAAGGACAAAAGAGCTTTGATGTATGAATGTAGCCAAAACTTTATGGAACACGGACGAGCTGAGTTTGCAAGAGTGTTTGATCTAGTACAGAGATATGAGAACTCGCAAGAGATAGAAGATGCAGTTAAAGTTTTAAATATGCCTAAATGGTATATGGAGAAACAAGCATAATATAAGTATAATATATGTATAATAACATTACAAGGAACACAAAATGCAAGAAAAGACACAACTAAACGAGTTAATCGTTACACCCGAGACAAACGAGCCTTCACAATTGGAAGTTAGTGAGAGAATGTTTGCACTAGAGCAGAGAAAAGCCCAAGCAATGATCTCAGGAAGTATATTGCCACAACATTTTAAGAATGTAGGTGATGTTATTATCCTTAACGAAATGAGTCAAAAACTAAATGTGCCTACTGTAATGCTAGCACAACAGTTATTTGTAATAAAAGGTAAGCCATCAATGAGCGGCCAACTTGTTATCGCACTTATAAATGGATCAAAGAGATTCGATAGCTTTATGCAATGGGAAGAGGAGACAACTCCTAAATGGAGAATGAGAGCATTTAATATGCTTGATGGTCAAAAAGTGTTTGGAGATTGGTTAGATGATGAAATGATCAAGGCTAACGGATGGACTTCAAACACTAAATGGAAAACAATGAAGCAGCAGATGGCTAGATACCGAACGGCCTCTTGGTTTGGTCGTCTTTATGCCCCTGATGTATTACTAGGGTTTCAAACAGATGATGAAGTAATTGAGGTTGAAGTAATTAACGAGCCTAAGACAAGAGCTAAAAAAACTCTAATGGAGGATTAATAAATGGGATTTAATAGAATAATACTAGAGGGAAGATTAACTAAAGATGTGGAACTTCGGTACAGTAATAGCGGTATTGCTATGGCAAAAGGAAGCATTGCAGTAGGAAAAAAGTTCACAAGCAATGGAGAAAAGAAAGAAAAGACATTGTTTGTAAATCTTCAATTTTGGCAACGAAGTGCAGAAATATTTAATCAATATTGTCGCAAAGGAAGTCATATTTTAGTTGAGGGAGAATTAGAAAATGCTAATTGGACTGATAATCAAGGCAATAAGAAATATGACTTTATTGTAAATGTATCGTCTATGCAAATGCTAGACTCTAAAAGTGATAGCACGAGTACTGATAAAAATAATTATCAGCAGCCACAACAACCTCAACAGTACCAACCTAAGAATGATGGCACGACAACTCAGCCAACACCAACTTATGAAGCTCAACAAGGTGATGGGAGTTACAAAGCAGTACCACCACCGCAGCAAGTGCCTGCAATAGATATTTCAGAAGATGAAATAATATTTTGAGGTCATACATCTTCAAAGTAAACAAAGCAGGGTACATCGTAGCGAGAGTCGTTTACAAAGTACCTTATAATAAAAAAGGAAAGTAAAATGTCAATGAATAGCGATGAATATTACTTCATTAAGGGATTATTAGAGATAAGACCTCACATGACAGTAGGACAAACGGCAAGAGTGCTTAAAATAATGAGAGAAGGGGTTTAAGGTGATAGAAATTAAGTTTAGAGTATGGGATAACAACAATAACGAAATGTTAACTGATAAGCCGGGAAGAGGAAGAGTAACGGAAATTCTATTAAATTATCACATGGGATTACTTAAAGATAATCCGTTCTCGTTTATGCAAAACACTGGCTTAAAAGACAAAAACGGTGTTGAGATTTATGAGGGGGATATTACTGAGTTTTATATTGACTTTGGCTATGGAGAACAAAAAATTACAGCAGAGGTTGTTTTTGAAGATTGTGGATTCAAATATAAAAGCGAAGCAGGAATTGACTATATTCGTGACTTTAACAATGTAGAAGTTATTGGGAACATATACGAAAATAAGGAGTTATTAGATGGCAAATAAAAATGAAGCAACATTCAAGGCGAATATAAATATAGATAAAGATATGTGGGAGAGATTCAAGAGGGTAGCGAAACACAATGATTCTACGGCCTCACAGTTAGTAAGACTTTTTGTTAAGGATTATATGAGCAAGAACTCTAGGTTAGAGTTGAAGTAGTACTTATGGCAACAAGTGAAGCACAAAAAGAAGAAATACGAGCATTGTTTGGAGTCGGTGATCTATCTAATGTGCAAATAGCAAAACAAGTAGGTGTCAATGAAAAAACAGTAAGGAATTTAATCACAAAAGAGGGGTTAAAAAAGTCCGAGATATCCGAGCTTGCAAAACGAGAAGTGCAAAACATTATAATGGCAAAAGAAATAAAGTCCGAGAAGTCCGAACAAAGTCCGAGAATATCCGAGGCTTATAACGAGGTGTTCGTAGACCTATCAAGTGCGATAGGTTTATTCCAAAACTCAACAATGGAAAACCAACAGATGGTTAACTCGATTCAGCATCAAATCAAAGCAAGAGGCGAGAACGAAGATGATCTCTACAGTCTAGGTGCTATAAGCAAAATAACTGAGACTAATCGTAAGCAGTTGTTTGGTATTACTGAGCCGTTTAAGGGTAAAGAAGAGGATGAAGAAGATAAAATAATACTAAGGATAGAATGATGAACTACTCAATAATATATGAAAATTTTATTTTAGACAGAATGGAAAAACAAGACTTTGTCGGATATGGGGAAAAGCATCATATTGTCCCTAGGTCGCTAGGAGGAACAGATGATAAAGAAAATATCATAAGGTTAGCAGGGTCTGATCATTTTTTCGCACATAGATTATTAGCAAAGATACATGGTGGCAAAATGTTACAAGCAATAAACATTATGATAAACCAATACAACACTTTAAATAGATTTAGCTTCGGTCATTTTAGAGAGGAATATGCTAAATATATGAGAGAGTTTCATAGTGGGGAAAATAATAGTTTTTATGGAAAAACTCACGATAAAGAAACAAGGCTTAAAATAGGCAGAAACCAAAAAGGCACTAATAATGCGAACTATGGAAAAAAACACATATTTAGCGAACAAGCAAAAATAAACATGAGCAATGCTCACAAAGGAAATAAGCACTCAGAAGAAACAAAGAAAAAAATGTCTGAGTGGCAAAGAGGCAAAAAGAAACCAAAAGTAAAATGTCCTTATTGTGGATTAATCGGGAGCAACTCAAACATGAAAAGATATCATTTTGAAAAATGCAAAAAGATAGCATAGTGGAAATAGAAGTTGTTTTTGATGTTGACAAGACATTAAAGCCTAACCAAGCATCAATATTCAGAGACACAAGCAGATTTAAAGTGGCAGGGTGCGGGAGAAGGTTCGGAAAATCATATCTAGCGACATATATTATTATAACAAAGGCACTAAGCAAAAGAGGTAATTATTTTTTTGTCGCCCCGACATTTGCACAAGCTCGCCAAATTTTATGGGAAATACTGAAAGACAAAACGAGAGATAAATTAGCAAGAAAAATAAATGAGAGCCGATTAGAAGTAGAATTGTTGAACGGTTCAAGGATATTTTTAAAAGGGGCAGACAGACCGGACACAATGAGAGGGGTTTCTTTAAGTGGTTGTGTCATAGATGAATTTGCAACAGTTAGAGAACCCGAGACAGTATGGCAGCAAGTATTAAGACCGGCTTTGTCTGATCAAAAAGGGTGGTGTCTGTTTATATCAAGCCCCGCGGGAAGAAACTATTTTTATGATTTATATAACGAGGCGAAAGACAGAGAGGGTTGGAATAGTTGGCAATTTACTACTCTTGATGGTGGTTATGTTGACGATGAAGAGGTTGAAAGTGCAAAACACGATCTTGACAAAAGAAGTTTCAATCAAGAGTATTTAGCGAGTTTTGAGTCTTTTGAGGGGCTAGTAGTTCCGGATTATGATCGTGCTTTAAATGGCACTATTGAGACTATAGAAGAGGACGAAACACTAATAATAGGAATAGATTTTAATGTCAATAAGATGCCTTGTGCCGTGTTTGTTATGAGAGATAAAAGGTTGCATCTTGTTGACTTCTTATTCGGATCATTTAATACAGATGCACTTATGAAAACACTAGAATTTAAATTTAAAAATAAAAAAATGTTTCATACTGATGCAACCGGTACTGCAAACAAATCAAGTGCGGGCGGAAAAACAGATATTAAAATAATTGAGAGTTACGGTTATAAAGTTTATAATCTGAAAAAAAACCCTAATATTATCGATAGAGTAAATAGCTTTAACTCTATGGTTAAAAGTGCAGATGGGACAAGAAAAGTATTTTTCAATAGCAATATAAAAAGAGTTGTGGAAACCTTAGAAAAGCACGTCTTTGATGATAACGGGTTGCCAAACAAAAAGCATGAATACTTTGATGATGTATTCGATGCGATAAGCTATGCGGTATGGCATTATTCAGACTATGGAAAAGCAAGATTAACCACTAATCGTAGATAAATGATATAATATCGGCAATAAAAGGAGCATAAAATGCCAAATGCCGATGTCACATTTCTTCATCCTAACTACAAAGCACACTATGATCAAGTTAAATTCGTAAGAACGATTTACGATGGTATAGACAGTGCTAGAACACTTATTCTTAAAAAACCAAACGAGTTTGACGAGGACTTTAACAACAGAGTGTCAAACTCAACTCTCGAGAACTTCATTGAGCGAACAGTCTCTACAATGAGCGGTGAGATTATGAGAAAACCTTTAACATATGATGGTTTCACAGAGTCAGAAGTAGAGATATATAAAGTAGCAAACAAACACAAATCACTAAGCCAACTTACAAAAGATTTGATAGCTAACGGTATACGAGACGGTAAAGCTCATATCTTAGTAGATATGCCCACGGATGGCGGAGATGCTTATTTTAGTATCATAGAGAGACAACAGGTCACAAATTGGAAAAAGGACGAGAACGGCATTTATACGATGGTTGTTATCATGGAAACATATCTTGAGGAAGAGGGACGATTTGAAGTTAAATACAAAACTCAGTATCGTGTAATTGATGAACTTGGAAATGTTGAGATATGGCGAAAGAGTGGCGATAATGGAGTTTGGGAGATTTACGACGAGATAACAACTTCTTACAACTTTTGTCCGTTCTTTGAGTTAAGCCTAGGCGATGTCCCACCTCTTTATGACATAGCGACTATAAACGCTTCACATTTAAATAGATCGTCTCAGGTTGACGACTATTTAACTGAGGGACTTGATCCACAACTCGCTTTTTTTGGTTGTGGTGTTGGTGGCGATGATGATGTCTCAGGTATAGGAGAGAAGACAGATACACCTAAGGTAGTTCTTGGTATAAGAAGTGCAATTTTTGTTGATGATACAGAAGCAAAAATCGAATGGCTAGAAATGAGCGGTGCGAACTATGAGATCGCAGAAAAAGACCTTGCAAGTAAATCAAGTGCAATGGCAGATCGTGCCTTAAGACTTCGTAACGAGTCAGCAAACAACGAAAGTGCAACAAGTGCCATTATAGACAACACAGAGAAGCAATCAAGACAAACAGACATCGCAGAAGATGCAGAGACAGCAATAAACGATGCAATCAAAGCTAAAGCCCTTATGATGAATATCAAAGAGCCAACGGGTACAGTTGTAGTCAATAGAGACTTTAATACTATTTCTATGGATAGCGGTTTAATTGGTGGGCTTAATGCTTTACAAGTAAGCGGAAACATATCTAAAGAAACACTACTTAAAGCACTTCAAAAAGCTGAGGTTGTTGACATTGACGACATTAAGCAAGAACTACTTAGAATAGAAGAAGAAGTAATACCAATGGAAACAATCGAGTAACGATGGAAGAGTACCGAAAGAGCCTATCGAGTCGTTTAATACCCGATAGCGAAAGAGAGTACTACTTAGCACTAAATAAGGCCTACGATGATGTAGTGGCTAGACTTGGGCGAATTGAGTCTAAACTAGCTAAAGGTCAAAAGAGTTATTTAGGTACAGAGTGGGAATGGTCACGAACTCAGCTTAATTCTATAGTGAAGAATATAGAAGAAGAACTCAACAAGCTCAGTATAGGTTTTAGAGAAGAGTTCAAAAAAGAATTGCCCGAACTTACAATGTATGATCATATCGCAAGTGTTGACGAATACCAATACACTCTTGAAGCAGGTGGAACGGCTGCAACACTTAAAAAGATAAATAAAGATCGTATGGCCAAGATCATCAAGACCGACAATCTGTTATTTGTGTATAAAACTAAGAAGGGTGACAAAAAGGCTAGCGTCTCAGTCAAATCACTTTTGGCCTCACCAGCAGATAATGCAGTCAAGAAGATAAAAAGCATTATAACGGCAGGTGCAATCGCTGGAGATAGCCCGACTAAGATCGCAAGAGACATCAAAAGAGATTTTGTAAGTGTTAACAAGTACAACACGAGAACAGTCGTAAGAACTTTAATGGCTGAGGCTCAGACAAGTGCTGATAAGCAAATGTATAAAGACAATGAAGAATATATACAACACTTTATATATGTTGCTACTCTTGACACTAGAACAACTACGATATGCAGATTCTATGATGGTAGAGTTTATAAACAATATCCACCTATGAAGTATGTGCCACCATTGCATCCAAACTGTAGAAGTGATCTTGTTGCGATTCCTCACGGTTATGAGCCTAAGCAAAGACCGGTTAACCTTATGACTGCTTATGACAAGAAAAAAGCACGTGCAATAAAAGACCCTCACGAAAGAGAGAAGTTTTTAAAGAGTAAAATTTTTACTACAAGTAGCAATCTCACATACAAAGAAGCCATTGAAAAATATCCACCTCTTAAAGAGAGTGGGGCGATTAAAAAGAGTTATTATATTGAGAAATTAGGGATTATGGTATAATTTCAATAGAAATTCGGTGGAATTTGAAAAAAATTATAACACGGTGGTGTAAATTATGGCATTAGAACAAATAATCGAAGCTTTGGGCGATAAAGCTAGTTTAGTAGAAGAGTTAAACAGTTTAGTTGGTGCGAATTCGGCAAATGTCGAAAGAATTGGCACACTTGAAAGTGAGTTATCAGATGCGGTGGCAAGACGAAAAGCTTTACATGAGAGAGTTAGTAAAACAACCGGACTTACAGAGTTAAGCGAAGAGAACTTATTAAAGTTTGCATCTAATGCAGATGAAGGACTCAAAGCAGACAATGAGACTCTACAACATAGTCTAGCAGAGCTAAAAGCTAATTATGATGGCCTAGGAGCTAAACACGAGGGCGAAATAAGTGAAATGATACTTAAAGACACTCTTCGAGGTTTGGGAATAGGTGATCGTGTTCAAAATGACCGAGCCTTTAAAGAATTAACAAGCTTGGTTCTTGATGGGGCAGTAAGAGATGGAGCAACATTTACTTTTAAAGATGGAGAAAAAACAATTTTTGGCGATGGTGGGAAACCTATATCGGTAGAAGATCGTGTGATCCAACTGCAACAGAGTGAATATAGTTACCTCTTTAAGCCGGCAACCGGAGGAGGAGGAGGGCAAACACCTGCTCCCAACTCTCAACAACAAACTAAACTAGAGAGTGCCGTTTCTTCGGTTATCAATAGTATAGATAAATTTTAAAAAGGCTATATTATGGCAGGAAATATCACAGATTTCGTTATTTATGACGAAGAGTTCGGAAACGCATACACGGAAACACTAAAGCAAAGAGTTGGATACTACAACGAAGCTTCTCGCGGTACTATTATAATGACTTCAAAATCAATTTTAGGTAACTTTGAGAAACAATCTTTTTTCAAATCATTAGCTAGTGCAGCATTAGTTAATCATCGTGATCCGGCCTCAGTTGCTGCAATTACTGCACAAAAAATTGAGCAGGGTGAGAAAATTGGAGTTAAACTCAACAGATACTCTTATATTCAAAACTCACTAGATTCTTTCAAAAAAATCGGTCAAGGTGAGGCAAGTTTTTCACAAGAGGTTGGAGTTTTAACTGCGATGGCAGCTGCGGAAGATGCTTTCAATACTGCAATCGCTGCTTTAATGGGTTCTTTACAAGTTACGGGTGGTCATGCCGTTCAAGGTGACGGAACTGCTGATCTAACTTTTAAGGGTGTTAATGCACTTCGTTTCGCTTATGGTGATAACTACGATGCTGTAAAAGTTCTTATTATGCACTCGTCAACTGCAAAAACTTTTGTTGATTTAAATATTGATGAAAAACTTGATACGGTTGCAGGTGTTACGATTCGTACTGCTCAAATTGCATCACTTGGAATTCCTATCTTAATTACAGATAGCCCTGATCTTGCTATGACGGCCGGTAAAGGTGTTCTTGCACTTACGACAAATGCTTGTGTGATTGTAGATAGCGAAGAGCCAACAGCAGACATTCAGAGAGTACAAGGACAACAAAATTTACTCCTTTCAATGCAAAGAGAGTGGGCTTTTAATGTTTCTGTAAAAGGTATTTCATACACAGATGCTGCAATCAGTCCGACTAATGCTGATCTTGCTGATAAAACTAAGTGGACTAAAACCGCAACTGATGTTAAAGACGTTGCCGGAGTTATTTTCAACGGTTTGTCGTGATTTATTATGAGTTTTCATAATGATGAATTCTTTAAAAACCCTTTTTTCAGTTCTCCTTTTTTTGGAGAGCCGTTTTTTGAGGAAGAAGAGTTTTTTAAAGATCAACCATATTTCCCCGATGGCCTAGAGTCAACATCAAATATATTTGTTGGTGAAGATGAAACAAATTACGGTTTCTCAGATGGTGCAGAGTTTGGAAAAGCAAGCCCCTTATTTGTTGTTTCAAGTAATGGCGATGAATATAAAATCAAATCATTATTTGTTAATAAGTCGGGCGGTGGATCAGCTTTCAAAGTGTGGGAAGACGAAATACCTCTTGATGGAAACATCACGACTATTAATATTCAATTTGAGGGTTTTAGTGACGATTGTGTTTACGAATGGGTTGAAGCTTCAAAACGATATGAGTTAACAACGGTTAATCCTTTACTATCTGAATTTTTTGGTGGTAAACTTGGGTTATACATTGGGACAACTTACAGTTTTGGGATACAACCTAAAAAAACAAAGAGAAAGAAAAAGGCTGATTAAATGGCATTAATTGTATATCCTCTTGAAAATTGGGACTCGTTCGTTGATGAAACACGAGCGATAGCATTAATTGGTGGTTTTGTACCTAGTGCCGGAACATTAGCCTTTGAGGCTCTTGATTCAGCAGGTAAAGAGGCTATTTTAAGACAAACGGCCTTACAAATAAGACTTTGTCCTAATATCATATTACCAACGGACAATGAAAGTAACTTGGAGTATGCACAATGCTATTTAACTACTTATGCCTTAATCACAAATATGCTCTCTTTCGATGCTAATGACAAAGCGATCTCAGAAGAACACGCAGGAGAAGTTGGAGTGTCTTATGATACTAAACTCAAAGCTAGCGATAACACTGAATTTGATCCAATGACAAAAGCATTGCTTAAAAACTATGGTTGTAAGAGTTCAAATCGTGGGTTCTCGCAATCTTATGTGGGTAGATCGTAATGTTTGCTAACAATATGAAAAAGGTTACTGATAAGCTAACAAAGAAGTTCGGGGACACGATCACACTTGTTGAGATAATACAAGGCGATTATAATCCTGATACCGGCTTAGTTGACGAAACAGAAATCGATCATATTGTAAGAGGTGTTATATCCTCATATAATACGAGTGACATACTCCCTGAGAGTGTAAATGTTGACGATTTAATGGTTATGGTTTATGCAAACGACTATGATCTCGATAAGTCTTGGAATGTTAGATATAACAATAAAGTTTGGAATATCATAGCAGTATCAAGACTCTCTACACAAGACGAAACGATTTATTACAAACTTCAAATAAGAAGTAAGTAATGACACCTACCGAAGCCCTCGCACAAATCGAAAAAGATCAATACAAAATAGTCACGAGTGAAGTAAGCAATTTGTTTACTGATCTAAAGTTTATTAGTCCGGTTGATTCGGGAAACTTTAGACACTCTTGGTCTATGTTCAAAACTTCAAAACTCTCTTGGCGAATAAGCAACACGGCTCTTTATGCTGATGTATTGGCTAGGGGTAGAAGATTCGTTAATGGTCGCTATGAGGGTTCTTTGCAATGGGCTAACGGCTTGAGTCCTATGTTGCAAAAGACTAGCAAGAATATAGAGAGGCGAAATAATGCTATATACTACTAAAAGAGAGATAGAACAGTATTTTATCGACAATTGGACTGCGACACCTATACAGTTTCAAGGTGTAGATTTTGACAGTTCCGACAAATGGATCAGTCTTGCTTTTATTCCGGTTGATAGAACCTCAAACACTTGCAATAGAGTATTTGAAAACAGTCAACTTAAGATTCTATGTTATGACAAATCGCCAACTCTTGCTATTAAGTTACTTGACGAGGTAAATACTTTTTTTGATTGCAAAAGTTTATCGACTTGTTATAGCGGAACGGGTAATGCTGACGGCCTAGGGGTTCAAGACCTCTTAAACAATACTTATGAGGTGGCAACACTTTATGAAGTTAACAATATAATATAAGGATAAAATTATGGCTATTATGTCTACAAAAAAAACGAGTTTATTCGTCAATCCGGGTGCAACACTACCAACACCACCGACAAATTTTGTTGAGGTAACTGACCCGGTATTGCCTACACCTGAATTCAGTTCAATCGATATAAATCGTCTTGACGGGAAACTAAATTCAAAAAGTTCAGTTGTCGACCTATGTCGTGTTAAAACTTCTTTTGATGCTAAGGCAAATATGAGAAGTAATAATGCCGCTGCTGATGCTCTTGACACACTACCCGAGTATGGTTTACTATTAAAATGTGCAGGGTTTACTGAAACAGTTGACACAACAACACCAGGTGAAGAGACAGTTACTTATGCAAATAATAATGTTTCAATTCCAAACAGTTCAGCAGTAGTTTACATTGATGGCAATAAGCTCACAATGACAAACTCTCTTGTAAGTGGTACAACACTAGCATTGACAGTTGGCGAGCCGGCAACAGTTACAAACAACTTTCAGGGTTATATGGATGATGCAAAAGGAACACCCGAAGCTAACCCAACAGTAACATTAACACAAGAGCCTTTACTTGTTGTATCGTGTGCAGACCTTGTTTTATTAGATGGTACTTGTTTACCTATCGAGTCAGCATCGATCGCAATGAATGAAGAAGTGTCCGATTTGTATACAATGGGTAACGGAACGGGTGGTTGTGGTCTAAAAACTAATGTTATTACTGATTATGCACTTACATTAGATTTAACTTTTTTCGTTGATAGTGCAGCTTACGGGAGAGAGGCGACATTAATCGAGAGCGGTCTTGCAAAATCGGTTGTCATTAAAATTGGTCTTGATAGTACGGGAACTCTCGTGAATGGAAAATCAGTTGAAATAACTTGTGAACTAGCAAAGGCTACAACATATAGTGATACAAATAAAGATGATTTATTGTCAAGAACATTAACACTAAGACTTTTTGACGGTACTAATCCGGCGGTAAGCATTAAAAACGGGTTTTTTAATTAATATCTAAACAATGGCGGTTTACTTGGTTGTACCGCCACCAAAACAACCAAAAAAACAACCAAAAGGTAAAACATGAAACTCACATTTAAGCACGACTTCACAATAGAAACAGACGACAGAGACTACAAAGGCACTTTTGCCGACCTCACACGAAAACAAATCAAAGCTTTTGAAAAGAAATTTAAAGATAGTAACCTTGCAGACGATGAACTCGTAAAAGAGAGACTTATACTAAGTGTAGAAGGTGACGACAAAGAAGAGATTTTAGCACTTGGGGAAACTTACAACTATAAATCAATATTTGACACAATCATTCAAGACATAAATGAGCGAAAGGCAAAAAACTAAAAACACTCTTTGCATATTTTGAGCAAAAAGGATCGGGCAAAGGTATCGACTCACTTAATGCCCGTGATGTTGAGAGTGTTATAAATGACCCTTACAGTAAGATAGTCGATATTCCAAGTGATATGGTGTCACAAGTTGTAATGTCAATATTCAATAACACCCCATTCATTTACAGTCAAAACGGATTAAGTGGTTTCAATTATGAGGCACTTTCGGATCAATGTCGCTGGCATAAAGTAAAGAGAAAAGATTTTATTCCTATTTTATTATCATGTGTCAACTATTATATAAAAGGAATAAACACGCTATAATTTTACTAGGATAATATCCACCGTGTAGGTTAAAAGGATATATTATCGCAAAACTTGACATAAATATTGATGTAAACGGTGCTAATAAACTAAATTCACTAGATAAACAACTAACTAAAACAGAGAAGTTAACAAAAGGTGTAAATAAATCTTTTTTAAGCTTCGCTTCTCGAGCGGGTGGAATAGCAGCAGTTGGAACGGCTCTTTATTCTACTGCTAAGGCCGGCTTTGAGTATAATGCAGCAATGGAGCAAAGCCTTCAAGGGTTAACGGCTCTTTCAGTTGCTACACAAAGCAAAGCTATACCCGTTATGCAAAGATACACTCTCGCAGCCGAAGAGGCGACCGCTACAATGCGAGAACTCGAAGAAATCAATTCCCAAACACCTCACACACTAGATCAAACTAATAAAATATACAAATCAATGTATGTAAGTATGAAAAATGTCGGTGCTACTACTTCTCAGATGGTGGAACTCACAAGAAGTCTATCGATAGCAAGTGGAGCGGCAGGGATTGAATTCAATTCTTTATTAGCCGGCGTTGATGGTTTAGCGACCGGAACGGTACTTGCTAATAGTGATCTTGGGCGATTTTTATCGTCATTAGGATTAACAAACAAAGCATTAAAAGAGACTGATGATGTTGTGGGACTCCTTACAAGTTCACTAGAAGATTTTAAAGCAGCGGACACAATGGCGGTTGCTACTTCAAATCTAAGTAATGCTTGGAGTAAATTCGCAGGCAACTTAACTGCTACTCCTTTTGAATGGGCAAAAGATGGAATAAACGGCCTTGCAGGATCAATCGAAGATTTAAACAGATACTTAGAGTTTAATGAGCAGGCTTATTCTAATGCCATTAAAGAACAAGAAGCCTATTATGAGTATGTAAGAAGTGGCCAAAAGAAAAAAGACGACATAGCGAGTGCAACGGCTGATGCAAATGAAGCCAAAAGAGTTCAAGACCTTTCACAACTTCGATATGAAGCAGCAATAGCAATTGGAGTTGAGGCAGACACACTAAGCAAACTTGATAGAAAACAGCTTGAATATGCTTTAACTTATGCAAAAACTACTCAAGGAATGGCAGAGAGGGACAGACTTGCAAAGATTCAAGAAGAACAAGATTTAGCACTTTATGAGACTCAAAGCGTTTTAAATAATGCCGTGCTAGAAAATACAAATGTAACGATTCAAAATAATGTTGCAAAAGAACAAGCAATAATCGCCACTAAAGAACTAGCAGCAGCAGAAGCAGCTTATTATACAGAAGCATCTTGGAGAAATAGCGATGGCACTCTCAAAGACTCAGGCGGTAACGATACATACACAGTTTATTCGTCTAGTGGTGGGAATGAGATCAACCTTTTTAATAAGACACTTTCACAAAGCAATCCTGTACTCGCTACTTTTAACAACAATATAGAAGAAGCAGCTCAAGACTTTAGCTCACTTAATCAAGTTTTAGGATCGCTTGAGTCAGGGTTACAAAGTATAGTGTCAGGACTAAGCACAAACTATTTGAGTTCGGCAAGATCATCTTTGTTTGGTGGAACTTCAAACGATATTTCATTCGCACAAGCAAAGGCCTCAGCACAAGAAGCTTGGGATATATTCAAGACCGACACATTCAATCAGGAATATTTAGACACTTATAATAGTAAAATGAATGAACTTATCGGAACACTTGACGAATTCTCGGATAGCTCAAGATATGATTCTAAGGCACAACAAGAGTTTGACAAGCATTTAGCACTTAGACAGATAGAAGGTTTCCAAGATGCTCAGGTTGATACAAAAGATGAAGTAAACTCACAACTCGAAGTGCTTAAGAAGATTCAAGCAGCAACAGAGGGAAGCAAAGGCGAACTCGAGAGCCAAACAACACTAAGTGACCTTATTAAAAATGCAATATCTGATGGAAACATAACTGCTGAGGAAATGAAAGCGATCGAAGATGCAAGCGGCAATAAGTTAACCGGAATTGATAACAAGACTGTAAAAAATGCAACAACAACTCGCTCTCAATGGGTGAAATTAAAAGACAAAATATTATATGATACTCAACTCGTAGGAGGATATACAAACTCTATAACGGGAGAGTATGTCCCTCAGACACTTGAAAGCAAGCCGTATGCAGTTGGTGGAGAGTATGGCTATAGAAGTGGAGTAGGTCAAGACATAGGATACCAAGCCGGAGGTTATACGGGTAACGGTGGAGTATCACAAGTTGCCGGAGTTGTGCACGGCCAAGAGTTCGTTGTAAATGCACAAGCGACAAAAGACCTTGGATTAAATGGATCAAACGGAGTCTTTCAGCAGATGAATACAAAATTAGATATGTTGGCTCACTTATACGAGATTAATAAAACAACAAAACGATCTCTTTCAACAGAGAGACAAATTTTAGATAGCTTACTTGAGGTTTCAGCATGATAGCAACACTACAACAGATAGAAAGTTATATTAGTATAAATATAAAAGTAGCAAATCTTGATTGGGATCCTGCGACAGCTTATGCCTTCGGTGATGTTGCTTTTTTTGAGCATTATGACTATAAAAGTATTGTAGATGATAATGTCGGCAATAATCCCGCAGATAGTAGCACAAAATGGCTTCTTTGGTCTATCAGTAATAGATATGCTCAGATTGACCTAAGATCGACTACGGACACGGTATGGGACTCAACAACTGCAACCGATGTTAATGATGGGGCTTTATTAACTTCTTTCGTAAATAATGGCTATGATTTAATTGCAATGGGTAAAACTCACGGGTCAAATATGTTAATAGAATTATATAACGATAGTGATGTTTTGGTATGGTCAGATAATGAGATCGTTTATGACCGCCCAACAAGTAATAGTTGGCACGGATACTATTTTGATGATTTTCGCACCGATGTTGATCAAAACTTTATATTCAGACCGCCTGTTATAGCCGGTGGATACTTCAAAGTGAGAGTTGATGCCGATGTAAGCAATATGGCCTCAGTCGGCTATTTGATTGGCGGTAATTCAATCTATCTTGGTGACACTTTATACGGTGTTTCAGTTGGCCTTGATGATAACTCACTCATAGAGACGGACAGTTTCGGAATTAAGAGCATTAAAAAGAGAACTGCGAGCGAGAGTCTTGATCTTGATGTTGTGTTCGGTGCTAATCAGATACAGTTTATGAAAAGAAAGGCAAGAGAGTTGCAGGGTGAAGTTGCTTTGTTTATTGGTGATGAAACAGTAAGCAGCCAATACGAATATTTGCCTATACTTGGATATATCGAGAGCTATACAAGTGTGCTTAGTAATTCCGTTATAAGCCAAGGCTCATATTCACTTAAGGAGATTATTTAAATGCAAGTTTTAATTGTAGGTAGTTTCGAGATCAAAAAAGGTGTTGAATACTCGGGCTTTGTGCCTCTTGGTAATGCCGTTCGACTCACAGAGAACATCAGGGTGTCAATCAATAGAACACCGTTTATAAATGTGCCTCTCAACATGGACTTATATACATTAGTCGACTTCACATATACTTTTGAAGAAGATACGGCCATAATGTTGACAAGAGTCGTTGAAGATGATTTGAGCACGATATGGCTTCACGAGTGCAAAGATGAAGTATCTATATACCAAGATGCAGAAACAGACATATGTACGGTTACAACCGGAACAGACGACACGAATATTGGTTATGTAAGCGGTTCGGCAATGTTAGAAAACACGGCATTTTTTAGTCAGGATGTTATCATAAGAGTGTATGACGATGCAACACTTTTATATACAGTTACAAAAAGTGTTGATGGTGGGACAACAGAATCGGTCACTTTCGGTTTCTCGGTCGATAATCCTATATTGGCGATAAGTGATGTTAAATTCTCACTCGAACCGTCAACAGACATGACAGTCAAGGGACTTCAAGCAAGTTCAAAAATTCAAGTACAAAGGATCTCATAATGGCAATAACTCAAACAATCACGGCTTTCCCACCCGCACCCGACTCCTCAACGGATACACCGCAGGTTTTTAATGTAAAGGCAAATGATTTTGTAGATCATCAAGCAAATACATATGTTGGCGAGGTTAACACACTTTCTTCACAAATGAACACACTGAAAACAGAAGTAAACCAAGCACAAGCAGACACAGAAACTGCAAGAGACGAAGCGGTTACGGCAAAAGATCAAGCAACAACAAAAGCAAATGAAGCAAGTGCGAGTGCAACAGTTTCAGAGGATCAAGCAATCATTGCAACCACAAAAGCACAAGAGGCCGCGGACAGTGCGGGGAGTGTCGATGCAAATGAAATAATACACAAGGTTGGAAGTGGGCTTCCTAATGAGGGGTACACTAAGGCGGAGATTGATTTATTGCCTAGTAGAAAAAACCTACTCATTAATGGTGGGTTTGATATATGGCAGAGAGGTGATAATTCTTTAAATGTCAAAAATACATACACTTCAGATAGATGGTATTTCAATACTGGAACAATTGGTGATGCTAGCGTAACAAAAGCATTATCAAGTGGTC
>Ga0256826_1000821_pt1 | contig 19336 bp, 12 predicted proteins | sample CV79metaG_FD_185975 | JGI IMG/M metagenome (GOLD analysis project Ga0256826, IMG submission 185975) | Hydrothermal vent microbial communities from East Pacific Rise, Pacific Ocean - CV79 | ecosystem: Environmental > Aquatic > Marine > Hydrothermal vents | place: Pacific Ocean: East Pacific Rise...
AGTCCTGCTGTGAGTGCTTCTGCTGAGAAAGGTTTATGATAAAGCTTTGTAAAAAGTACAAGGGTATCTAGAAGGGCATCCATTCTAAAATTATCTGCAGTGTTAAATAACATTATTTATCTCCCTCTTTCTCTTTTAATTTTACGTTAGAGTAAACAAGTGTGTCATCATCTATAATAGAAGGAACGAGTAACCCCATGGCATCCAATACCCTATACTGTGCATATAAAAGACTATACTCAGTGGAAATTATCTGTGCTTGTGCTTTTATATAGTCATTTTGTGCTGAGAGTAGGTCTAAGAGAGAACGTCGCCCTAGGTCATACTCTTTTGAGTAGAGTAGTAAAGTTTTATGTGAAAAGTCTTTATATTCCACTAGGTACTTTAGTTGTTCTGTGAGTTTAGTGTTTGCAGCCCAGGCAAGGTTTAAACCCTCTAGAATTTGGCGTTTTATACCTCTTTGTGTCTCTAGTTCTTGTAAAATAGCACTTCTACTTTTTTGTAAATTTGCACTATCTGAAAAACCATTAAAGAGGTTATATGAGAGGTAAGCCATCGCACGAAATCTCTCTTCTTCTCCCTCTATTGCACTTAAATTTTTATTCATTGAGCCTGAGACTTCTATATCTATTTTGGGGTAGAAAGGAGACTCGTTTTCATTTTTTGTAGCTTTTGCAAGTCTGATATTGTACTCACTTACTAAAAGAGAAGGATTATTTTTAAGAGCATACTCTAAAGCTTCTTCTTTTGTAGAGGGAAGAGGAGTCTTAATTTTCGGTTTTGTCATCTTTTGAGGGTCTAGTTCTCTTCCTAGCGTTCTTTGAAGATTATATGAAGCATCTAGTATAGTGTTCTCTTGAACTACAAGGTTTGACTTTGCAAGGGCGAGAGAAGACTCTATTTTATTTACTTCTGAGAGAGTTGTGAGTCCTGCATTATAAAGTTTCGTTACTTTAGCAAAAATCTCTTCATCAATCTCTACATTTTTTTTAGCAGTCCCTAAAAGGTCTTGGTTTTTCATAAGTTCTAAGTAGTAGTTTACAAGAGTAAAAGAGGTGTTGTTTACTTTCTCTACATAACTGTAGGCAGAAGAGGTTGTTTTATACTCTTGACCTTCTACTTGGTACTGGGTGTTAAAACCTCTAAAAAGGTTCTGTGTATACTTTAAAGAGTTTTGGTAAACATTAAAGTCATCCGATCTATCTGCTTGATTATTAGGAAGCTCACTCTTTTGTGTCTGCTCAAAACCAATACCGAGCGATAAGTCTAGTTTGGGGTAGTAATCAGAAAAGGCAGTATCAATATCTTCTTTTGTGGCTTCATAGTTATGCAATCTTTCAAGGATTGTTGGATTTGTGTTTATAAGTTCTGTAATTGTTGTCTTTAAGTCTTGTGCATGAAGTGAGGCAAAGAGAGTAAGTGTTAAAAGTATTTTAGTTTTCATTTTTATTCACCATTTTACTCCTCACAGTATAAGTGAGTGTAATAATTTATGAAATATTATAACCAAGAAAAATAAGAAAAACAATATAAACTAACATAAATTTAAATACTTATCAAAAAAATGCATTTAACTCGCTGTTTAGGGGTGTAAAAGTTATGATATAATCACATTATTAAAATCCAAGCCGGAAAAAGAGAGAAATGCGTTCATCAGATGTAAGCGAAATACTTAACAATAAAGAGAGACTCTTAACACAGACTTACTTTGACTTGCAACGCCACTTTGAAGAGAAGTATGGCCGAGACACTGTTGTTTTTATGGAAATAGGTACCTTTTATGAGGTCTATGAAGTAAACAACGATGAAGAGCAGATTGGAAAAGCTAAAGAGATAGCCGAACTCCTCAACATTCAACTCACTAAGAAAAATAAAAATATCATAGAAAACTCTGATAAAAACCCTCTTTTAGCCGGTGTTCCAGCTGTTTCGTTCGAGCGCTACTTAAACCGTCTCATTCAAGAGCAAAAATATACAGTTATAGTAGTCAAACAAAAAGGAAACCCTCCTAAAATAAGCCGCTATATAGCACAGATAGTCTCTCCTGGAACAAACTTTGAACATATAGTAGATAATGATGATAATTATATAGTCTCTCTTGTTATAGATAAGTACAAAGATATCTATAGTGTAGGTTACTCTGCTCTTGATGTTACAACGGGGAAAACTTGGCTCTATGAGACACACTCAACAAGTGAAGATCCTTCCTATGCTTTAGATGAAGTTTTTAACCTTTTAAATGTTTACAGAACAAGTGAAATAGTTGTGACCTTTTTAGATGGCATAGATGATCAACGCCATGTAATGCAGTACTTAGAAATTCCTGAACATTATCACTACTCAGTAAATAATCAAAGACCTAAAATCGACTTTCAAAACAAACTCTTTGGAGAAGTGTATCAGATACAGTCTCTTCTCTCTCCCATAGAGCATCTAGACTTAGAACGTAGTCCTATGATAACAGAGTCTTTAGCGATTTTAATCCACTTTGTTATAGAACACGACTACCATATAGTTCAAAAGATGTCGCTCCCGCGTTTAATAGATAACCGCCGTTTTATGTACCTTGGTAACAATGCTCTAGAGCAGATGGGAATAATCTCTAAAGATAGAAAAGAGTTTACACTGCTTCGTATGCTTGATAAAAGTGCAACAGCTATTGGGAGACGTCTCCTTAAAGAGCGACTTTTGAATCCTATAATGGAAGAGGATGAACTTAATCGTCGTTATAACTTGATAGAGAGAGTCTCTTCTCATGTTCGTTATCTTGATGAGATGATGCGAGGGGTTTATGACTTAGAGAGACTCTCACGTCGCCTTAACCTTGGTAGACTTCACCCTTTTGAGATGAACCATGTCTATGACTCTATGCAATCAGTCAAAGAGTTAATGCTTTATGTGAAAAAACATAAGATTCAAAAGACACCTTTTCATGAGTCTGAGGTCGATGAGTTTCTTCGTGACATCAACAAAAGCATAGACCTCGATGTCTCTCGACGTTTTACAAACGCAACTGTCGATGAGAACTTTTTGATGAGTGGTGTTGATGAGACCATAGATACACTTGTAAAAGAGAACGATGTTATGCTTGTCGCGTTTAAAGACATAATGAAACGCATAGAAGGCATCTTAGCATCTGTTAATGCAGGAAGTTCTAATAGACTTGTAACCCTAGGACTTTTAGAAAAAGAGGGCTATTACATCTCTCTTTCTAAAAATCGTTACTCGCTTATAGAGAGTGAGTTTAAAAAAGATGAGTTTTTTCTGCAGTACAATGTAAAGAAATTGACTAACTCTGTGAAAATTACATCTGTTTTTACAGATGAACTTTCAGATAAGATAATGAAAAACCGTCGTAAAATAGTAAGTCTTGTAAAAGAGAAGTATGTAAATCTTCAATCCATTTATGAACGAAGATATTCGCTCCTTTTTGACAGAGTTATAGCTTATGTCTCAGACCTTGATGTTGGTGTGAGCTCTTCAAAAGTAGCACAAAGCTATAAGCACTCTCGACCTATGATAGTCCAAGCGAAGAGTGATGAGAACTTTATGCAGATTATGCAGCTTCGTCATCCTCTTATAGAAGTACAAGAGAGAGGTGGACTCTATGTGCCAAATGACATCGTTATGGGAAGTCGTGAGTATATGGATTTGCCACATCCTGAGACTGTTATGCTAAATGTTAGTGTTCACGATGGACACGATGTCAATGGTGTTTTACTTTACGGGATAAACTCTAGTGGAAAATCTTCCCTTATGAAGAGTATAGGTATAGCTACTTTAATGGCTCAATCTGGATTTTTTGTAAGTGCCGCTGTAATGAAGTTTAGCATCTTTGACTCACTTTTTACTCGTATAGTCTCTAAAGACAACCTTGCAAAAGGGCTTTCGACTTTTGCTGTTGAAATGCTTGAGTTAAAGAACATATTTAATCGTGCAACTGTGCGTTCTTTAGTGCTAGGTGATGAGATAAGCCACGGAACTGAGACACTCTCAGGTGTAGCCATAGTAGCTTCAGCTATTAAAAAACTTTCAAATACTCGCTGTCTTTTTCTTTTTGCAACACACCTCCACCAACTTTCAACGATGCAAGAGATTACAAAGCTCGATAATGTAGTGAACCTGCATTTAAGTGTTGAGTATGATGAAGATGCTGACAAACTTCTTTTTAATAGAATTCTTCAAGAGGGAAGTGGAAGTAGTATTTACGGTTTAGAGTTTGCAAAATCTTTACATATGGATAGTGAGTTTTTAGAAGAAGCAAATGCTATAAGAAAACGCCTTGCCAATGATTTTGATGAGTTAGAGCTTCTTGTGAAGAAAAAAACGAGTAAGTATAACAAAGAGTTGTATGTAACGAAGTGTATTATCTGTGGGGCGATGGCTGAGGATGTGCACCATATCTCACAACGTAGTCTTGCAGATGAAGCAGGCTTTATAGGTCACTTTCATAAAGATAACAAACACAACCTTATACCTCTTTGTAAGGAGCATCACCATCAAATACACGATGGAAAACTCCATGTTAATGGCTTTATTATGACAAGTAAAGGCTTAGAGTTACAGATAGAAGAGCAGATGAATAGACCCAAGGTCACAAAAGAAATAGAGCCTGAGATAAATGAAAAGATAGAGATAAAGAGTGAAGAGGATGAACCAAAGGGTTTTGTTCTTGATGACTGGTAGGAGAGAGTATGGATAGTGTTTGGGAGATGGTAAAACTGCTATCATTTATGGTGTTTGTGTCATCAGTAGGTGGACAGTTTTGGATAGCTTTTTTAGATATAGTAAGTAACTTTAGTACAAAACTAGAGAAGTATCGTCCTGCACCTGTGCAAGATAAGTACACTCGTATAGCTGTTATTCTCGGTGTTATAATTATATTTTTACAATATAATGTTAAGTAAGAGTAAAATCTATATATGCAAAAACTTATAGAAAACCTCCAAGAAAAAACATCCCTTAAACAAGAGTATATTCGAAATATTTTAAAACTTATAGATGAGGGTGCTACCATACCTTTTATCGCTAGGTATCGTAAAGAGAAGACAGGTGGTGCAGATGATGAAACACTACGAAATTTCGAGGCTATACTTGAGGCAACACAGAAACTACTTGAGAGAAAAGAAGAAATATCTCGTCTTATAGCACAAAGAGCGACACTTAGTGATACCCTCAAAATAGAGATAGAAAAAGCTGAGAGTATGCGAGTTTTAGAAGATATTTACAGACCTTTTAAACTCAAAAAAAACACACGTGCTTCTACAGCTATAGAAAAAGGTTTACTTCCTTTAGCAAATAAGCTTTCAAGGGCAAGACTGACCCTATCAGAGTTTAAAAAAGAGGCTAAAAATGCAGAAAACATTCAAGGTGCTCAAGATATTTTAGCTGAGAGATATGCAGATAATCCTAAAGAGAGAAGGGCAGTATATAACTCTATGAGTAGGTATGGTATTTTAGAGATTAAAAAAGCAAAGAACTTCACAGATAATTCTTTATATAAAAACTTTGTTAACAAGAGTGAAAGAGTCTCTTATATCCCTTCTCATAGGTATCTCGCTTTGATGCGTGGTGTGAAAGAAAAAGAGCTTTCAGTAAAAATAACAATAGATACAGAGTATTTTTTAAACAATATACTAGAGTATAAAATCCCTCGTAATGCCGCAACATCTAAAGAGCTACTCTTTGCAGCTTACAAAGATGGACTAAAACGCCTTTTATTACCTTCGATCGAAAGAGAAGTTCATAAACAACTCAAAGAAAAAGCAGATGTATCTGCCATAAATACTTTTGGCAAAAATCTTGACCAACTACTTATGACACCTCCTGTAAGAAATAGAGTCATCTTAGGTGTAGACCCTGCATTTGTGAGTGGATGTAAACTTGCTGTTATAGATGAAAATGGTAACTATCTTGATTCTGCTGTTGTTTATCCAACAAAACCCAAAGAGGATTATGAGGCTTCAAAAAGAAAAGTACTTGAATTTGTAAAAAAGTATAATATTACAGCTATAGCTATTGGAAATGCAACTGCCTCAAGAGAGACACAGGAGTTCTTTGCACAGATAAATAGCCAACTCGATAGAAAACTAAGTTATACAGTCGTTTCAGAAGCTGGTGCCTCAGTCTACTCCGCCTCTGTTTTAGCCTTTCAAGAGTATCCAAACCTTGATGTGACTATTCGTGGGGCTATTTCTATAGGGGCAAGGCTTCGTGACCCAATGGCGACACTTGTTAAGATCGATCCTAAGTCACTCGGTATAGGACAGTATCAGCATGATGTTGATCAAAAACTCTTAAATAAAAAATTAGATGATGTGACTACAGACCTTGTAAATAGAGTCGGTGTAGATATAAACTCAGCTTCACTTTCTCTACTCTCACATGTTGCCGGAATTGGTATGAGTATCGCTAAAAATATAATTAGTTATAGAGATAAAAATGGTATATTTACAACAAAAGAGCAACTTTTAAAGGTAAAAGGTTTAGGTCAAAAAGCCTATCTCCAAGCAGTAGGGTTTATACGTATAAAAGATGGAGAAAATGAGTTTGATGATTCAGGAATTCACCCTGAAAGCTATGCTTTAGCATCGCAACTCAAAGCAGAGAGAGAACAACAAACAGATCTCCTAACTCAGACGGAAAAAGATATTATTAAAGAGCTTGAAAAACCTGGATTTGACCCGAGAGAAGAGCTTCCTGCTATTCCTTTTAAAGAAGACATTACTGACATTAAAATGTTAAAAGAGGGGAGTTTTGTTTCAGGTGTGGTAAGAAATATAACTGATTTTGGAGCTTTTGTTGATATTGGTCTAAAAAATGATGGCATGATACACATCTCTAAAGTAAGTGAGAAAAGAGTTTCTCACCCCTTAGAGGTACTTTCCCTAAACCAGTATTTACCCAGAATTGAAGTGGTAAGTATAGATAAGGAAAGAGGAAAGGTGGGTCTTAGCCTAAAAGAGTCTTAACCGACTCGTTAATGCGTCTGCCATCAGCTTTTCCAGCTAGCTCTTTACTCGCCATACCCATTACTTTTCCCATATCTTTCATAGTTGTAGCACCTGTCTTTTCTATAATGGCTTTAAGGGCAGATGAAAGTTCATCATCACTCATTTGTGCTGGAAGATATACTTCGTAAAAGGCTATTTCTCTAAGTTCAATCTCAAGTAAATCGTCACGACCAGCATCTCTATACTGAGTTGCAGCATCATTTCTGCGTTTTACTTGTTGCTGGATAATTTTAATAACATCATCATCACTAAGTTCTTTCCTCTCATCTACTTCTATCTGTTTAAATGCAGACATTAGTAAGCGAAGTGCATCTCTTTTTTTTGTCTCTTTTGCTTTCATAGCATTTTTTACATCAGTGTTAATTGTTTCTCTTAATGACATTGGGTAAATCCTTTATATGTGGAACTAAAATTGCTAGAATTATAACAGAAATCCCATATACTCTGGAATATAATTAATGAAAAAAACGATACTTACTACTTTTATGTTTATTTTTGCTATACTATCTTTAAGTGGTTGTACAGCAGGGCTTACTGAACCAGAAATAAACTTTGAGCCTCCTGCTTATGTTGAGCAGATGCCTTCTCGTGAAGACAAAAAAGACTTCACATCAGCAGGTAGTATATTTGGACAAGGTGAAAACCCTCTGTTCTCAGATCATAAAGCAATGAATGTGAATGATATAGTTACCGTTATTATTTCAGAGACTGCAAAAAGTTCAAACACAGGTTCTAAACAACTCTCCGAAGATGATAGTGTAGCTCTTGGTGGTGGTATATTTGGAAAGGCTAGTGCTTCAAATGCTGGTGTTTCTGTTCCTATTTCTGGTGGTATTAATTCATATACTGATATTAGCTATAATAGTAAAAGTAATACAGCTTATAAAGGTTCTGGAAGTGCAACTAAAGATGCAAGTTTTACAACAACAGTAACTGCTAGGGTAGTGAAAATACTACAAAATGGAAACTATTTTATATCGGGTAAACGAGAGATACTAATCGATGATCAAAAGCAAGTTATTCAGATAAGTGGTGTTATTCGTCCTTACGATATCGATCAAAATAATATTATAAATTCTTCACAAATGAGTGAAGCAAAGATTCTTTATAAAACAGAAGGGGATGTAGATCGTGCAACAAAACAGGGATGGGGAACAAAACTTATACAAGCAGTTTGGCCTTTTTAGTACACTCTTACTTCTCTTAAGTATATCTCTGAGTGCAGGGAGTTTTGAAGATTTTAAACGCACACAAAATACACACTTTACAAATTACAAAGATAAAAGAGATGGTGAGTTTAATAACTATCTAAAAACTACATGGCAGGAGTACACTGCTAAAACTTCAAAAGCTCTTTACGAGCGCCCAAAACCAAAAAGTATAGAACCAACTGTTGAAAGAAAAATCCAAGACATAGGTCCTCTTATTCATATACAGGTAGAACAGACCGTAAAACAAAAAGAAGTAAAAGAGAGTATTATAAATAAAGTAAAAAACTCTAAAGATATAAGTTTTGATTTTTTTGGACAGTTCCTTACATTTGACATAGATAGCAAAATTAAACCTCTGAAGTTCTATCCACAAAACCAAGAGGGAATTTCAAATGTTTTTTCACTTTTGGCATCAAGTGATTATGAAGATACTGTCTCAAAGATCAATAAAATATGTAAGCGTTTAAACTTGAATGACTGGGGAGTTTATCTTTTAGTAACTGAGTTATCTCATGAACTTTTTATAACACCTGATGAGAGTAAGTTGTTTGCATGGTTTATCTTTAACAAACTAGGCTATGATGTAAAAGTTGGACTCAGTAAAAAACATATAGTACTTCTTCACTATAGTAAAAAGCTTATCTACTCAACCCCTGCATACAGTTTTGATAAGAAAAAATACTATCATATATCAGAGTATTCAAAATCATCAAAAAGTAGAGTTTATACCTATGAACAGAATTATCCAGATGCGGAGAAAGCACTCGACTTAGAACTTAAAACTTTACCATTTTTTGCAGAAGATTTCAGAAAAAGAGAATTACATTTTGAGTATTTAGGAAAGGAGTATTCGGTTACATATAGATATAATCAAAACTTAATTAACTTTATGGCTACTTACCCTCAAGCTGATTATGAAACTTTTTTTAACGCACCTTTGAGTAAAGATATTTATGAAGATGTTGCGAAGTCTTTAAAAGAAAATCTTGATGGTCAACACTCAAGTAGTGCTATTAACTTTGTATTAGCCTTTGTTCAAAAGGCTTTTCTTTATGAGAGAGATGATTTACAGTTTGGTCGTGAAAAAGTGATGTTCGCTTACGAAACACTCTACTACGATAAGTCAGATTGTGAAGATAGAGCTATACTTTTTTCCTATCTAGTAAAAAAGTTATTTCACATAGGTGTAGTAGGTGTGAAGTATAAAGATCATATGGCAACTGCACTATACATTCCTATGAAAGGTGACAGTGTTATGAAAAATGGTAGAAGATTTGTAATCGCAGATCCAACTTATGTAAATGCAAATATAGGACAGAGCATGCCAAAGTACAGAGCAAGGCTTCCTGAAAGTTTCATTGTAGTTGAGAAGGAAAGGTAAATATGGATAGAGTAAGTTGTAAACTAATAACAGAAGTTGGAGCTAAAGATAAGCTGATTTCTATACTTAAACATAATACTAAAGTGAACTATTTTTTGCTAAATATTGATAACTTTTCAAATATAAATAGTGCTTATGGTTATGAGGTTGGAAACGATATTTTATGTCAAGTCATGAAGTATATAAACATCGCAAAACCTAATGTTGCAGAGTTATTTCGTTACTCTTCAGATAAGTTTGTATTCATAGATTCACGAGAGCTAGATGAGTTTACATTAAAAGGGATTGCAGAGGAGATTTTATCTTTCTTCTCTCAAGCAGAAATTACTATTAGCCCAGATTTAGAGTTTAATATATCTTTGAGTATAGGCATCTCTGTTGGTATAGGACTTAACAATATTATTCATGCAGAATTAGCTGTCAAAGAGGCTAGAGAGTCAAAACGCCATCATTTTCATATATATAATGAGCATTCAGAATTTATGCAAAATAATAAAAAAAACATTTACTGGATTTTGAAGATTAGAGAAGCTGTCGCAAATGAAAATATTATTGCTTATTTTCAGCCTATTGTTAACAATAAAACAGGAAGAGTAGAAAAGTATGAGTGTCTTGCTCGCATAAAAGATGCAGATGAGATAATATCGCCTTATATGTTTATGGACGCAGCAAGAGTTACTGGAAATCTATCTTATGTAACCAAGTCACTTATTGCACAAAGTTTTAAAAAGTTTAGCAATACTGAGTGTGAGTTTTCCATTAATATCACTGGTGCAGATTTTCTTTTAGACTATTTAGAGTTTTTTCTACTTAAAAATGCGAACAAGTATAATATAGACCCCTCTCGTGTAGTTTTAGAGATGCTTGAAGACATTACAACCTTAGATAAGGGAAATATACTCAATCAACTAAAATCACTCCGAGAGAAGGGTTTTAAGATAGCTATAGATGACTTCGGTGCAGAAAACTCTAATATGTCACGACTTTTAGAAATCCATCCTGATTATCTAAAGATAGATGGTGCATTTATAAAAAATATTGTAAATGATACAAAAAGTCAGATAATAGTAGACTCTATTGTTTTCCTATGCCAAAAAAGTGGTATAAAAATCATCGCAGAGTTTGTACATAATGAAGCGGTCCAAAAGTACGTAAAAGCCTTAGGTATAGAGTACTCTCAAGGTTACTACTTTGGGAAACCTAGTCCCGACTTAATAGAGCAATAAAGGCATCCTGTTTTACAGCAGGTGAGCAGTAAAACCCTTGGTACATATCTGCCCCACATTCTCTTATATATTTTAGCTGCTCTAGAGTTTCTACACCCTCCACAACTGTTTTCATATTAAATGTTTTAGCCATATTTATCATGAGTTGCATTAACTCTTTATTTGAGTCATCTTCAAGGCTTTGAGTAAAGTTTCTATCAAGTTTGAGGTTATTTACAGGAAGACGTTTTAAGTAAGTTATAGAAGAATAACCTGTTCCAAAGTCATCAATAGCAACTTTAAATCCCTTATCTTTTAGAGAACTAATTTTTTTAATAGCCATCTCAATATCTTCAATTAAGTCATCTTCTAGTATTTCCAACTCAATTTGTGATGTCTCGATATTATAAGAGTTTACTACTTTAGTTATTTGTGTCTCAAAGTTAGGGTTGAGTAGTTCACTTGCATTGATGTTTATAGAGATGACACCGTTAAAGAGGGCTCTATTTGTCTGAAGAAAATCACATACACTCTCAAGAGCAAGTGCTGTTATTTTTGGAATAAGATCTATATTCGCTGCTGCTTCTAAAAAGCTACCAGGATAGAGTAAGCCTTTTGTTGGGTGTTGCCATCTAATAAGTGCTTCTGCTCCTACAATAGCATCTGTTTGTACATCTACTTTTGGCTGTAGATAGAACTGGAACTCATTGTTTTTTATGGCAAGATTAAGATGCTCTTCTAATATAGCTAACTTTTTGAGTCGTAACTCAATACTCTTGTCAAAGAATACATATCTGTTTTTTCCCTCATTTTTGGCTTGGTACATTGCTGTATCAGCATGAATTATGACATCTTCAACACTATTTTCATAATTGGGAAATATTTTTATACCTATAGTGGCACCGATATTAACTTTATAATCATTAAAAATGAACTCTCTAGAGAGTTCTTGAATTATCTTGTTAGACTTCTCTTTTACTTGCAGTGCAGCTGTTGGTCTTTTAGAGTCCATGTTGAGCAATATAATTGCAAACTCATCACCACTCATTCTTGAAAATATATCCTCTTCTCGTAGAAGTTTTTGAATCCGTGTAGTAACCGCAATAAGAATTTTATCTCCTATCCCATGTCCATATGTGTCATTTACAGCTTTAAAGTTGTCTAAGTCTATAAAAAGAAAAGCATGTGTAAAGTTATGGCGTTTTGCTTTTGAAAACTCTTCTTGAAGTCTTCTCATTAATGCTTTACGGTTGAGTAGTCCTGTCAGAAAGTCATGATCCGCTTGATGCTCGGCTAACTCTTGGGCATTTTTAAGGTCACTTATGTCTAGAAACTGTGCTATATAGTTTGTAGTTTCACCCTTGTCATTTTTAATAGCAGTTATAGATAAACGCTCTAAATAGATCTCTCCATTTTTTCGTTTATTATAAATCTCGCCACTCCATTTTCCAACACTATTGAGTTGCTGCCACATATTTTTATAAAATGTGTCTTCATGTTTGAATGATTTTAAAATACTCGTATTCTTCCCTAAAACCTCTTTTTCTGTGTATCCAGTTATAGACGTAAAAGCAGTGTTTACTTGAATAATAGTACCATCCAAAGAAGTTAAAGTCATCGCTTCATGTGAATCAAATGTATACGATGAAATACGGAGCTTTTCTAAAAGTTTCTGCTCTTTAGTAATTAATCTTTGAAGAATATAAATAAGAAAAAAGTAAGAGAGTATAGAAAGAATCCATATGAAAGCAGTGACATAGAGTGCTTCTTTTGTGCGAGCTTGTGTCTCTTTTGCTTGTTGTATTGACTCATTAATGATATCTGTAGAGATGCTCTGTATATGGTTAATATATTTTGAACTTATACTAAACCACTGCTGTGCATCTTCTTGCATGAGTTTTTTATTAAAAAAGTTTTTTTTGAAAATTTTTAACTGTAAGTTGAGTTTTTTATCCATATTTTTATTGTATATAAATAAGTCATTTGATGAGGCATACATCAAAAATTTTTCTAGACTATCATCTTCAAGTTCTTGAAGTTTACGAATATATTCAAAGGAATTCTTATTACAGTCATGTTTTAGTATATGGTTAAACATATGAGCACGTTGCAAACCGGAAAACTCTTTGAGCTTTTGTATCTCTAAGAAGGCTTCCGTTCTGTTTGTAGTGCTATTTAAAAAGTTTATAAAAAGTTTAATTGTAGAAGTAATTTCTTCATTGATCTTAGAATAGTATGCAAGCTCTTCGTTGAGTCGTATATTTGAGCTTAAAACTTGTTTGCGTTTATCTGCAATATTACTACACAGATTAAGAATAGTTTGCATTCTTCGTTGATCTTTATTCTCTAAATAACTTGAGAGTTGCTGTCGTGTTTGTGTTTGTAGATTTAAGTAGTATGTGAAGGTCTCTAGTGACACTGCCGTATTATCATACTGAAGTTGTAGTTGTGCTTTTAACTCTTTATCTTGTGAGACTAGGTATCCAGCACTTAAACCTCTCTCTACTTGTATGTTGTGCATTAGTTGTATAAGAGTAGAGGTGATGTTTGCTGAGAGGACATTTGCTTGAGATAACTCAAGCTCCTGATATTTTGAATTTACAAAAGATGATGAAAAGTAGATCAAAGCAAGCATAGGGATAGAAAAAATAATAATAATTTTTGCTTGTAATGATTTATAATTCATAAACTTGAACTCCCTTAGATTAGTAGTTTATCGCTACTTTATATGTTGGATCATCCTCTTCATAAGAACAGTGTGGTCCAGCAAGTTTGAGAATAGCTTTACAGTCAGGGCTCAAGTGACGAAGTAAAAGATTTTTTCCTGCATCTTCATACTTTTTAGTAATGGCATCAACGGCTTCAACCCCACTACTATCCATCACACGAGCATTTTTAAAGTCTATTACTACTTTTGGAGGGTCAAGTTCTATGTCGAAATTGTCTGCAAAAGTACTAGCACTTCCAAAGAAAAGAGGCCCTTCAAGTTCATAAACTTTTGTACCATCTTCTTCAACATGAGTCTTCGCCCATATACGAGCATGCTTCCAAGCAAATGCTAACGCAGAGATGATAACACCAGCAATAACAGCAATAGCTAAATCTTCAACAACAGTTATAACCGTAACAGCTACCATAACTACAGCATCAGTACGAGGCATTTTGTTTAAACGAGAGAAACTAGACCACTCAAATGTTCCTATACTTACCATAAACATTATTCCGACTAAAACTGCAACAGGAATAGCATTTAAAACACCACTCATACTTACAACTAATAGAATAAGTCCAAGAGCTGCTACAAAAGAAGATAAACGTCCGATTCCACCAGAAGTATAGTTGATAATACTTTGGCCGATCATCGCACAACCAGCCATTCCACCGAAGAAACCACATGTAATATTACCAGTTCCTTGTGCTATACACTCTTTGTTTGCGCTCCCTCTAGTATTACTTAACTCATCTAAAACAGAAAGTGTAAGCAATGACTCAATAATACCAACAAGAGCTACAATGATAGAGTATGGAAGTACAAGCATGATCGCATCTAGAGAAAAAAGATAGTGAGGAATACCAAATGTAGGCATCTGTCCTGCATACTTACTCATGTCATCAAGACCACTTAAAAGAAGAGTGTTTGCTCCTGTGAAGTAAACACCAAGAGTTATAACTACAATGGCAACAAGACCTGCTGGAATAGCTTTAGTTACTTTAGGAAGAAGATACATAATAGCCATAGTAAAAGCTACGAGAATATACATCATATATCCTTGTCCTTCAAAGAACTTAAACTGTGCAGTACCAATAACAATAGCAAGACCGTTTACAAATCCGTGAATAGCAGGAGTAGGCACAAGACGAATAAACTTACCGAGTTTAAGCATACCGATAGCCACTTGGATGAGACCTGCAATAACAGTTGCTAAAAGAATGTAGTTAAGAACGGTAATGGCAATGGTTTCATTTGCAGCACCTGCAAGTGTAAGAGTTTGAGTAACTTGAAGTGTAAGTCCAACTAAAACAATAGCAACAGCACCAGTAGCACCTGAAATCATACCAGGTTTACCACCGATAAGTGCAGTAATAAGTCCAAGAATAAACGCAGTATAGAGCCCAACAATAGGACTAATCCCAGCTATAAAACTAAAAGCAATAGCTTCAGGAACAAGAGCAACAGCAACAACTAAACCAGAGAGAATATCATTCTTGATATTTGCTGCTGTATATTTTTTTAAATCAAACAAATTATGCCTTTAGTGAGCTGAGTTGCTCTAAAACTTTCTCGCGTTTGGACTCTGCATCTGCAAGTTGTGTACGGTTTTTAGTTAGTACATCTTCTGGTGCGTTTGCAACAAATCTTTCGTTGTTTAGCATACCGTTTAGTTTGCCTATTTCTTTTTGAAGTTTTTCATCTTGACGCTCTAGTTTTGTAATGATAGACGTTAAGTCGATACTATCAGTTGGGATGAAAGTCTCACATTTGTCTGAGATGTCACTTACTGAGTTAGGTACTTTTGTCTCTGTGAACTCTAGTACTTCTACTTTTGCTAACTTGATGATGAAAGGTTTCATCATCGCTTTCTCTTTTTCACTTAAACCATCTATCTTAACAAATGCTTTTTCTATTTTCTGGTTAGCAAGGTCAACAAGAACTTTCGCACGTCTTATAGAAACAATAGCATCCATAATAACTTCAAAAGTTGCTTCTTCTTTTCGTTGTTTTGTTTTAGTTGGAAAACGCATAAGCATAATAGACTTACCATCTTCTAAAGAAGTTCCACTAAGTTCATGGTAAAGGTGCTCTGTTATAAACGGCATAAATGGGTGAAGAAGTTTCATAGCCTCTTTAAAGATGGCTCCAAGTTCTACAACGGAAGCTTTGTCTGCTTTACTAAGCTCAATACCCCAACCACAAAACTCATTCCATAAAAACTTGTACATCACAAGTGCAGCATCGTTGAACTTGTACTCATCTAAGTAAGAACGAACCTCTTTTGTAGCGAAGTTAAGACGACTCATCATGTAACGACCAAGGTCAGTCTCAACACAAAAACCATTCATATCAGGGAAAACATCTACATTCATTTGAAGGTATTTTGCTGCGTTATAAAGTTTGTTTGTGAAGTTACGGTTAAGCTCTAACTTCTCTTCACTCATTCTTATGTCACGACCTTGTGCGGCAGATATAGCAAGAGTAAAACGAAGGATGTCAGCAGAGTACTTCTCTATAGTGTCAAGTGGGTCAACCACATTTCCTTTAGATTTACTCATCTTCTCACCATTTGCATCACGTACAAGAGCATGGAGGTATATGTGGTTAAATGGAAGTTTTCCGTTAAAGTTCTCACCCATCATCATCATTCTAGCTACCCAGAAGAAAAGGATATCAAAACCAGTAATAAGAAGAGTATTTGGGTAGAAGTCTTTCATATCATTCTCATTCCAAAGTGTGCCTTTTCCAGCTTCACCATTTTCCCAACCAAGAGTTGAAAATGGCCATAAAGCTGAGCTAAACCATGTGTCTAAAACATCAGGGTCTTGAGAGAGGTTTTTACTTGAACACTTAGGACAAGCCTCAGGTGCATCTTCAGTAGTTGCATACTCATGTCCACAATCATCACAGTAAAATACAGGTATTTGATGTCCCCACCAGAGTTGACGGCTTATACACCAGTCACGAAGTTCACCCATCCAAGAGTTGTATGAGTTTATCCAGTGTGGAGGGAAGAACTGTGCTTCACCTTCATTTGTTTTTACTATAGACTTATCAGCTACTTCTTTTTTTACAAACCACTGTCTAGATATATAAGGTTCTACGATATTTTTACAACGGTAACAGTGACCAACTTGGTGTTTGTGGTCTTCTATTTTAACTATAAAACCCTCTTCATCAAGACGTTTTACGATTATGTCACGAGCTTCTAGTCTCTCTAAACCAGCGAACTCTTCTGCATACTCGTTAAGGATTCCTTTCTCATCAAAAACCGTGATGAACTCTAGGTCATGGCGTTTTCCAACTTCGTAGTCATTTTGGTCATGTGCTGGTGTTACTTTAACTACACCTGTTCCAAACTCCATATCAACATGAGAGTCAGCGATGATTTTTACAGTTCTCTCTAAAAGTGGAAGTTTTATCTCTTTACCTATCAGGTCAGTGTAACGCGAGTCATCAGGGTGAACCATAACGGCAGTGTCACCGAAGTATGTCTCAGGACGAGTCGTTGCTACTTCAACTGAACCACTTCCATCTGCAAATGGGTAAGTGATGTGGTAAAACTTACCATCATGATCTTCGTGTTCTACTTCGATGTCAGAGAGTGCACCATCATGAGTACACCAGTTTACCATGTAGTTTCCACGAACGATTAAACCATCATTGTAGAGTTTTACAAAAGACTCTTTTACTGAAGATTGAAGCCCTTCATCCATAGTAAAACGCTCTCTCTCCCATGCAGGACTTACACCCATGTGGCGAAGTTGCTCTGTCATTATTCCTGCAGATTCTGCTTTCCATGCCCAAGCACGCTCTAGAAACTTCTCACGACCTAGCTCTTCTTTTGTAGTACCTTCGGCTAAGAGTTGTTTCTCTACAACATTTTGAGTAGCGATTCCCGCATGGTCCGTTCCTGGTTGCCAAAGAGTTTTGTAACCATCCATACGTTTATAACGAGTGATGATGTCTTGAAGTGTAAATGTAAGTGCATGACCGATGTGCAGACGACCTGTAACATTTGGTGGTGGCATCATAATAGAGAAGTTTTTTCCCTCTTCTTGAATGTCTGCGTTTGCATCTATTTCGAAGTATTTTCTCTCTTCCCAAATTTTATAGTATTTGTTCTCAGTTTCTTGAGGATTGTATTTGTTATCTGACATAGTATGAGCCTTCAATTATCTAGTTTAAAATTGGCGCGATTATAGCTAAAAAGTCATGAAGCTCTCATAAAAGCTAAAATGTCTCTAGAAAAGCACCTTTTAACATAAATAATCAAGTTTTTTTGATAAAATGGCTATATGAAATTAATGTTAGTAGAAGATGAGTATGTATTAAACAAGGCGATAAAGTCCTATTTAGTTTACAAAGGCTTTAATGTAGATGGATTTACTGATGGTCTTGAAGCTCTAGAGAACATAACAGATGGGTATGACCTTTTCATATTAGATGTAGATATTCCTCATATATCGGGTATAGAACTTTTAGAAGAAATTCGTAAGGTTTATAAGTTTACTCCTATTATAATTATTAGTGCAACTATAGATATGAATATGATAACTCAAGCATATAACAAAGGTTGTAACGACTACCTCAAAAAACCCTTTGACATAAAAGAACTCGCTCTGAAAATTTTAGCACATACACGCGATTTAGAAGGAGAGGTGACTCTTTCTCAAGGACTAATATATGACAAAAATAGGCAACTCTTAGAGTATAAAGGTCGTAATATTAACTTAACCCTCAAAGAGCAACAGTTTATCTCTATACTACTACAAAATAGAGGGAACTTAATCTCACATGAACATCTTGAGATGGCTATATGGAGTGCAGGTGGGAGTACACCCCACTTGAGACAACTTGTGAGCAGATTACGCAAAAAACTCCCTTTAGAAATTATTGAAAACCGTGTTGGAGAAGGCTATATGATAGGTAAACATGTATAAAACAGATATAATACAACTAATAAAACTTTTGATATTTATCTCATCAACTACTTTTTTAAATGCACAGACTATACAACTCTCACCTCTCTCAATAGAAGCTAGTAAAATTGAGGAGGCCCCTCTAAACACTACAACTATAATAACAGAGGAGATATCAAAAGAACGAAGAGATATAACTATGGACGAGAAACTCAGTTCAGATGTCTCTTTTTTTACAGCTATAAATACAAAGGGTGAGAAGAGTGTCTCTTTTCGTGGACTTGATTATAAAAATATAAACTATATTGAAGATGGTATTCCTCTGTTTACTGCTACTAATGGTGTTGATGTTAACTTTATGATGCCTCGTGGAGATATCTACTTTAACGACGGTTCAGGAGTCTCTCTTTTGGGAGTCTCTTCTATAGCTGGTGAAGTGAGTATAAATAAAAAACTACCAAGTAAAGAGTTTGAGTCGACACTCTTGGCAAATATATCTACAAATGATCAGCTATACTCTCTTTATGCAGGAAGTATAGTTAACGATTTTTACATTCAAGCAGATGCAAGTTACTACAATAGAAAAAGTTTCACACTCTCTAATGATTTTAAAGCAACACCAATTCAGCCAAAAGGAGAAAGGGTAAATAGCGATAAAAAGCAGCAAAACTTCTCTCTAAAAATGGGATACTTTTTAAGTGATGAGTTACATGTAGCAGCTAAAGTCAATTTTTCTCATGTTATCTACGGTATACCTCCAAATACTACAGAAAATATACTCTCTCCAACTTTTTTCGCCTTTAGTCGTATTGATCCAAAAGAGATGTCCGATTTTTACCTCTATTTAGATTATGATGTAGCAGATTATGAACTGAGTGCTCGTGTCTACTA